>Ga0164243_10004111_pt1 | contig 22935 bp, 11 predicted proteins | sample OricompcompostOP_FD_108781 | JGI IMG/M metagenome (GOLD analysis project Ga0164243, IMG submission 108781) | Organic Plus compost microbial communities from Emeryville, California, USA - Original compost - Organic plus compost (OP) | ecosystem: Engineered > Solid waste > Mixed feedstock >...
GGCAATGCGTCCCTATGTTGATTGGTCTCTGAGAGAGGTATTGACGACGGACGAAGGCGCGGCGCTGCTAGAGCGTATCGACGTGATTCAACCGACATTATTCGCGCTTGAAGTGGCGCTGGCTTCCCTCTGGCGCTCATGGGGCATCGAACCACAGGCGGTCATCGGTCATAGTATGGGCGAAGTCGCGGCGGCGTGTGTGGCCGGGATTGTGAGCCTTGAGGATGCGGCACGGATCATTTGCTGTCGTAGCAAGCTGATGCGCGGTCTGGGGCAACATGGGGCGATGCTTTTCGTTGAGCTCTCGTTTGCCGAAGCGCAAAGCCTGCTTGCCGAAAATCGTGAGCAGGAGGTATCGTTAGCTGCCTGTAATGGTCCACGTTCTGTGGTGCTGTCGGGAGATCGGGGAGCGCTTGAAGCGATCATGCATATAGTCGAGCAGCGTGGGATCTTTTGTCGATTTGTCAGGGTCGACGTTGCTTCGCACAGCCCCGCGATTGATCCCGTTCGAGATGCGTTGCTCGATGCTTTAAAGGGGCTGCAACCGCAACCCGCGCGGATTCCCATGTTCTCGACTGTCACAACAGATGAGGATGCACCCTGTGATGCGGCCTACTGGGTCCGAAATATTCGTGAGCCGGTCCTTTTCGCGCAGACCGTGCAGCGCTTGCTTGAGCAGGAGTTCACCATTTTCCTTGAGGTGAGCCCGCATCCAATCCTCGTTTCAAGCCTGCGCCACTGCTTTGAGGCGGCAGGCAAGCAAGCGATGGCGGTTGGAACGCTGCAACGCGAAACTCCTGAACGGCTGGCTCTGCTTCAGGCGCTTGGCCGACTCTATGAGCGGGGATGTACTCCTGACTGGAGCTTCCTGTACCCGCAGTCGCGACAACGTGTGTCGCTGCCTCTGTATCCCTGGCAGCATCAACGTTTCTGGTTGCCTGCTTCAGCGAGGCCACTTTCATTTGAGGGAGAGGCACAGCAGCGTTTTCCGTTCGTGCAGCTTCACTGGCCGTTCGCGCTGCATCCTGAGACGCATTTCCTGCTGACCCGGCTCGAGTGCCAGCGCTTTCCCTATCTGCGGGACCATCGCATCCATACAACGATGATTCTCCCTGCTACGGCTTATATAGAGCTGGCCCTGGAGGCTATCCGCGTTATTCCGGGAGCACGTCACGCTCTTCTTGAGAACCTTGAGTTGCTCAATGCACTTGCGCTCTCGGATGACGAGCCGCAGACGATTCAGACCATTCTAGCGCCTGATGGTCCCGGGCTCTTCACGCTGCATATGTTCCGGCTAACAGAGGATGAATTCCACCTGCATGCACGGGGCACAGTACGCCTGCTGCAAGCCGCTCCCCAGGCTCCTGAAGTATCGCTTTTGGAGCTGCAACAGCGCTGCTCAGGCGAGGTCTGCACCGCCGAGACCTTCTATCACGATGTGGGGATGCGCCGGGCGAACTATGGACCTGCATTTCGTGGTGTGGAGCGGCTATGGAAGGGGGATGGTGAGGCACTGGCTTTGCTTCAGCCTTCCGAAGCGGTGAAACAGGGAACGCAGACATATGTGCTGCACCCTGCGTGGCTGGATGCCTGCTTGCAGACGCTTTTCGGGACGATTCCTGCCATGCTGGATGGGAAACGTATCGGAGCCAGGGACACCTATGTTCCGGTGCATATCAAGCGAGTGAGCGTGTATGCCGCGCTGGAAGCGGAACGCTATTGGAGCTATGCCCGTCTGCAAGAGAATAGTGAGGCTGATCTACTGGTTGGTGACGTGGTTGTGCTGGATGCGCAGGGGCAGGTTCTGGTAGAGCTTAACGGCGTTCTTCTTCGGCGAAGCAAGCAGGAGGCACAACAGGAATACCTGTATCAACTGCGTTGGGAAGAGCAGCCATCAGCGCAAACGGAAGCAACGTTGTCTCCGCTGCTCCTTTTCGCGAATGAAGATGATGAAACGGCGAAACAGCTTGAACTGGCTCTGCAAGAGCGTGGGCAGGCCTGCATAGTAGTGCAGCCGGGCGCAAATTTTCAGCGCCTTGATGCGCATCGCTATCAGCTTGATCCGGCTCTCGAAGCGGATTGGGAACAGTTTTTTACACAGATTCCTGGGACAAACTATACGCTGCTCTTCCTGGCAGGCGGTAGCATCGAGATGGACAGGCCGGCCGAGCAACTTGAGGATGAGTATCTGACACTGTGTGGGCGCTGGTTAGCGCTGGTTCAGGCGCTGGTGAAAGTGCCGGAGCCTCCTTTTCTCTGGCTGGTGACGCGTGGGGCTCAGGTGGCGCTTGCAGAGCAGAAGACCGTGAACTGTGTTCAGGCGCCGCTCTGGGGGCTGTGTCGTGTTTTGCGAAATGAGCATCCTACGATACGTTGTAGCATACTCGATCTCAGCCCTGTTCCATCGGTGCGAGAGCTCTATATGCTCCTTGATGAGGTAAGTCGGTGCGAAGCCTATCAAGAACTGGCGCTACGAGGCACAACGCGCTACATGCATCGCCTGTTACGTGAGGACGCGTTGCCGGTAGTGGCGCCGCGCTCCGTTGAGGAGCCCGATCAGTTCTATCTGGAAACGACGCAACCCGGCTCACTGGATGCGCTGCGGTTTCGGCAGGCAGAGCGACGTGCCCCCGGTCCCGGCGAAGTCGAGATACAGGTACATGCTTCAGCGCTCAATTTCAGGGATGTGCTGTCAGCTCTGGGGATGTCGCCGACCTCTGCGCAGGGGGTGGACCCGCTCGGCATTGAGTGTGCTGGCATTATTACAGCTGTGGGCCCGGGAATTGAAACGGTACATGTGGGTGCTGCGGTGATCGCTCTGGCTCCACATGCGATCGGAGCGTACGTCACAACTGATGTTCGTTATGTGTTACCCATCTCCGAGCCATTGTGTTTTGAGGACGCGGTTACGATCCCGATTGCCTTTCTGACGGCCTCCTATGCACTTCATACGCTTGGGCATATGCAACCGGGCGAGCGAGTGCTGATTCATTCGGCAGCGGGTGGTGTTGGTCTGGCGGCGGTCCAGTTAGCGAAGCTGGCCGGAGTAGAGATCTTTGCTACCGCCGGAACGCCTGAGAAGCGGGCGTATCTGCAATCGCTTGGTGTACAGCATGTCATGGATTCACGTTCGCTTGAATTTGCCGAAGAGGTGATGCGGCTGACGAACGGCGAAGGAGTAGACCTTGTCCTGAATGCGCTTGCGGGAGCATATATCCAGAAAGGACTTTCGGTGCTGCGGCTCTGCGGGCGCTTTCTCGAACTGGGCAAACGCGACATTTATCAGGGCAGTCAGCTATCGCTGGCTCCGTTCCGCAATAACCTTGCCTATCATGCAATCGATCTTGATAAGCTGATCAAGGGACGCCCCGGGCTGATTGGTGGCCTGCTTGCCGCGATCGGGCGCAAGCTGGATGAGGGTCAGATCACGCCGCTTCCCTATCGCTCTTTCGCACTCTCGGATGCAGAAGATGCATTTCGCTATATGGCCCAGGCAAAGCATATCGGAAAGATTGTGTTAACGCATCAGCCGCAGGAGGCGCGGCCGAAACACGTTGTCTCGATCCCGGTTATCGTGCGGGCTCAGGCAAGCTACCTGATCACTGGCGGCCTGGGAGGTATTGGCCTGACAATGGCCCGCTGGCTGGTTGAGCAGGGAGCGCGGCATCTGGTGTTGCTTGGAAGAAAGGCGCCTTCTGCTGAAGCGGCTCGCTTCCTTGAGACATTGAGTGCCCGAGGGGTACAGGTGCGGGTTGCCGCGGTGGATGTCTCCTGTGAAGAGCAGCTTGCTCGAGAACTCGCTTCTATTGAACGCACGATGCCGCCACTTCGCGGGGTGCTGCATGCTGCGGCGGTGCTGGATGATGGTATGTTGATGCAGCAGAATCCTCGACGCTTCCAGACAGTGATGAGGCCAAAGGTACACGGGGCCTGGAATCTCCACCGTCAGACCCTCCACCATGCGTTGGATTTCTTTGTGCTCTTCTCTTCGGCTGCAACCCTGATTGCTCCTCCGGGACAAGGAAACTATGTGGCTGCGAACAGCTTTCTTGATGCATTGGCTCATTATCGGCGGGTGTGTGGCTTGCCCTCGCTCTGTATCAACTGGGGCGCATGGGGAGAGATCGGCTTTCTGGCGTCACGTCCGGAGCTTGGACGGCATTTTGAGGGGCGTGGCCTGATTCCGCTTGATCCTCATGAGGCAACGGAGCTCTTCGGGCGCTTGCTTTTGCAGAGTAAGCCACAACTCTGTGTCATGGCAATGGATTGGGAGCGCTGGCAAAAGTTTTATCCGGTTTCCTGTGAAGCATCCTTGTTGCGACGCCTGATGCCTGAGGAGGCGCGTCAGGCACAGACGGGAGAGGAACAGCCGTTCTCATGGGGTGAGGTGCCCCTTGCCGCACAGCAGGCCCGTCTGGAAGCGTACTTGCAGGCGCAATTTGCCGAGATCCGGGGCATTGAACGAGTCTCTGTCCAGACGCCGCTGTTACAGCAAGGACTTGATTCTTTGATGGCTGTTGAGCTACGCAACCGCATTCAGCGCGACCTGGGCGTTTCTTTGCTGGTCAAGCACCTGCTCGGCAAGGCTACCATTCGACAGGTTGCGGCACAGCTTCGTGAGGCGTTTCAGATGACGGATAAAGGGTAGTTCATGAGTGTTTGGCTGCCGGGGGTGAGAACGGGCAGCGTCAATTGAAGGGAGGAAACGGGTGAGTTCTCAACCAGTAGAGCAGTACCCTATGAGTTACGGGCAGCAGGGGTTATGGTTGCTCTATAGGCTTAATCCCGATAGCTCTGTGTATAACGTGCATATCACCTTGCGCATTCGCTCATGTGTGGATGCTTCTGTTTTGAAACGAGCGCTTGAGGAGCTGGTTCGGCGTCATCCCGTGCTCCGCACGACGTTTACAGACTCCACGGCAGGGCCAATGCAGCTGGTTCATGCATCTTTACCGGTTCCATTGACGCTGCACTCATCCCGAAATGAAGCAGAACTCCTTGAGATGGCGCGAGCCGCGATTCTTCAACCCTTTGTGCTGGAATGCTGCCCATTTCGTGTCTTGCTGCTACAACGCCACAAGGAAGATACATTGTTCCTGTTTGTGGCTCATCATATCATTTGTGATTCGTCGACAATGCGCCTGCTGCTTCAGGAACTCTTTCTCCTGTATGATACGCAATCGCTGCCAGTGATGTCGACGACTGGCTATCGAGATTTTGTTCGCTGGCAACAGGAAGTGATCGCCGGAACGCGTGGCGAGCAGCTTCGGGCTTATTGGATGCGGCAACTGGCTGGTGAGCTTTCTCCTCCTGACCTTCCCTGTAGTCGCCTGCCTGCTTCGGGACGAGCCGAACAGGGAGCGACCTTTGTCTTCACTCTTGATGAGGAACTCACACAGGGTATTCGTGCGCTTGCGTTTGAGGAGTGTGTCACACCCTATACCGTGCTGCTCGCCTGCTTCGTTGTGCTGCTCTATCGCTATACGCAGCAGGAAGATGTGCTGCTTGGTAGCCCTGCTGTCGGTCGGAGTCGTTCGGAGTTTGAAAAGGTTGCGGGTTACTTCGTGAACCTGCTTCCACTGCGCATTGACGTCTCGGGGAACCCGACCTTTCAGCAATTGCTTGAGCAGGTGCAACAGGTCGTTATGGACGCGCTTGAACATCAGGATTACCCGTTTTCGTTGCTGGTGAAGGAGCTACAACCCGGACGTGATGCGGCTCAACAGCCGTTGCTCAGGACGGCCTTTGTCTGGGAATCTACCTCGCTCGATCGAGAGGGCTTCTCGCCCTTCTTTCTTGGTGAGGCCGGTGTACAGCGTCAGATAGGTAGTCTGCTCCTGGAATCATATGCTGTATTGCCGCCACAGGAGGGGCTCTTTGACCTTTCGCTGATGCTTTATGAGCAGCCAACGTGCCTGAAGGGTTTCTTGCAATATAAAGTCGATCTTTTTTCTGAAGACATGGTTGCTCGGATGGCGGCCCATTTTCAGAACCTGGTACGTGGTCTGATCGCGCACCCCGAGCGGCCTCTTGCCGAGTCTTCGCTGTTGGGAGAGGACGAGCGTTATTGTTTGCTTGAAGCCTGGAATCAGACGCAGGTGCCATATCCACATACGCGCTGCATTCATCAGCTTTTTGCGGAACAGGCTCAACGAGCTCCGGAAGCGGTCGCATTGTTGTATCAGGGGGAAGCGCTTCGGTATGGTGAGCTTGATAGGCGCTCCAATGCGCTTGCGCTGGTGTTACAGGCTCGTGGAGTTGGCCCGGGAGTAACGGTCGGCCTTTTTATGGAGCGCTCGCCCGAATTCATTATCGGGATGCTTGCTATTCTGAAGGCCGGTGGGGTCTATGTGCCGCTTGACCCATCGTTCCCTGCTCGCAGGCTTGCTTTTATGTGTGAAAATGCTCGGCTCTCGCTTGTGTTGACTCAGGAGCACCTGGAACCGCATGTGCCTCCTGGAAGTCCGCCATATATGTGCGTTGAGCGCTATGGTCCGGAATGCGCACAAGTTCCCGAGAATCAGAATAACCCTGATGATCTCGCCTATATCATCTACACATCGGGTTCAACAGGCCAGCCAAAGGGTGTTGAGGCGCTGCATCGGGGCGTAGTGCGTTTGCTGTTCGGGGTGACATATGTTCAACTGGATAAGCATCAACGCTTCCTCCATCACTCCTCGATTACGTTTGACGCGGCAACCTTCGAGATCTGGGGTGCGCTCCTGCATGGTGGATGTTGTGTGCTGTTGCCAGAGCGAGTTTTAACGCCCGCACTGCTTCGATCCTCTATCGCCCGCTATGGAGTGACTATCACCTTTTTTACCTCTGCTCTGTTTAACCTGATCGTGGATGAGGACCCGACGGCTTTTCGTGGCATGCAGCAGGTGGTATGTGGAGGCGAAGCGCTATCCAATGTTCATGTTCGTCGGGCTCTAGAGGTGCTCTCACCGGAAACGCGGATCATCAACGGATATGGGCCCACAGAGACCACGACGTTTGCTTGCTGCCACCCCATTCACCCGTCAGAGATTGATGATATACCAATCGGGCGACCGATCGGTAATACCTATGTTTACGTGCTTGACAGACAGCTTCAGCCCGTACCTGTTGGCGTTCCGGGAGAGCTCTATATTGGCGGTGATGGGCTGGCAAGAGGCTATTGTAGCCGTCCCGATCTGACTGCTGAGCGCTTTCTTCCTGATCCTTTTCGGCCGGGAAAGCGCCTCTACAGAACTGGCGATCGGGTCTGCTGGCGAGCTGACGGGACACTCTCGTATCTGGGGCGTCTCGATCAGCAGGTGAAAATACGCGGGTATCGGATCGAGCCTGGTGAAATCGAAGCGACACTCAATAGCCATCCTGCGGTGCGTCTGTCGGTCGTACTGGTGCGTGAAATGGCCTCACAGGGGACGGCTCTGCTGGCCTGGGTAGTTCCTGACGCTTCCGTTGAGCGGGATCAATTGCCTGCTCGGCTGCACTCCTATCTCAAAGAGCGCCTGCCCGAATACATGATACCGACGCATCTCCTGCTGCTGGATGCCTTGCCTTTGCTGTCCAGCGGAAAGATTGATCGCCATTCGCTGCCGCTTCCCGCATTGCCGGCCGCGCAGTCGGCATGTCCTCGCACCCCGGTAGAAGAGTTGGTAGCGAATATCTGGCGAGAGATTATGGAGCTGGAATATGTCGGCAGGGAGGAGAACTTTTTTGCGCTTGGTGGACATTCATTGCTGGCCACACGGGTTGTCTCGCGAATCGAGCGCATTTTTCAACTCTCGTTTCCGCTCAGGGATTTCTTTCAGGCCCCGACCGTTGCAGCCGTTGCGCGTCGGATAGAAAAGGCATGCGCTACTGAAAGCGAAAAGAAGCGAATCATCAGTTCAGGACGGGATGATGAGCTTGTGCCCCTGTCCTTTGCTCAGCAGCGACTCTGGTTTCTGCAACAACTGGCACCAGACAACCCGTTTTATCTGATCCCTTTGGGGTGGCGCTTGCGCGGTTCTCTGCATGTGGAGGTGCTTGAGCGGAGCTTGAAAGCGCTAATAGAGCGTCACGAAAGCCTGCGCACCTGCTATATCAGCAAACATGGGCAGCCCTTCCAGAAGATCAGGCCAGTACCGGACGAGCCGTTGCTGACGTTCATCGATATCAGCTCGCTTACTCCTGCTGAGCAGGTGGAACGATGCCGCGAGGAGGGCCAGCGGGAGGCACTGACGCCTTTTGATTTGACCGATGGGCTGCTGCTTCGTGCTCGCTTGCTTCGTCTGTCTGGGCAGGAGCACATTTTGCTTCTTACCGTGCATCATATTGCCTGTGATGGCTGGTCGCTGGCTATTCTTCAGCGGGAGTTACAGCAGTTCTATAGCGCCTTTGTGCGGGGTGAGGCGGCTTCTCTAGAGCCTTTACCGGTACGTTATCGCGATTTTGCACGCTGGCAGCGAGAACAGGAGGAAGCGCCCGGCCTGCTTGCTTACTGGACGCGTCAACTGGCTGATCTCCCACTGTTGGAACTGCCCGCTGATTTTGTGAGGCCACAACAGGAGCGCTTTCGAGGTGCTCAGGTGCCGCTGCATCTTTCGCCCGAACTGGTGCAGAAGGTAAAGGTATTAAGCCAGAAGCACGAGGTCACGCTTTTTATGACCCTGCTGGCCGCGTTTCAGGTGGTCCTGATGCGCTATTGTGGCCTTGAAGATGTTGCTGTCGGTGTGTCGATCGCGAATCGTACGCAGTTTGAACTCGAAGGGCTGATCGGCATGTTCGTCAATTTGCTGGTAATACGCACGGATCTCAGCGGGAATCCGCGGGTTGACGAGCTCCTTCGCCGGGTGCGTCAGGTGACGCTGGACGCCTATGCGCATCAGGATATGCCTTTTGAGCGCCTGGTTGAAGTGTTGTGCCCACAGCGTTCTCGTGAGCGAAACCCGCTCTGTCAGGTTGCGTTTCAACTTTTCAATGCGCCACAGGAGTCGCTTGCGCTCCCTGAATTGCTGGTTGAGCCGCTTCCGACCCAGGAGAGCAGCGCCAAAATAGACGTACAGGTGACTTGTGAGGAGCGCGAGGAGGGAATAGTTGGCTCAATTGAATACAATGCTGATCTGTTCCTCCCTGAAAAGATGGAGAGGCTTGCCCGGCATTTCGAGCACATGCTTGAGGTATTTGTATCACAGACACAGCTTTCTCTCGCGGAAATTCCTCTTCTGACCGAGCAAGAACAGCAGCATATGCTTATCGAGTGGAACAGGATGCAGCCGACCTTTCCGCAAGATCTCTGTGTGCATGAGGTCTTCGAGCATCAGGTTGCCTGCACGCCTGAGACGCTTGCTCTGGTGACCGACAATGAGACCTTATGCTATCGTGAGTTGGATCAGCGAGCCAATCAGCTTGCATGGTTGTTACGAGCGCAGGGAATCGGTCCTGAAAAGGGTGTCGGGGTGCTGATGCGGCGCTCGCTTGCGGCGATTGTCAGCTTTCTGGCAATTCTCAAAGCTGGCGGAGTCTACGTGCCGCTGGATCCAACGAATCCGCCTGAGCGCCTGGCTTTTCTGTTGCATGATGCGAACATCTCGCTGTTGCTTGCTCAGGAGCCAATAGAAGAGCCGACTGTTCCCTGTATTGTCCTGGATCATGCTCTGACGCAGCTTGAGGGGTGGAGTGAGCAACCGCCACCAAATCTGAGCCAGCCAGATAATCTGGCATATGTGATTTATACCTCGGGCTCAACCGGGCTTCCAAAGGGTGTTGAGGTCATACATCGCGGCCTGTTGAACGTGGCGCGTGAGCTCAAGCGGCTCTTTCAGGTGCAGACCGGGACACGTATCTTACAATGGGCAAGCCTGAGTTTTGATGCCTCGCTCTGGGATATGATGCTGTCGCTGCTAGCCGGGGGTACGCTCTACCTGCCACCCCCACAGATGGCGATGGTCGGCGAGGAACTCGGGCGCTATCTGCTTGAGCGGCAAATAGAGCTGATCTCACTGACTCCCTCGGCCTTGAGGACACTGCCACTACACACGCTGGCAACGGTTCACACAATCATTGCCGGTGGTGAAGCCTGCCCGCTAGAGCTGGCGTGCACGCTTAGCCAGGGAAGGCGCTTCAGGCGCTTCTACAATGTCTATGGTCCAACTGAGGCCGCAATCTGGGCCACCGTTGCCGAGTGTGGGCCAGAACAGCAAAAGATGCATATAGGGAAACCAATCGCTCATGTGGAGCTCTATGTTCTGGATCGATGGTTGCAGCCTGTACCGATCGGCGTTCCGGGAGAGCTCTATATAGGCGGCGTTGGGCTGGCACGTGGCTATCACAACCGCCCAGACCTCACCGCTGAACGCTTTCTTCCGCATCCCTTTAGCGAGGAGCCAGGTGCGCGGGTATATAGAACCGGGGATCTGGTCCGCTACCTGGCTGACGGCTCGCTTGAGTTCCTGGGCCGTGTTGACCATCAGGTGAAGGTGCGCGGTTATCGTATCGAGTTGGAAGAGATCGAGGCGCTTTTAGCCAGGCATCCAGCAGTGCAGGTAGCACAGGTAAAGCTTCAGGATGGACAGCTTTTCGCGTATGTGGTGGCGACTGGACCGGCGCCTTCACCTGATGAACTGGCGGCGTACCTGCGTCAGCGCCTTCCTGACTATATGGTTCCTGCCACCTTTATTCTGCTCGATGAATTCCCTCTGAACGCGCATGGGAAGATCGATCGCGCTGCCTTGCCCGAGTCTGCTCGGTTGACTGCCAGCAAGCGCCCACCGCGCACTATGACCGAGAAGGCGCTTGCCGAACTCTGGCGCCGGGTGCTCAACATTGATGAGATCGGCGTTCATGACGACTTTTTCCGTCTGGGAGGCCATTCGCTGCTTGTTGCGCATCTCGCGACCGAGATTCAGAATCGCTTCAATCTTTTATTGCCGCTTGCACTCATCATGGAAAATAGTACAGTTGAGGCATTGGCACAGCTTATTGATCAGAGCAGGCAGAAGGAGGAAGCATGAGTACACAGGCATTGTTGCTCAGTCCGCGTCTGATGCGGCTTCAGCAGGAGCTTGAGGCAGGCAATCAGGATGCGCTCGCTGCGTTCTGGCAAGAGAGAGAGCAGGCAGGGGGACCACTGATTGAGCCGCTTGAGGGCGATGCTGCGCAGATGTTGGTCACGTTTCTCTGGCGTGACGTGGACGGGCAGACTCGTAATGTGGTTGTGCTTGGGGGACCTGCGCTGCCGGGAGCTTTTGCCGAGAATCAATTGCATCGGCTCCCCTTTACTGATCTCTGGTACCGAACGTATTGTGTTCCTGCTGATCTGCGCACGACATATCAGTTCTCATTGAATGATCCGCTGACACCTTGCCGTGAGATTCAGGATGTGCTGATACGGATGATGCACGCCCGCACCGATCCGCTGAACCCGCGACAGATGCGCTCTCCGCTTGGTTTGCCCGGCAAACAGGATTTTATGCAGGTCTCGATTCTGGAATTGCCTGCTGCACCTGTGCAACACTGGGTACTTCCTCAAAAGGGCGTTCCGCGGGGAGCCGTCAAACTCTCGATGTTTCCGGCCCAGCGGTTGCAGCGCACATATCATGTCGCGGTGTACACGCCACCTGTAGAGAGCACGGAGCCCCCTGGTTTGTTGCTGCTCTTCGATGGCTGGATGTATCTGAACTATATGTCTGTCCCAACGGTGATGGATAACTTGATTCATGCTGGAAAAATAGCGCCATATATGGTTGTGTTGCTCAGTCATATGGACTATGGCACGCGGCGACAGGAGCTGCTCTGTCACTACCCCTTTCTTGATTTTCTGCGCGAAGAGTTTGTGCCCTGGATTCGGGAGAACTATCGAGTAAGCTCAGATCCGGCTCGTGCTATTGTGGGTGGAGTGAGCGCGGGAGGCGTTGCGGCAGCCTTTACCGGGCTCCATGCGCCCGATCTCTTTAGCAATGTCCTTTCCCAATCCGGGACGTTCTGGTCGAGCAGTGGTGGAGATGTGCAACGTGAGGGCGAATGGCTCACCGCTGAATACGAGCGACGAGAGCCGGTTGCATTGCGCTTTTCTCTGGAAATCGGGCGGTTTGATCGCTATGTGTTGATCGATCCGGTGGCGGCCACCCGGCGGTTTCGTGATGTTTTACAGCGACAGGGCTATGCTGTTGACTATGCGGAGTTTAACGGGGGACATGATTTTGTGTGCTGGCGTTACTCTTTTGTGGAGCGCTTCCTTGCGCTTGCGCAGTGTGGCGAAGAGAAAGGGGCGAATGGGTGAGAGTGCTGATATCTGGTGCCGGGGTTGCCGGGCTGACGCTCGCGTACTGGCTGGCGCATTATGGAATGGAGCCGGTTGTCATTGAGCGGGCGGAACATTTGCGCGATGATGGCTTTGTCATCGATTTTTTTGGTGCGGGCTATAAAGTAGCGGAACGCATGTCGCTGCTTCACGATCTGGAGGCCATTCATTGTCCAGTATTGGAGTTGATTTTCCTTGATGGAAGCGGACGGAGGCGGATCACCATCCCGTATGAAAATATGCGGATGCTGCTTGACGATCGCCATTTCAGCTTTCTGCGTGGCGATCTGGTCCAGTTGCTGGCCCGCAAGACGGATAGTCCGGTGCGGTTTAGCACCTCAATAATGGCGCTCGAACAGGATAAGGAGCGGGTCAATGTCACCTTGACTGATGGATCAGAGGAGACGTTTGATCTGGTTGTAGGGGCCGATGGTGTGCATTCTAATGTTCGGCGGCTGGTCTTCGGGCCCGAGGAGCGCTTTAGCAGGCCTTTGGGATATACTATTGTCGCTTTTGTTGTTGAGCATCTGGATGTTCGTTCCGATGTCTTCTACACCCTCACGGCTCCCGGGAGGCGCATCGGCGTATTCCCGCTGCTTGATGGACGCATTGCGGTCTTCTTCTTCTATCGGTCGCTGCAACCCCCTACGCAAGCCACCATCATGGATGAGCTACAGATCTCGTTTGGATCGCTTGGCTGGCTGGTTCCCGACCTGCTTGAACTGGCTGACAAAGCGGAACGGCTCTATGTGGATGCCCTGACACAGATTATCATGCCACAATGGAGTCAGGGACGGGTGGTGCTGCTTGGTGACGCCTGTCATTGTGTTTCCCCGGCGGGAAGTCAGGGGGCGTCGCTGGCAATGGTGGGAGCGTATATTCTGGCGCGTGAGTTGGGTTCGCAGCATGATCGCCTGACCGCTTTTCGCTCCTACGAAAAGCAACTGAAGCCAGGAATTACGCGCAGACAACAGGTCGGGCAAAAGGCGGCACGCTTTTTCTTCGCGCCCGAGAATACCTTTTTCATCGCGTTGCAGGGCTTGAATCTGCGCTTGATGAACTGGCCTCTGGCTGCCCCATTGCTCAGGCGCAACTTCGCCTGGCAGGACGAATTCGCTCTCTAGATGCAGTGATGTACGAGCATGGCAAAAGTTGCCACGCTCGCATCATTCACTTATTCATAGCAAAGGAGGTGCCTGAGAAGTGTCGTTACAGGCTGATCGTTGGCCTGTTGAGATCGCCAGGCAATAAAGCCATCGGGACGAATCAAGGTTGCTCCCGATGCACCAATCCCATAGCTGGCCAGGAAGCTTCCTTCCTGATCATGGAAGTGTTGCCCAATGGTATAGCTCACTAGAGGGATATCGAGCTGCCGTGCAGCCTCGGTAAAGGCAGTGCTCCACGGTTGCCCCTCGGGCCCGGTCAGCAGCACAAATTGCTTGCCATAGAGATCGAGCGTCGAACAGCGCTGACTATCCTGTGTCAGCCAGACGTGCGGCGCACGGGTTCCCGGGCGGCCTGACGGTTCGTTTTCAAACAGCGTTGGCTCGGTGTCGTCCTCGGAGAGAATCGCTGCCGAGCGATAACGATAGCCGTTTATCACGCTAAAGGCAGTTGGGTCGGGCGCATCCGGGCTTTTGCGGACGCGTGCGAGCATCTCCTGTGCACTTTGCAGAATGGCCTCTCGCTGTTTGTGTTGTGGAAGGCGATAGGCATAAAGTCCCGTTGAAACTGCCACAGCGAGTTCTGCGGCGGGCTGCCGCTCCTGTTCATAGGTTTCGAGGAGACGAGCCGGAGCTTTCTGCTTGAGCACAAGTGCCAGTTTCCAGGCCAGATTGTGCGCATCGGCAATACCGGTGTTTGCGCCAAATGCGCCCATTGTCGTCATCACATGCGCGGCGTCCCCGGCAAGCAAGACGCGGCCCTGCTGGTAATGCGTTGCGACACGTGAGGCGGTTTCCCAGGGCAGGATGCTGAGAATCTTCACGGGCTGATCTGGCAGACCGATAGCCGCGCGCACCAGTTCACGGCAGCGCTCTTCGGAAAAATCGTCGGAATCCTCGACATTGGCAAACAATGACCAGCGATTCTGTGATTGCCCGATGATGCCGCTCACATGTGGGTTGTTGACGAAGCAGAGCGCAATGTTGCGTCCGTGAAGCACGTGGCTGAGATCGGTTTGAAACAGAATGCTGACCCATTGACCAAGCCGTCCATATCCGTAGGTGCTGATGCCGAGTTGTTGCCTGATCGCGCTTCTATTGCCATCTGCCGCGATAAGGTAACGCGCAAAAATGGAATGAACGCTTCCGGTGCCGCGGTCGCGTATATGAGCGTGAACGCCTTCAGTATCCTGCTCAAAATCGATCAGTTCCGTGTTGAAGCGAATATCGCAGCCAAGAGCACTGGCATGTTCCTGTAAGACGGGTTCAAGCTGATCCTGTCCGATCATTGCCATGCGCGTCGGGCTGGCGAAAGGATTGGTGATCTGGAATTGTTGATGTGATTTTGCTTCGCTGGTCGGGAGCTCCTTCCCAGCCAGTGTCTCTACATGCAGACCTATCTCGCCCATTTGTTCAGGCGGCGTCTCTAGCCGCTGAATATCGGACTCAATACCGGCCTGCCGATAAAGTTCCATTGTGCGAGCGTTAAAGCCGGCAGCGCGTGTATGAATAGAAGTGGTGGCGTGGCGCTCGACGAGAAGCGGTTGAATGCCATGCAGGGCCAGAAAGAGCGCCGTTGAAAGTCCGACAATGCTGCCACCAACGATAAGGACGGGAACCTGCTCTTCATGGTTGCTGTTATACATATTTGTGTTCTCCTTTGTTGCTTTTCATCTGGGGAGATTGTAATGCGAAGGAGGGTGAAGCCACATCACGAATGTTCGTGATTTCTGCTGACAAAGAGGAGAAAATTTAAAGCGTACGAAAGAACGGGTAAAGCCAGATGACGAGCGCCTTGAGCATACTAAGATCTTGTCTCACCCTGCTTTGCGATGGGCTGATTACCCAACAGGTACCCAAGACTGCGAAATGCAAAACGGACGGCGAGTGCTTGTTCTGTAGAAGCAGGATGTGCTACACTTCATTGCATGTTTGCTTGAATGCAAGAAAAAAAGTCTTTATTGGGTACTCTTAAATTCCAGAAAGGATTGACACATCCGGAGCATATCGAATTCCTTACCCCTGAGACGCTTCCCAGGCCCGCAGGATATTCGCATGTGGCAAAGATCACAGGCGGGCAGACGCTCTATCTCTCGGGGCAGATTGCGCTGAATGCAGAGGGACAACTGATCGGCGAGGATGATTTTCGTGCGCAGGCCATCCAGGTATTCGAGAATATTAAGAAGGCTTTGGAGGCGGCGGGAGCTGATTTCAGCCATGTGGTAAAGCTTACCATGTTTCTGGTTGATCTGTCATATTTGCCGGTGCTGCGTGAGGTGCGCGATCAGTACATCAATCTGGAAACACCTCCTGTAAGCTCTCTTGTTGAGGTAAGCCGACTGATTCGTCAGGAGCTTCTGCTTGAGATCGAGGCAATCGCCAGCTTGCCCGCATAGAGTGGCTGGTGTGGTGCTTCGATGAAATATCCTTGTCCGAGATTTGTCAATGGCAGGTTGCCCGTTCGGGTAGGGGCGGACATGCCCTGCATGAGAGACTGCTTTTCATCAGGCATCCGGGCGAGAGTGCCGCCTGTCCGGGGATCGGAAGCAGCACGGCACTCCTGGGCTCTCTCTGATGCCCTACGAAGAAGAGCCTTCTGAACGTCGCGGCAGGCTATGCCAGAGCCATCCTGCTCCTACAGTCAGCAAGGTGAGGAGTGCACCGACAAGCAGCGCGATGGAGGGGCCATAGAGGCTCGAAAGCCAACCTATCAGCATATAACCCAGGGGGAGGCTGCCATCAAAGAAGAGAACCTGAACGCTGATGACACGCCCGAGCAGATGATCTGGTGTGATCTGCTGAAGCGTGGTCATGGCTTGTGCCGCAAACGCATTTTCCAGAAAGCCAATGCTGGCAAGCAGGAGAATCGCGAGGAAATAGATGGGCGAGAGGGAGAAAACAACCTCTAGAAGCCCGAAGAGCAGCATATACAGGAGCAACAGTCGCACGGTCGGCTGCTGATTCTTCCATGCCAGCCAGAGCGCCGCCAGCAATGCGCCACCACTCGCTGCAGCAGAAAGAAAGCCGAAACCAGTTGGACCTGCATGAAGCACATCGGTCGCAAAAACAGGTAGGATTACTCCAAAGTTTGAGCCGAAGAGCAGCACCAGCCCGACTACCACGATAATCTGTAGCACGGCAGGAGTTCGCAAACAGTAGTCGATCCCTTCACGGAGGCTCTGGCGGGCGCTTGCCCGCTTGCCTGTAGTAGGCTGAATAGCCAGCTCATGGCTTCTCATCAATAGGAGGCCCGCAATCACCGGTAGGAAGCTCAGCGCGTTCAAGAGAAAAAGCTGTGTCTCAGAGCTAATCGCGATAATCACGCCGCCGAGGCCGGGGCCAACAATGCGAGCAAGCGTCGAAATGGATGAGTAGAGCGCTATCGCGTTTGGCAAGTCGTCTCGTCCGACCAGTTCGACCAGAAACGCGCGGCTGGCCGGTCGGTAGATGGTACCTGTCAGCCCCAGAAGCGGCGCGAGTATGTAGAGATGCCAGAGCTGAACCTGACCGGTTGCAATCAATGCCCAGAGTAACAGCGCTTCCAGCATATTGATCCACTGGGTGATCAAGAGGAGCTGTCGTCTGGGCAAGCGGTCGGCCAATACGCCGCCAATAATAGAGAAAAACAGAACTGGAGCAGCTTGAAGTGCGCCGACAAGCCCAAGCTGCCAGGCACTGTGTGTGAGTTTGAGGACAAGCCAATCCTGCCCGATTGCCTGCATGGATGTGCCGATCAGCGAGATGAGCTGCCCGAACCAGAAGAGCCGAAAATTCCGCTGCTTCAGCGAACTGAAAATACGCGACAGGCCGAGCAGCCGCAAGTTGTCGCTCCCAGGCGGCTCACCCTGCTCTGATGAGGGTCCATTCATGAGTGTGTCCTTTCTCTCTATTGAAACGCTAGAAAGAGGTAGTGAGGACGCCAGTATACCGGGATGCGGCAAAAAAAACATCTGCCAAAAGAACGATGTCAGATGCTTGACATGAATGCTATACTAAACTGGGAAGGTAGGGCGGTTGTATCGGGAACTGAATTTCTTTTTCTACTATTTCTCGAAATCAGAGAGAAAAGCTTCTTGATTTCCCTTATTTGCCCTGAATACTCCTTATTGCTTCCAGACAACGAGCAACGTCAGATTGATAAGCGCGAGCAAGGCGAAAAGCAGCCCGAGACCCCGCTGTCCCGCCGTGAAAAGGGCTCCTGCTCCCAGGGCGAAGAGCACCAGCTTTGAGATGAAACGCCAGGGTTCGGGAAGCAGCCAGGGCGCTTTTGGAGCCTCAAAGCACCCCCAGATAATTGCCATAAGTAGTGCTAAGCCAACGCCTGCCACGAGCTTGAGCAGTGTTGTTTGAGCCATTGTAAAGCCCCAGTACCCGACTGCCACGAGTAAAGCTAACTCCAGGAGAAACGCAAGCATGAGGTTGATCTGTTTCAATACAGAGATCATGTTCTTGATTACCCTTTCTTATCTCGAAAAAAGGATGTGGTGAACCGCTATGTTAGTATAATCGAACAGGCTGGAATGCTCAAGCAGGAGGCTGTACGCTCTGCGGGGAGGGTGAAAAAGAAGCAGTTTTCTGTAATGTTCCAATCTTAACGCGAATTTAATATACAATAGCCATCGGCGTGCCATATAATAGACGAACAGAGCGGCTTTCCAGAAAGCGAATATTCTTTGTGGGGCTTCAGTTGAGGTGGTGATATGGCTACTGCTATCGGGAAAGAAGTGCTGTGAGGTGAAACAGGATAAAAATGCTGTTTGATATGGAATAGAGAGAAAAAGCGTTGTGGTAGAAAGGGGCGAAGATACTACCAGGTGTATCAAATAGGCAGGCCTTCCATAGACCAGAAGTGGGCATTCAGACGATGGGATAGCGGATCGTGTTCCACATAATGAGGCTGAGCTTTGCAACCGCGAAACTTCTCTGCTTGTAAGTTTCTTTTGCATGGACAGGACCCATGTCGCTGTGAGCTCAATTTTATGATGCTGTCGAGCGGCTCCAACAGCGGTGGAACCTGAGGGGAGGCGATATGCATTTGCCTCCCCGAGTGCATTATACTGTGGCAGGTTCAGCTTGAGAAGTCGGTTTTTCCTGTTTCTTGCGCAACAACAACACGAACAGAAGCGCCAGTACCATCAGACCGATGGTAATCAGGAACACGGTATGTAAACCAACAAGCTGCACAAGCCGGGTCTGCCCTGCCGGCATCATGGTTAATGTGGCAAGGACAGCGGTTCCAAGCGAGCCACCAACAGAGCGTAGAACAGTACTTAGTGTCGTGCCAGTGGCAACGGCTTCCGGGCTGTGAATACTCACCATCGAGGCGACGCTTAATGGTTGCATCACAAGCCCATTTGCTAACCCAAGAAGCCCAACCATCAGGCAGAACTGCCAGTATGGCGTTGTCAGTGTGATTCCCATAAGCAACACCATACCAAGGATTTGCAGCACTATGCCAGGGACAATCAGCACGCGGGCATCCGGGAGACGATCAACGAGCCGACCGGCCAGGGTCATGCTGACCAGTGTCCCCAGTGCCAGCGGCAACAACAGGAGACTGGCCTGAAGCGCGGTCTGACCGCGTAATGTTTGCAGATAGATTGGAAACAAAAGCGAATTGCTGAACAGGCAGATGAAAAGCACGGTCGAAGCAACAAGCCCTGCTGAGAGTGAGCGATCAGTCAGGATCCGTATATCAAGCAATGGGCGTTTTCCACGACGCGCTTGTAGTAGCTCGATGACGATGAAAAGTGTCAGAGCAACAAGGCCGCTGAACAGGAACCCCGGAACTTTAGGTGATGCCCATCCTGTGTTGCTGATTTCCGAGCAGGCGTAGAGGACTGCCGCAACCCCATATGTTGCGGTCAAGAAGCCGGGTATGTCGAAGCGCGTCGCCCTCTGCATCTCGTCTCCGGGCAGAAAGATGCTGGCTAGAATCACGGCAAGGATGCCTATTGGCACATTAATCAGGAAGATGACCGGCCACGGCGCAATAGTGACCAGATAACCGCCAATGATCGGGCCTAGCGCAGGCGCAGCGAGAGCTGGAACACTAAACGCGGTCATAGCTCGCCCTCGCTCCTCAAGCGGAAAGGTGTTCAAGAGGATGCTCATGCTGAGCGGCATTAACAGGGCCCCGCCCACTCCTTGCAGGACACGAAACAGAATCAGTGCGGGCAGGGTCCAGGCAAAGGCACAGAGTGCTGACCCTGCTGTAAACAGGGCGAGGGAGAAAAGATAACAGCGCTTGCTTCCCAGACGTGCCGTAAGAAAAGGCATCGTTGGGATGAGCGCTCCCTGCGTCAGCATATAAGAGGTGATGACCCATTGCACGCTTTGCAGATCGGCTTGAAAGGCGCGTTGCAGTACGGGAACAGCAATATTGACAATGGTTTGATCGAGAAAGCTCATAAACCCGCCAAAGATAAGCACAAGGGCGGTAATCCATCTGGATGAGGATTGAAACATGTCTGGATGATCCTTCTATCTACATATTGCAAAACAACAGAACGTTACCAGGGAATGCGCTGTCTATCGCGAAAGATGCCGCCTGTGGGGCCATTCTCTGGCAGCGTTGCCAGCCAGACCGGGGTATCGGTTCCCTCATCTGTGGTGCGTTCGGCATCCAGATTATGGGTCTCCGTGCGTACGTAGCCCGGGCAAGCGGCGTTGACGAGGATATTCATTCCGCGCATTTCTGCTGCCAGCGAAACGGTAAGAGCATTGAGCGCTGCCTTTGAGATGCGGTAAGCGGGCGCCATCTCTCCAGGAGCATCGTTTTCCTGAAAGGCTGCGATCCCTGAGGACATATTCACAACGCGCCCGTAGTGGTGTTGTCTCATCAGGGGAAGCACTGCTTGTGTCAGGGCCCAGGCGCCAAAGAAGTTGGTCTCAAAGGTTGAGCGAACCGCTTCCATACGCACGGTGCCGGGTGTGGCATTCTCGTCTGTTTCGAGCAGAATGGCTGCATTGTTGACCAGAACATCGAGCCGCCCGAAGCGCTCCGTGAGCTCACGGGCAAGCTGTTTGATCTGTTGTGGATTGGTGATATCTAGCTGATGCACTGTCGCGGAACCACCCGCAGCAGTGATCTCTCGGGCTACACTGTTGCCTTGAGCAATATTGCGAACGCCCAGAAGGATGTGCATATCGTGCCGGACTGCAAGTTGATAAGCAGTGGCCCGACCTATGCCGCGATTGGCGCCTGTAACCAGTGCTATTCGACGCTGTTGCATTGTTCACTCCTTCTTTCATTACCGAAGTGTGGCATACCTGAGTGAAGAGGTGCGCACTCGGGTGGAACCGTTTATGTACAGCGCCAGTATAGGAGGTAGCTGGATGAAGCCGCATCGTCTGAGTGGATGAAAGGAGGATTTCAGGGGAGAAGATGGAAAGAGCGAGCAGCCTCGCTGGCTGCTACCCGATTGCTGACACCAAGCTTGCGGTAAATGCTCTGAACTTGCGTGCGGACGGTATTCACTGAGACGACGAGCTCTCGTGCAATTTCGGGATTGGAGTGGCCTGCTGCAAGCAAGCGAAGCACGCGCCGTTCCTGTGGTGAGAGTGGTTCGATCAAGGCAGAGGGGGGCGAAGCAAGCGCTTGTCGTGCAGGCGTCGCTGCTTGCAAGATCGTCCGCAGGTAGGTAAGGAGTGGCTTCTCGCGCAGACTGCCAAAGAGGCTTTGCAAGAGGCCGAGCAGTGCATCACCCTCGTCGAGAAAGAGGCGAATATACCCTTCGCTTCGTGTCTGGTGTAAGGTGGAGTAAAGGCGCTGGCGTGCCTCCTGTGGCTGTTTCAGCGCCGTGTACGCGAGTGAGAGAAGAAGCTGTATCTCGAATGCTCGGCGTATACGTCCGGCCTTCGTCGCCTGTGGCAATATGGTGTGAAGCAGGTCTAGTGCGGCCTGGGCCTTCCCATCCACAAGTTGCAGGCGAGCAAGTAAGAGCGCTTCCTGTTCGGCATAATCAGGTAATGTGCTCTCGAGCATCCGAAGCTTCTCATAGCTTCTTCGTGCAGCAGAAAGGTCACTAAGGGCGAGCTGGATCCGCGCCTGATACGTAAGGACCTCGCGATAGAGAGGCAGGGCATGCACTGGCTGTAAGCGTGCAAGCAAGTTTGTGAGCCGTTCGAGGGCATTTTCACTCTGACCCCGGGCATGCTCTAGCAGGGCCATCAGAAGCTGGATCCGCCTGCATGTTTCTTCTGGCAACTGGGAACGTAGCTGGTTGGCCTCTGCGAGCTGTTGTTCTGCCTCGTCCAACCTGTTTCGCTCGTAGGCGAGTTGGGCCAGGCAGAGAAGCGCGGGGCCTATATCTGTTGGGTCGGCTTGTGCTCGGGCTTCATCAAGGACCTGCTGATAATACGCGGCAGCCTGTTGCAATTCGCCTTGCTCGGCGCACACGATACCAAGTAGCAGGGTAGTGAGTCGCGCAATCGGGCGATTACCGATGGTTTCGCTTAACGCGCTGGCCTCGGTAATGGTGCGACGTGCCTCATTGAGGTCGCCTCTACGCCTGGCGGTAAGACCAATGATACGCAGGCAGGTACTACGCCACGCAAGCTCTTTCTCGTCCAGGTAGTCGAGCGCCTTTTTCGCGTATTCGACCGCTTGTTGCATCTCTCCAGAAAAGCTGCTGGAAAGGAGTGATTGAAATGCAAAGACTTCACCGAGGCGAGGGATATTCCCTTCAGCCTGCCAGACCTGCTGTGCTAACTGGAGCGGTTCTTCAAACTGTGCTCGCTCGGTTTGCGGAAAGCGTCCGGTCATATGGATAAAGTCAGCGAAATGCGTGAAAAACTGAGTGATCGCATAATTCAGGCAGAGGGTGGGATGTTGCTTGAGCGTCTCAAAGGGAAGTTGCTGAAGCCAGCGGTGCAGCGTCGGGATATAGGTCAGCGCATTGAAGTCAACAAATCGCTCGATAATGGTGGCAGCATGGGAGAAGTCGCATGCATACAGGGCGGCATCTACTGCCTCTTCGAGCATACTATGCTCTTCATACCAGTAGCTTGCCTTCGATGAGATGGCCTGTAATGTTGCTTCACCCAGATGACGCTTCGCTTCATGCTGCATGGCTTCAGCAAAAAGGGCGTGATACCGATACCAGAGCCCGTCAAGTGGTTCAAGAAAGAGGTGGGCCTGTTCGAGCGTTTCAAGCAAGGCGTCGCTTGCAGGGTTTCCAGTCACGGCCATACAGAGCGAACCTGTCAGGCGGCTCAGCATGCTGGTATGGAGCAAGAAGCTTTGCAGTGATTCTGGCTGTGCGTTCAAGACCTCAGAGACAAAATAGTCGAGTATGGGCCGATGCTCACCTGCGAAGGTATGCAAGCGCGTTTCCGCCTCCGTCTGTGTCTCGCAACCCTGCAACATGATTGTAAGTAAGCGCAAGCCTGCGGGCCAACCTTCAAGGCGCGTGCTCAGCGTGTTGAGCGTCTCAGGAGTGAGCGTGAAGGCCAGTTCTTGTGTCAGAAAGGCGCGGGTTTCTTCTGGCGAAAAGCGCA
>Ga0164243_10004112_pt1 | contig 22931 bp, 19 predicted proteins | sample OricompcompostOP_FD_108781 | JGI IMG/M metagenome (GOLD analysis project Ga0164243, IMG submission 108781) | Organic Plus compost microbial communities from Emeryville, California, USA - Original compost - Organic plus compost (OP) | ecosystem: Engineered > Solid waste > Mixed feedstock >...
ACTGGTCGGTGGCGATGGACCTGCTGATCCTCTGGAAGACCGCGCGGGCGGTGCTGGGCGGGTCCGGGGCGTACTGAGCGCCGCCGGACCGGCGAGACGGCGCGCCGCCGACCTGTCCCCCCCCGGGTCGGTGGCGCGCTCCCGCGTGCGGGCCTCACCGTGCCTTGCTGACCTCCTGGATGAGGTCAGCAAGGCGATCGACTGGATCGGTAGCGAAGAGAGCCCGGACATGATCCTGCGCGGCTCTGCCCCAGTGGTAGAGCCGGGTCCGCCGTGACCACAGACGCTCGAGAGTGTCGGCCAGCGAATCCTGGCTGGCGGCCGGGGCGAGCAGCCCCGTGACACCGTCCCGCACGCTGTCCGGGATGCCGCCAACGGCAGTAGCGACCACCGGACGCCCACAAGCCATCGCCTCGGTGATGGCGATGCCGCGTGCCTCGCGTCTGCTTGGCGCCACCAGGACGTCGTGGTCACGCCACACCGATGCGATGTCCGAGGTATGGCCGCGAAGGGTCACCTTCGCCTGCAAGCCGTACAGCGCGACCAACTCACGCAGGTAGCCGTCGTCAGGCCCGTCGCCGTACAGGTCAAGGTGCCACGACCGCTCGCTCCACGGCGCGCCCGCCAGCGCCGCGAGCAGGACGTCCTGGCCCTTCTGCTCGACCTCGAGCCTGCCCACGCAGGCGAGCCGCAGCACCTCAGAGGGCGATGGGGGCGCCCACGGTGCGTCGTCGAGGAGCGGGGTGGGGGTCGCGATCTCGACGCACCGGGGAAGACGAGCGGCGAGCTGACGTTCGAGGTCCGCGTGCAGTCGGGCTGAGGGCAGGACGACGGCCTCGCTGTGCTCATATGCCGACCGCAAGAACGCCCGGTTGTAGGGGGTGAGCCGACGCTCGATGAGGCTGTGTGGCGCCATGATGTAGGGGATGCGCTCGTTCCGTGCCGCGCGCAGCTGGGCGCGCACCGCCGGAGCGTTGACGAGGTCCGTCGTGCTAGCCATGTTCAGTACGACGACGTCGAGTGCGAGACGCCGGTGCAGACCGAGCCCGCTCTTGTAGAACACCCGACGCACTCGACCGGCTGGCGTCCAGGTGCGTGTGCGCGCCCCGAGCTGAGCCAGCTCCGAGATGGGCTGGGGTGGGCGGTTCCAGCGCCGGGTGATCGTGGTCACGGGGAGGCCCTGCGCGAGCAATCGGCGCGCTGCGGCATGCCAGAGTGCCTCGCTGCCGCCCCAGGGTGCCGCGCTCAACGAGGAGACGAACCCGGCACCACCCATTGCCGCACCTCCTCCGCTTCGTCCCGGCTGCAGTGGTTGGCGTGGCCGGTCGTCGGCGGACGATAGCCCACATTCACCCCGATGGCCCATCCGCCGCAGGGTGTCCGGCCGGTATCTTTGTCCGGATTCAGGAGGATTGTCGGAATGTCGGGCGAGGAGCGCATGGTGTCCACAGAAGCTGACGGCGGTACCGGTCCGCGGTGGTTCGGGGGCGTGAAGACTGCTGCCGCCGTCGCGGCCCTCGTCATGGTGTCGGTCGTGCCTGCGTCCGCCAGTGGCGAGCCCCAGTGTGCCGACTCGACGATGTACGTGGTCGCGCACCAGGACGACACCCTGATCTTCACGAGCCCGGCCCTGCTGCACGACATCCAAGCCGGTGATTGCGTACAGACCGTCTTCGTCACGGCGGGCGACGCCAACGACGACGAGACCTACTGGTCGGGCCGCGAGGCGGGCGCCGAGGCTGCATATGCCGACCTCGCGCAGGTCGACGACGAGTGGAGCTACTCCACGCGTGATGTCGCCGGGGTGCCCGTCCGGGTGGCGACACTTGACGCGGCTCCGCAGGTTTCGCTCGTCTACCTGCGTCTGCCGGACGGAGCGGACCGCGACGGAGACGGCGGCTCGAGGTACGGCTACCAGAGCATCAAGAAGCTCTGGCAGGGGACGCTGGCGCAGATCGATGCGGTCGACGGCTCAGCCTCGTACACGCGACAGGGGCTCATCGACACCCTGCACGTGTTGATGGAGACGGCCTTGCCGACCAGGATCGTGACCCAGGACTATGTGGGCGAGCTCGGGGACGCCGACAACGTCGACCACCACGTGACCGCACTCTTCACCCGCGCCGCGCACGACCTGTACACGACGGCTCACGTCCTCGTCTCCTACATGGGCTACGGCGTGACCTCGCTGCCGTCGAACGTCGCTGGAGCCGACCTCGCGGCGAAGCAGAGCGCCTATTACGCCTATGCGGCACATGATCCCAAGATCTGTCAGACGCCCGAGGCATGCGCGGGACGGCCGGAGAGCCAGTGGCTCTCTCGTGAGTACGTCGTGGCGTCCGAGGACGGTGGCAGCGATCCGGGGGCCCAGCGCGTCAACGTCGCACAGCAGGCGACTGCGACTGCGTCGTCCGCCGACGTGGCCGCTCAAGAGGGGCCTGAGAAGGCGATCGACGGTGTGGCGGCCGGCTACCCGCAGGCACCGACGAACGAGTGGGCGACGGTCAAAGGCAAGGCCGGCAGCTGGCTCCAGCTTTCCTGGCCTCAGCCGCAGACGATCGATCGGGTTGTCCTGTATGACCGCCCGAACCCGACTGACCAGGTCACGAGCGGCTTGCTGACCTTCGCCGACGGGTACGAGATCGCCGTCAGCGGGTTGCCCAACGACGGCTCCCCGCTGACGGTGAACTTCTCCCAGCGCAGCACGACGAGTCTCCGGTTCACCGCCACCAGCGTGCTGAAGGGGACATTGAACGTCGGACTCGCGGAGATCGAAGCGTGGTCGCCGAATGCCGGCCAAGGAAGCCCTCAGCTTCCGGTAGCGAACGCGGGAGCGGACCAGCAGGTCGAGCCGGGTGCCCTGGTGACGCTCTCTGGGGCAGCGAGCAGCGATCCGGAAGATCGGCCGTTGTCGTACGTCTGGTCGCAGGTGAGCGGCCCGTCGGTCAGCCTGTCGTCCTCGAGTGTCGTGGCGCCCACCTTCACAGCGCCGTCGGGGCCGGCGACGCTGACGTTCTCACTCGTCGTACGCGCTGGTTCCCAGTCCAGCGTGGCCGACACAGTGACGGTCGGTGTGGCTGCTCCCGCTCCGTCCAAGGGTTCGGTGAACGTGGCGAGTGCCGCGGACGTCACCGCGTCGTCGCAGAACGTTGCGGAGGGGCAGAGTGCCTCGAAGGCGGTCGACAACATCGTCAGCGGCTATCCGGCTGACGCGTCTGCCGAGTGGTCGACGGTGAAGGGCAAGGCCGGGAGTTGGATCCAGTTGTCCTGGGCTTCTGCCCAGACCCTCGAGCGTGTCGTCTTCTACGACCGGCCCAACGAAGCTGACAGGGTGACCTCTGGGACCTTGACGTTCTCTGACGGCTCGAGCGTCGACGTCGGCGCGCTGCCGGACGACGGCACCGCGCTGGTCGTCCCTTTCCCAGAACGCTCGACGACTAGTCTGCGTTTCACCGTGACGGGGACGTCTTCGACGACGCTCAACGTGGGCTTGGCAGAGCTTGAGGCGTGGACCAGCGGCCCTGTCGATCCGCCGGTTGTCGTCCTACCGACCGCTCGGGCGGGAGACGACCAGGCCGTGAAGTCGGGCGACCTCGTGACGCTTGACGGGTCGGCGAGCTCGTCGGGCTCCGGTGGCGCGCTCACGTACGCGTGGGAGCAGACGGACGGTCCCGTGGTCCAGCTGTCGTCCACGTCGTCCTCGGCGCCATCGTTCTCCGCCCCCGAGGGGCCGGCGTCGTTGGTGTTCGCGCTCACCGTCTCGAACTCCGCAGGAACGTCGACGACCGACGCGGTCACCGTCACCGTGGCGCCGCCGCTCCCAGGAGGTACCGCGCGGAACGTGGCGCCGATCGCGACCATCTCGGCCTCGTCGCAGAACCTCGCGGACGGGCAGGGCGCTCTCAAGGCGGTCGACGGTGTGGTTGCCGGGTACCCGGAGAACGCCACCGCGGAGTGGTCGACGATCAAGGGCAAGGTCGGTAGTTGGCTCGGCTTTGAGTGGTCGCAGCCGCAGACGGTGAGCAAGGTCGTCCTCTACGACCGTCCCAACCCTGCCGACAACATCACCGGCGCGACGTTGATGTTCGGCGATGGCTCACAGGTGACGACCGGCCCGCTCCCGAACGACGGCTCCCCGTTGGTCGTCGCGTTCCCGGCGCGGACGGTCACGGACATGGGCGTGGTCGTGACCGGGGTGCTCAAGGGCACGGTGAACGTCGGACTCGCGGAGGTCGAGGTGTGGACGCAGTGACCGCTCGTCCGCAGGGGGATCTGCCACGACTGGCGGTTCTCTACGAGGCCAGCTCGGTGCAGGCGTTCCATCTGGTCGAGGCCTCAGCCGAGACGTGGCGAACAGTCTGGGTCGTTGACCGCGACCTGCCCGGTTCCGAAGGGGTCATGCGTCTGCTGTCGCGATTCGGCCCGGTCGTGGACGTGACGTCGATGGACGATGCCGAGGTCGCACGGGCGCTGCGCCCCTACGACATCAGCGGGATCGTGGCCTTCGATGACTCGCTGCTGCCTCGCGCTGCGTTCGTCGCGCAGGAGCTGGCTCTGCCGTTCATGTCTCCCGAGGTCACGCACCGGGTCACCGACAAGCTGGCCCAACGCGAGGCCTTTCGTGCCGCCGGCGTGCCAACCCCGCGTAGCGCGCGCATCCCTGCGTCCGGGACAGCCGTCGAATGGGTCCGCGCCGCCGCGTCGATCGACTTTCCCGCGGTGGCCAAACCGGTCTCGGGGAATGGAAGCCGCGACGTGTACGCGCTGCAGGGATTCGAGGACCTGGTGGCGCTGATGTCCACGCGGGCCGCGCGGGGTGCGGCGGGCGACATGGTGGTGGAGGAACGGATTCCTGACGCGTGGGTGGACGGAGAGCGGCCCTACGGCGACTTCGTCACCGTCGAGACGTTCGTCAGCCATGGCACGATGTCGCACTTCGGCGTGACCGGCTGCATGCCGTTGGCTGAACCGTTTCGGCTGACGGGCAACTTCCAGCCGAGCGCCCTGCGGGCGCAGGACACCGAGGCCGCGGTCCGTGCAGCCGAGGACGCGATCCGCGCTCTGGGAGCCGATACGGGTGTGTTCCACACCGAGGTCAAGCTCAGTCCGGTCGGCTTCCGTGTCGTCGAGGTCAACGGTCGTCTGGGCGGAGGCGGTGTCCCTCGCATCGCGGAGCTGGCGACAGGGCGGTCGCTGTTGAACGCGACCGGACGGGTTGCGCTGGGTCAGCAGGTCGACGTGAGTGGGGCGGAGTTCGCCCGCGTCGGTTACTTCTACCGGTTCCAGCCGCCGGTCGGCGCCCGGACACTGGTCTCGATCGACGGATTGGACGAGGTGCGGGCGTTCCCTGGCATGCGTGAAGTCGTCCTCAACCGTCGACCCGGTGACGCCCTGGGCGATGTGTCGCAGGGCACGCGTGGCTTCATCTACTCCGTACACGGGACGGTCGACAGTCACGAGGCGTTGTGGCGGATGATGGAGCGCGTGCGCACGACCGTCAGCGTCGTCGTTGACTGAGCCACCCGTCGCCCACGCTCTACTTGCTCGCAAGTTCAAGCTCCGCCCGCGAACGTGACGTGCGTGGGCTGGTGCGTCCGTCGTGGTTCTGTTAGGAGGTCATCGACGTCATGACATCCAGCCTGGTCGAGATCCTCATGGCGGCTGCCGCTGAGCATGCAGAGCGCCCGGCGCTCATCGTGGGTGATCGGCAGCTGCGCTATCGCGAGCTGATGACCGAGGCCAGCCGCGTGGCTGCGACGTTGCAGTCGTACCCGGGGGACAACAACCCGTTCGTGGCCGTCCTCGGCGCACGTGACGTCGCCACGTACACCCAGCTGGTCGGGACATTGTTCGCGGGACGCGCGTACCTGCCGCTCGAGCCCGAAGCTCGTGCGGAGCGACTGGCCGGCCTCGTCGATCGTGCGGGGACGTCATGGGTTCTCACCACGCCAGCGCACGCCGAGCTTGCCGCGGCGGTGTGCGAGCTCTCGGAACGCGCGCTCACGGTCGTCGTGACCGGTGGTGCGATCCCCGCCGGGCTTGCGTTGTCCGCGCCACACCGTTTGCTCGGTGAGCGCGACCTGCGGGCCCCGATGGACCACGAGGTCCCAGAGTGTGACCCCGATCGGCCGGTATATATGCTGTTCACGTCCGGCAGCACGGGGCAGCCCAAGGGTGTCGTGATCTCCGACTCCAATGCGCGTGCCTTCCTTGCGGCAATGCGCGAACTCATGCCGCTGACTGAGCAGGACGTGGTCGCCCAGCTCTTCAAGCTCACCTTCGATCCGGGCACGGGTGTCATGCTTCAGGCCTGGGCATCTGGTGCGGCTCTGGTCGTGCCACCCGCCGACTTCGGAATGCTCGACGAGGCACATCTCATTGATGCGCACGGCGTGACGGTCTGGACGGCCGTCCCGTCGCGATCGATCCTCATGCGTCGGTTGAGGCAACTGCGACCGGGGGCGTACCCGAGCCTGCGCTACGTCGCCCACGGGGGCGAGGCGCTCACGCGGGACGTGGTCGAGGCATGGCGCGCCGCGGCGCCTCATGCGGTGATCGTGAACCAGTACGGTCCGACCGAGGCAACCGTGATGGTCACCCAGTACGTGTGGGATCCGCAGGCATCTCCCGAGGAGTCCGAGGGTGATCGGGTGCCGATCGGCCATCCGTTGCCGGGTGTCGAGGTCCTCGTCGTCGACGGCGAGCTGCGCGAGGTGCCGGCGGGCGCCGAGGGTGAGCTGCTTGTCGCAGGTCCTCAGGTGGCACGCGGCTACTGGCGGGACGCGCAGCGCACCGCAGTGGCGTTCGTGCGGTTGCCGGGACGGGCAGGCGTCTACTACCGCACGGGAGACATCGTGCGCCGTCGAGGCCCGGGCGGGCCGCTCCATTTCTTGGGTCGTGCCGACGATCAGATCAAGGTTCTCGGACGTCGTATCGAACTCGGTGAGGTTGAGGCGGTCGCGCGCAAGGTGCTGGGCGTACCACACGTTGCCGCGCTCGGGTGGCCTCGCACGGAGGGCGGTTATGACGGTGTGGAGATCGTTGCAGCCGTGTCCGGTGCGCGCGATGTGACCGCTGACCGGGTCGCGATGGCCGCGCTTCTGCCCCCTGAGGCGGTGCCGCGGCGCGTGCACATGGTCGACGAACTCCCGCTGAGCAGCAACGGGAAGATCGACCGCCGTGCGCTCGAGGTGCTGCTGAGCGGTGACCGTGGGAATGGCTAGTCGCGAGCTCGTGACCACCGTTGGTCACGAGCTCGTGCGGGCCTCCTCGACCGCTGCGGCGATCGCGTCGATGGACTGGAACGTGGAGCGTCGCAGCAGATGCTCGGGGAACTCGAGACCGAGTTCGTCCTCGAGTGCCAGCATCACGTTCACCGTGGCATGGGAGGTCAGCCCGGCGGCGTACAGGTCCTCGTCCGCCCGGACCGTCGAGGGGTCGACCGCGAGCTGCCCGTGGTCTGCGAGGGCGGCGCGAATGGTGTCGTCGAGCATCGGGTCCTCTGCTGGTAGACGCAACGAGACGAGCCGACTTGCGCAGGCCGTCCGGGTGATCTTCTCACGCTCGAGCTCCTGCCCGGGGGAGAGTGTCCGTTTCGCCGGTAGCATCGCCGTCCGCCGCAGGGGGCACGACCGTACGGGCAGGGGGAGCCGCTGATGAGCGCGAGGCCCTGCCGTATCGGTGTCGACATGGTGGCGGTGGCGGATGTGGACGCCAGTCTTGAACGCTTCGGTGGTCGATACCTCGTGCGCGTCTTCACCCCGCACGAGGTGGAGAGCTGTGTCGGCCGCCGGCGCGCTGAACGGCTGGCCGCACGGTTCGCGGCCAAGGAGGCGGTCGTCAAGGTCCTGCGTCCGGATCCCGACGATGCACTGCCGTGGTGTGACATCGAGATCTGGCGCCACACGGCCGGCTGGTGCGAGGTCCGCCTGCACGGTCGCGCCGCACGGATCGCGCGTCGAGCGGGTCTAGGTGCATGGTCCGTCTCCATGAGCCACGAACGCGGCATGGCGTGCGCCGCCGTCGTCGCCCAGGAGGATGAGCGATGACCTCGGGCGTTCGTGAACGGGCTGTCGAGCACGAGGCGGTCCCCATCACCTCGAGGCCGACATGGTTCGGTCCCGAGTCGGGGCCGATGGCCGGCTGGTGGCACGCTCCGGTGGACTCGATGGTTCGTGGCATCGTCGTGCTCTGCCCGCCGGTCGGCCTCGAGTTCCTGATCTCCTACCGCGCTCTGCGCGTGACCGCGGACAGTCTTGCCCGCGCGGGGCTCGGCGTCCTGCGCTTCTCGTACCCGACGACCGGCGATTCCGCCGGTGCTGGCGACGAGGCCGGACGGGTGGAGCGTTGGCGTGACGGCGTCCGCGAGGCGGTCGCGTGGGCACGCCAAGCTGGTCGGGCCCCGGTCGTCCTCGTCGGCCTTCGGCTCGGGGCGACGCTCGCGGCCGACGCCGCCGCCGAACTCGACGGTCTGGCCGGCGTTGTGCTCTGGGATCCCTGCGCGTCCGGCCGGTCCTTCCTTCGTGAGGAGGAGGCGCTCTTTCGGCTCGGGGTGCCGGAGCACCAGCGCATCGCCCGCACGGACGGGACACGCGAGGGACCTGGTGTGCTCTACGGCCCGACAGAGGTGGCGGCGCTGGGCGGGCTGGGGATGGAGCGGCTCTGCGAACGCCTCGAGGGGACGGACCCGGACTCCCCGGGAACCGTCCTCGCTCTGCTGCGGTCCGGGATCCGGCCCGTCCGTGCGATCCGGGACCTCACTGAGCTGCCCCGTGTCCGCCGAGCCGATGTGGTCGGTCAGGAGGAACTCTTCGACTGGATTCGGCTTCGTGTTCCAGAGGAGGCCATCGCCGAGCTGGTGACAGGTGTCTCACGGATGGCGGCTGTCGCCCGCGTCGACGTGGCTCCGTCGCTGCGAGAGGAGGCCGTCGTCGCCCGGACACCCGACGGTCGGGTGGTGCGCGAGCGATTCGTCCGCCTGGGTGCTGCCCGGATGGCGGCGGTGGTCACCGAGTCGGAGGGAGGCGGCACGGAGACGATCGTGCTGACCAATGCGGCGCCACCGGCCTGTCATGTCGGCCCGGCCCGGCTCTGGGTCGACCTGGCGCGTCGCTGGGCAGCCGAGCGCGGCGTCAGAGTGGTCCGCGTGGACGAGAGCGGTGTCGGTGACTCGCCAGGTGGAGACGTGCCTTCGGCGCCTCCCGTCTACACCGACGCCGTCGTCGGAGACCTGGCAGAGGTCGTCCGGGCGGTTCGCAGTGATGGCGCCGCTTCGGTCACGCTCGTGGGTCTTTGCGCAGCTGCCTGGGCCGGTCTGCGTGCTGCGGCGCAGGTGCACGTCGACATGGTCTGTGCCGTGAACCCCTCTGTGTGGGATGTGCGTCCGCCTGACTACTTGACTCGCCCTCGGAACGCGGGCGTCAACGACATGCAGGTGGGACGTGTCCCGACGCGCAGGACCTGGCGCACCCGTACTCGTGAGCTGTTACGGCGACTGCTGCTGCGTCTCGCACCAGAGCCTGTGTGGTGGAGGCTCGGCCAGGCCGGGCGCGTCGAGGCGCCTGCGGGGATGATCGTCCCGCTGATCTCGCGTGGTATGCAGGTCCGTCTCCTGTTCGGTCCACGGGAGAAGGCAATCTTCCTCGAACGGAGAGGGGCGAGGCTGCTGCGGCGGCACGGCGGACCGGGCATGGTGCAGATGCAGTGGGCGATGGACGTCGACCACGCGCTGATGAGCCAGAGTGCGCGCCGGGCAGTTGTCGACGTCCTGTCGGACTGGGTCTCGGAAGGACGTAGCGGTCCCAGCGCACGAGAGGATCGGGCGTCGCACGGCGCCACAGCAACAGAATGTGGAGCAGCTCGGCATGACTGAAAGCAGTGCGAACGACGCGACGAAGGGCAGCCGCAAGCGGCTGGCGCTTGGAAGCGTGCGGGACATCGTCGCTAACACCGCGGTGACGGTCCGCATGCTCCTGCGTGCGGACGGTCGGGTGTTCTCCTACGCCGTCGTCTTCCAGATCGTCGGGGCATTGAGCGCCACCGGCGTCGTCGTCGCCGGAAAGCTGGTGCTTGACGCTCTCGGCGACCTCAGCGGCGACGTGGACGTCGAGCGGCTGGTGTTCCCGGTGATCCTCTTGGCCTTGACGTCAGCGCTCGCCTCGTCGGCCAGCGTCATGCAGGTGCAGCAAGGCCGGCTTCTCGGTGAGGCGACCAACAGGGACGTCTGGCGGGACATGCTCGCGGTCTCTTCGCGGGTCGACCTGCAGACGTACGAACTTCCGGAGTTCTACAACAGGCTCGACCGGATCGCTAACAACGCGGTTCGTCAACCAGTACAGATGGCTCTAGGTGTGCTCACCATGCTGGGCGGTCTCATCGGCGCGGCTTTGCTCATTGTCGCGTTGGCGATCATTGAGCCGATCCTCCTGATCCCGTTGCTCCTCGGTGCTGGTCCTGCGCTGTATCTCGCGCGACGTTCCGGAGCGCTGGAGTTCGCCTTCGTGCGGGACTCCGCAGAGGTCTACCGGCGCCGCGGCTACTTCCGTGAGCTGATGGCTCGCCGAGAGCCTGCCAAGGAAGTCCGTGCCTTTGACCTGGCAAGACCGCTTGAGCGCTACCAACTCGCCGAGTCCGCGCGCTACCTGGGGCTGCTGCGGCCACACGTGCGACGCCGTCAGCGGTACGCGCTCGGGACGGTTCTCACGACGGGAGCGCTGCTGTCTGCGGGGATGCTGCTGCTCATCGTCCTACTCAGCAGGGGGTGGCTGGACTTTGCGGAGGCAGGTGCCGCCGCGATCGGCATCCGTATGCTCAGCAGCCAACTTGCCACGCTCTTCCAGTCGCTCAACATGATCGCGGAGGGCAGCGTCTTCGTCGCGGATCTGAAGAGCTTCCTCGACGAGACCCCGGTCGAGCCGGAGGTCAGGCCCGAGCAGCGCATGCCTCTCTCACGAGGCGTCTCGCTCTCGGGCGTGCGCTACCGCTACCCGGAAGCCGAGTACGACACGCTGCGCGGCGTCGACCTCGAGATACACCCAGGGGAGATTGTCGCGCTCGTCGGGGAGAACGGCTCGGGGAAGACGACTCTGGCCAAGATCGTGTCCGGCCTCTACACACCCACAGGCGGCCAGGTGAGGTGGGACGACGAGTCGATCGGCGACGAGCTCGGGCGCCTGCGCATGCGTGCATCCGTCGCGGTGATCTTCCAGGACTTCATGCGCTATCAGGTCTCCTTGCGCGAGAACGTCGTCTTCGGCGACGCACGACGGCTCGATGAGCCGTTGCCGTCGCTCGACCTCGACGTCATGGCCGCTCTCCAGCGCGCGGGTGCGGACTTCACCGAGATCCTGCCCTCGGGGCTCGACACCTTGCTCTCCCGCGAGTTCAGCGGCGGTACAGAGCTCTCGATCGGACAGTGGCAACGCATCGCGCTGGCAAGGGCACTGTTCCGTCCGGCCCCCCTCGTCGTGCTCGACGAGCCGAGTGCGGCGCTCGACCCGCGCAGCGAGTACGAGCTCTTCTCGACCGTACGCACCCTTCTGAACGACCGCGCCGGCCTGCTCGTCTCGCACCGCTACGCCAACCTGCACCTGGCGGACCGCATCTACGTGATGCAGGACGGCGTCGTCGTGGAGCACGGGACGCATGACCAGCTCATGACTCTCGACGGCGTCTACGCTCGGCTCTACCGCCTGCAGGCGGACGCCTACGACACCTCGTCGCAACAGCGTCGGGCCGGCGCGCCGTGACCGTGTACCGCGGCCTCTCCTTGCCGGACAGCAGGCTGCAGCCTGCGCTCGTCTCAGTGGTGGTGCCCACGTTCAATGCCGTGGACACGATTGGCGCGCAGCTTGCCGCCCTCGACGCGCAGGACTATGAGGGCGACCTGGAGGTCGTCATCGCCGACAACGGCTCGAGCGATGGCCTGGGCGAGTTCGTCCGCGGTACGCCGTCACGGTGGCCGGTCCGTGTCGTTGACGCCAGCGACGTGCGGGGAGTCAGCCATGCGCGGAACGTGGGATGCCGGCTCGCCCGCGGTGAACTGGTTCTCATCTGCGACGCCGACGACGTGGTCGTCCGTAGTTGGGTCAGCGAGATGGTGCAGGCCGCACGGACTGCTGAGTGCGTCGGCGGCAGTCTGGACCCGACCGTCCTGAACTCCCCCGAGACGATACGGTGGCGTTACCCGCATGTCCCCGATCGTCTGCCGGTCAAGCTGGGCTTCCTCCCCTACGCGCACGGCTGCAACGTCGGTGTGTGGAAGGACGTCGTCGAAGCCCTCGGAGGGTGGGACGAGACATACGAGGGTGGCGGTGAGGACGTCGACTTCTCGTGGCGTCTTCAGCTTGCCGGCGGCCGCTTGGCCGTCGCCCCTCGAGCGGTCGTGCACTATCGGCACCGTGCGAGCCTCGACGGCCTCGCCCGGCAGATGGCCGGTTATGCGCAGGCGGACGTCCTGCTGTTCCGCCGCTTCCGCGCCGCGGGGGCGCGGCGCCGGCCGCTCCGTGTGGCACTACGGGACCTCTGGTGGCTGGCGAGCCGGGCGCCGCTGCTCGGGCGGGCCGACATTCGCGGACTCTGGGCGAACCGATGGGGTCAGCTCCGTGGACGAGTCCGCGGTTCCTTCCGTTACCGGGTCTTCTACCCCTGACGGCTCGCCGGCCCGGTCGGTTCGCTCGCCACCCGCCGGTGCAGCACGCGCCGGTAGAGGTCGACGATCCTCACGCCGAGATGCTCCCAGGCGAGCATCGACAGGTCGGGCGCCCGATGAGACGCCACGAGCTCCGCGGCGTGCGCCTCAAAGGCTCGCAGCTCCGGTGCTCGCAGCGGCGGCGTGAAGAACCGCACCCAGTCGTCACCCACCGCATCGCGTAGCTCGGCGAACGTGGGAGTGCGCGGAACGAGGACCGGGCGCCCCTGCGACAGAGCGAGCACCAGAGAGCCGCTGTTGAACACCTCGCGGTAGGGGAGTACGACACCGACACCCGCGGTGAAGACCCGACTGACGTCTGCATCGTCGACCCGGCCGGTGAGGACCACGCGGGGATCCTGCCGTGCCTCGTCCTCGAGTCGCCGACGGAGCGTCTCGTCCGATGGCCCACCCGCCACGACGAGGCGAGCCTGTGGGTCATCGACGTCATGGAAGGCGGCCAGCAGCTCCGGGACGTTCTTGTAGGGACGGATCTGGCCGAAGAACACCAGAGGATGGGCGGACTTGGGCAGGCCGAGGCTCTCGCGTGCCTCTGCGGGCGCGAGAGGCGTCGCCGGGTACACACCGGCGTAGTTCCCGTGCGGGACGACGGCGGCGGCGGTCCGGCGTAACGCGGGGAAGCGCTGTCGGACGGCAGAGAGACCCGCGCCGCTGAGCGTCACGACGCCGTTCACCAGGGCGGTGAAGCACGGCCAGAAAAAGCGCTCGACGCTCGGGTGACGTGAATCGTGCGGCTTGAGGTTGTGCACAGTCCACACGACGGCACGGCCACGCAGCCGCATCAGCGCAGAGCACAGCAGCAGCTTGACGGCGCCGCGCAGCGACTCCGCGATGGTGCGCCGGTTGACGAAGTGGTCGGGCCAGTGCACATGGAGCACGTCGGCGCGGCGGGCGTTGCCGAGGGAGAGGGCGACGACGCGGCAGTCGTTGCGTTGGAGCTCATGGCACATCTGCGCGATGAATGGGTTGCCGAGTGCACTGGGCAGCGGCGCCATCGCCACGACCAGTGTCATGCGGTCAGCCGATCGGTGCCTACGGCGAGGATCTGCGCGGCCTGGGCCGCCACTTGCTCTCGCAGCGCGGGCAGCCGCGCTGCGAGAGTCTGCGCGGTCTCGGCATGCCCGCGCCAGAAGTCCACCAGCCGACCCACGATCTCGGTGCTCGTCAAGGCCCGTGCGTCGACCGTCGTCGTCTGTCCCAGCTCGTCGAAGACCGGCACCATCTTGTCGCTGTAGGCCACGCCTCCGGTGGGTACTCCCGACGATAGCGCGGCAATCGTCGAGTGCATGCGCGCCCCCGTGAACCAGTTGCAGCGCGCGATGACGGACTTCGCCTGGCCCGCTGTGGTGTGGCCATCGGCGAGCCACACGCGCGGGGCGCCGTACTCAGCGCGAAGGTCCTCGGCGATCTGCGCGCACACCGCACTGTCGGCATCGACCGCCTGGGATCCCCCAAGGACATGTGGCACGAGCACGACCCTCCACTCGGACGTCTCCAGGATCGTCCGCGCAACGCGGGTCATCTCCTCGGCGTGATGCGGTGTGACGCCGTAGCGGGATGTCGCGTCCGACTGGTTCACGAGGAGCCCGTTGATGTTGATCCCTGCGATCGGCTCCGGTCGTGCGTCCGCCCAGCCGAGCCAGGCTGCGAGTGCAGCGCCGGACATCGGCGTCACTGGGAGGCCGAAGGCCATGTCGACGCCGAGCCGCGCCTGATCCGAGCCGAGCAGCTCGTCGGCGACCTCTTTGCTCCGCCGGTCGCGGGCCCAGACCTGCGCCGCGCCACGAAGCAGCCAGGCCGCTTCCGCACGCACGTCCGGAGCGCGGAAAGGACCGTAGGTCTGCGGCAGCAGGACGAGCGGGCGTCGTGCTGCGAGAGCCAGGTGCTTGGGCCATGCGACGGTCCGGAAGCGCTTGTCGCCGTAGAGGTCGCTGAAGCTGTCGCCGCCGCTCACGTCGAGCACCGCGGTGGCGCGGCGGACGAACTGGGCGCCGCGGTTGCCCAGGCCACGCAGTGCGATCGAAGCACGCATGTGGGCGAACGACTCCGGCCGATGCCAGCGCCGAGACAGCCTTGCTCCGGCCCTCGTCACACGTGATCCGTCGGAGCGCACGCCCCATCCGTCGTCGAAGACGACCATGGCGCTGTCGGGCAGGGTTCCCAGGACCGCGGAGACGGTCGAGTCGCGAAGGGCGCCGACGCCGAGGTTACGCTCCGCGCCGGGAGTTCCGAACAGGCAGAACGACGTCTGGGCCACGGTGGTTCTCTCCTCGCTGCTGATGGCGTGGCAGACGGGCCGGGTCGCCGTCCGGGGGTTCGCCGACTGCTTCGGTACTATACGGACCTTCGGTCAACGTGGGGGTCGTCAGTGGACCTGTGGGATATCGTCAAGATGCTGTTCCGGCGCTGGTACGTCACGGTCCCGTTGTTGGCCCTGACAGCGGTGGCTGTCTTCTACTCGGGGCAGCGCGTCGACCCCACCTATACGGCGAGTGCAGGTGGCGTCTTCCTTGCGCCGGTCGCCACGACTCCTGTCGAGGAACGCACGCCGAACCCGTGGCTCCAGGCCGGCATATCGACCACCGCCGCTGCGGTCCAGGGCAGCGTTGTGAACCCAACCGCGAAGCAGACGTTCGCCGCCGCTGGGCTGTCCACCGACTTCAGCGTGCAGATGGACTCCCGGAGCGTGCTGTTCAGTGTCTTCGCGAGCGCGCCCACTGCAGACGACGCCAAGGCGACGCTGAACCAGGTGGTCGAGGCGATGCGCAACGATCTTCGCGGAAAGCAGCAGCAGTACGGAGTTCCCGACTCCGAGCAGATCGCGATCCAGATGTTCACCGACACCAGCATCGTCAGCACGCGGGACGGTCTTTCCCGTGTGCTGCTCGTCGTCGGGGGTGTCGGGGTGGTGCTGACGGTCGCGGTGGCGGTCGCAGTCGATGTTGTGCTGGCCAGGCGCCGTGCAAGGCGAGACGCACGGGCGGTACAGGCCGACGAGGCGGAGTTCCAGCGCGCCGCGTCATGAGCCTCACGATCGTGGCGGACTCGAAGCCGGCCGGCATCGTGACGGGGCGGCGGACCGGTTGGCTCGATGCGCCGGCAGTCATCGGTCTCGTTCTGGTCCTCGTCTTCGTTCTGCCTGCGCGGGCTGTCGTCGCCGGCCTCGGCGCGGCGGGGCGGCCACATCTGCTCGTGGCCACAGGCCTGCTGCTGTGGTGGCTCGTGACCCGGCTTCATCCAGGGCTTCGGACGACTGCTCGCCATGGCTTGCTCGTCTTCGTCGCGGGATACCTGGGCTGGTTGGTGCTGGCCTGGGCGGCGGGGTACGACCGCGGCCTGGTGGACGCCGAGGGCAGCGGCAGCGACCGAGCGTTGATCGTGGCCTTCGCGTACCTGGGGCTCGTGCTCGTGGCGAGCGAGGGGCTTCGGACACGGCGGGACGTGGACCGCGTGCTGATGGTCGCTGTCGTGGGGACGGCCTTCTCGGCGGTCATGGGGTGGGTCCAGTTCTGGCTCGGGCGGGACCTCACGGTGTACCTGATGCTGCCCGGACTGCAGGCGAACCAGCCGTTGATCGGGATTGCCGAGCGGGGCGGTGGCGATTTCGCCCGGGTGGCAGGCACCGCCGGGCACTACATCGAGTTTGGCGTCGTGATGGCGACGATGCTCCCGCTTGCCGTCCACTACGCGATGTACGGCGGGCAGCGTCTGCGAAAGACGCGGTGGCTGCTGGTGGTGTTCATCGGCGCGGCGGTTCCCTTCTCGGTGTCGCGCAGCGCGGTGGTTGCGTTCGGGTTGGCGACGCTCGTGATGCTCGTGGGCTGGCCGCGCCGGCGGCGCTGGAACGCTGTCGGTGTGCTGCTCCTGGCCGTTCCGGCGTTCATGGTCCTGAAGCCCGGGCTCTTGGGCACGATCAAGTCGCTCTTCCTCAACGCCGCGAACGACCCGAGCATCTCCGGAAGGACGGAGGACTACGCCGACGCTTGGCGCTACATCACCGAGCGCCCGGTGATCGGGCGCGGACCGGGGACGTTCACCCCGGAGCTCTACCGACTGCTGGACAACCAGTGGCTGCTGAGCCTCATCGAGACTGGATGGGTGGGCGTGGGTCTGCTCGCCCTGCTCGTCCTCGCCACGATGCGGACGTTGATGACGGTGCGTCGGCGGGCGGCGTTCCTAGGCGATGCCGAGGGCGCTAACCTCGCATTGTCGCTTCTCGCCTTCGTTGTGACGTTCGCCGTGACGTCCTTCTTCTTCGACGCCTTCTCGTTCACGACGGTCACCACGTTGTTCTGGCTGTTCATCGGGATAGCGGTAGCACTGTCCCTTCATCAGCGTGCCCGGCTCGCCGAGCTGGGCGTCACGCCGCTGACGGTTCGGCAACGTTGGGCGGCGCTGATCCGTGTCGCTCGTGGTCGCGCCGACCGCGAGCAGCCGAACCGAGGAGCGTGGATCTGATGCCAACGACCGTCGACGTCGTGATGATCACCTACGAGAGGCCGGCATACGTGCGGCTCTCGTTGCCCCGGCTGCTCGAGTCGTGCGACGCCGACGTGCGGGTCTGGCTCTGGCACAACGGTGACCACGCCGAGACGCTCGAGGTCGTGTCGCAGTACAAGGACCACCCGCGGGTGGCGGCCTTCCACCACTCGACGCAGAACGTCGGGCTGCGCGCGCCGACCAACTGGCTCTGGGAGAACTCGACCGGGGATCTCGTCTCCAAAGTCGACGACGACTGCCTGGTCGATCCGCACTGGATCTCGCGACTGCGTGCGGTACACGCGGCCAACGAGAAGATCGGGATCGCGGGCAGCTGGCGCTTCTACGACGAGGACTACGACAAGCGGGCTCTACGGAAGGTCATCACGCTCTCCAACGGAGAACAGCTCATGCGACACCCGTGGGTGCAGGGCAGCGGTTATCTGGCGAAGAGGGCGGTGATCGAGGATATCGGCCCTCTTGCCGACGGACAGTCGTTCACGCAGTGGTGTCTGGCTGCAGCACGTGCTGGGTGGATCAACGGATGGGCCTTTCCGTTTCTGCACGAGGAGCACATGGACGACCCGCGCTCACCGCACACGCTCTACGTCGACGACGACGCATTTCAGCGATGGCAGCCGCTGTCGGCGAAGGCAACCGGAGTGCAGACGGTGGCCGCATGGACCGAGCAGATGCGGCGTTCGGCTCGCATCCTTCAGACGTGGTCGGCCGATCCCCGACACTACAGCGGCTGGCGGAACGCCGCCCGCCAGTTGCGTCGCCGTGCGCAGCGTCTCCTCACCGGCCGGCAGAGCTGGTGAGCGGGCTCAGAAGATCGACCGCTTGGTGTCCGCCCACACGTTGGACGAGTCCGCGTCCATGACGTCGACCCCGCGGTAAGGGCCATAGCGTGCATCGCGCTGGAACTGGTTGTTCCGGAAGGCAATGTCACTGCCGCGCAGGTCATCCCGCGCGAGGATCGAGTAGTTGCCGCCGTTGAAGAGGTTGCCCTCGACGGTCATGTTGTGCACCGGCGCGTTCTCAGAGCCGATCATGAGTCCCGCATTCATGGGATCGTCATGGTCGGGGTTGTAGGCCTGGATGTTGTTTCCACGGATCACGATATTGGTCCCGCCGGTCGTCTGCATCGCATCGTTGTGGCTGTTCCCCGTGCGGTTCAGGTGGTGGATGTAGGAGGAGAGCACCTGCACGTTGGAGCCGAGGCGAGGGCCGTCGATGACGTCGTAGATCTCGACGTGCGTGAGCGTGTAGTCGTTGAAGCCGACGGCGGTGCTCACGACTCCGTTGCCGTTGATTTCCGTGTACTGGATCGTCGCGCTCGCGCCGTCGTAGATTCTGATGGCGGTGGTCGAGCGGGAACAGTCGATCCTGACGTCCGTGATCGTTACGCCGGGCGCGCGGACATCGATGCAGCCGTCGATGTCCAGGTCGGAGACTGTCGCTCCCGCCTCCGTCACGACGACGTCACCGGAGGCCCGCAGCGTGTGGTCCGAGCGAGGGCCGGTGGTTGAGGGCCCGGGCCAGTTGCCTGCCGCAGCGGGCGGGCGTACAGAGGGGGCGGACGTGGCAGGAGGAGTAGACGCAGGACTGGGCTGCTGTGTGTCGGCCGTCGGGGGGTCGTGCGGGCTCGAACCACCGGATGAGGGCGCAGGCTCGGTGGGTGATCCCTTGGGATGGGCCGAGGAGGGCGGGCTCGTTGCGGATGAAGAGGCGTCTGCCGGCGAGGTGGGCTCTGCGCTCGGCGTAGGTGTCGGGCTCAAGGTAGGCGTCGGGGTCGTGGTCGTCGCCGGTTGGTGAGGGGACTGCGTGCTGTGGGACGGCGACGGCTGGGCTGAACTTCGGGGCGTCGTCACGTGGAAGGCCGCCGACATCTCGCTGGCGCGTGTGCCGGTGACGAAGCGGGCCCGCACCGTGTGTGTCCCGAGGGCGAGATCACCGGTGTGAAGTCGCAACGTAGGGCCGTGGGTCACGGGTTCAGCGCTCGTTCGGGAGGTTGCACTGGTGGCCTCGACGCCATCTATGGTCCACGTCGCCCGGGTCGCGGAGCGCGCACCGAAGATGACGATCTCGTCTCCGCGGTCGATCGCAGCCTGGTCCAGCGTCTGCCGAGGCCCGTCGAGAGTGCTCGAGTACAGCAGCGGGCCGGTGTCCGGTCCGTGGGTCGCGGACGTGATCAGGCACAGAGTCAGCACGACGACACCTGTGCCCGCCAACCAGCGCGAGACCGGTGACCGAGGATGAAGTATGTGGGGGAGTGAACGTAGACGAGCCATGGGTGTCCCTGACGTCTCGCCGCCGCAGGGCATCGGGCGGCTCTGTTTGTCCCGCGTGTCACAGTAGCGGGTTGGACTCGTGGGCCGTCGTCACTCGAACGGCGCAGCGCACTCTATGCGATGAAGGTGAAATTTCGCACGATTTGCCGGTCCTCGCGGCGCGAGGACCGGCCGGCCGAACCGGCGGCACTAGGGTGCGGTGTCCCATCATCCCGCACCATTGGCCGGCTGTCTGCTCAGAGCCGGGTCGTCCGTCCACGTACCGCCCAGGGAGTGTCACCGTCATGGAGCGCAACGGCAGGAGCATGCGGCGGCGTGTGAGTCCTGCGCTCTCCACGCGTCGGCGCGGTGGTCGACCCCGCGTGCTGATCGTCGTCCAGAACCTCCCCGTCGAGGTGGACCGGCGTGTCTGGCTCGAGTGCCAGGCCCTGGTGGCAGCCGGCTTCGGGGTGACCGTCATCTGCCCTCGTGGAGACGATCCACGGCGGCTGCGCGTGGTCGACGGCGTCGTCATCCGTACGTACCGGCCAGCACCGGCGACGAGCGGTGCGGTCAGCTTCCTGTACGAGTTCGCCTACTGCTGGGTCCGGACCTTCGCGTTGGCCGTCGTCGCATCCCTGCGCGAGGGCTTCCACGTCATTCAGGCGTGCAACCCACCGGACACGTACTTCGCCATGGCGGCCGTGTTCAAGCTCCTGGGCAAGCGCTTCGTCTTCGACCAGCATGATCTGTGCCCGGAGGTCTTCGAGTCCCGCTTTGGTCGTCGAGGGCTCTTTCACCGAGGGCTGCTCCTGCTGGAGCGCGCGACCTACCGAACAGCCGACCGAGTCCTTTCGACCAACGAGTCGTACCGCGCGATCGCCATGCGGCGGGGCAACGTTCCCGCGGAGAAACTCCAGGTGGTGCGCTCGGGACCAGACCCGGACGCCATGCGGCGCGGCGAACCCGTCTCCGAGCTGCGTCGAGGCGCACGGCACCTCCTCGTGTGGATCGGGATCATGGGACCGCAGGAGGGGCTCGAGGAGCTCCTAGAGTCGATGCGGTACCTCGTCACGAAACTCGGTCGGGACGACGTGCACCTCGCCCTTCTCGGCTTCGGCGACAGCTTGGACGAGCTGCGTGCACGGACGCGCGAGCTCAGCCTGGACGACCATGTCACGTTCACCGGACGTGCCGACCTCGCCATGATCCGCGCGTACCTCTCGACAGCTTCGGTGGGATTGTCCGCAGATCCGCTGAGCCCCTTGAACGACGTGTCGACCATGAACAAGACGCTCGAGTACATGGCGTTCGAGCTGCCCGTGGTGGCGTACCGGTTGCGCGAGACGCAGGTCTCCGCCGCAGACGCGGCCGTTTACGTCGAGCCGGGGGACATCCATGGCTACGCAGAGGCGATCGACGCGCTGCTGGAGGACGAGCCACGGCGGGCTCGCATGGGGGCTCGTGGCCGCCAGCGGATTGTCGAGTCGCTGTCCTGGGCCCACTCTGCACCGGGCTACGTGGAGGTCTTCCGCTCGTTGACGGGGGCCGGTCGGAGCGGACGGTGAGCGATCCTCGCGTCTCCGTGATCGTCCCGGCCCACGACGAGGAGAGCACCGTCCCGGGGCTGCTGTCGAAGCTGGACGACCCGTGCTTCGAGGTCGTGGTCGTGTGCAATGGCTGCACCGACGGCACTGCGCAGGCGGCGCGCCGCGTAGCGCCCTGGGCAAAGGTCGTCGAGATCCCGGAAGCCTCGAAGCGCGCGGCACTGATCGTCGGTGACCGGTTGGCGACGGGGTCCATCCGGTTCTACCTGGACGCCGATGTAATGACGGATGCCGTGGCCTTGCACGCCCTGACGAGCCGGCTCGATCAGGGCCTCTGCGCCGTTGCCCCGCAGGTCCGTTACGACACGTCACGGAGCAGTTGGCTGGTCCGTCGCTACTACCGGGTCCTCCCGCTGCTCCCAGCCGTCGCCACGTCCGTGGCGGGGACGGGGTGTATCGGCATGAGCGCGGCGGGTCGAGCGCGCTTCGACGAATGGCCCGACGTGCTGGCGGACGACTACTTCGCCGACGGACTCTTCTCCCCTCTGGAGAAAGAGAGGTCATCCGCAGCCCGCGTGACGGTGGTTGCTGCGCGCAGCGTCGCGGACCTTGTGCTCCGCCGCGTGCGCGTCGTGTGGGGGAACCAGGACGTGGACTCGCGGGGGCTGCGTCGCCATCCCGTCACGCGGTCTGGCGGTCTTCTGTCCGTGCTACGTCGACATCCGCTCCGGCTGTTCGACGTCGTCGTCTTCGGTGCAGTGGCCGTCCGGGTCCGCCTCCTGGTATGGCGTCGCCGGCGACGTGGCGAGGGCGTGCCCTGGGGTCGTGACCGTAGCCGCGAGAGAGTGGTCTCGTGACTTCGGGGCGGGTGGGCGTGGTTGTAGTCGCGTATCGGAGTGCGGACGAGCTCGCCGGATGCATCGACCACGTCCGTCGTGCCACCGCCGACGTCGGGCTCGACATCGTGGTCGTCGACAACGCCTCGCCGGACGACACGCGGGGTGCGGTCGCCGCGGTCGGAGGCAACGTGCGGCTGGTCGAGATGGGCAGGAACGCGGGTTTCGCTGCCGCCTGCAACGCCGGAGCACAGGCGAGCCGTGGAGACTACGTCTGCTTCGTCAACCCCGACGCCAGGCCGGAGCCTGGCTCGATCGACGCTCTGGTGAACGCGGCGCAGAGGCGGCCCGGTCACCTGCTCTACTCGGGACGCGTTGTGACGCCGACCGGTGAGGTGGAGGACGGGTGCTGCAGCGCCTTGCCCTCGCTGTGGGAGTACGTCTGCTTCGCCACCGGTCTGTCGACCGCCTTTCCGCGAACGGCGTGGTTCGACCCCGCGCGGCTCGGAGGTTGGGGGCGGGACGACGAGCGCGTCGTCCCAGCCGTCTCCGGCGCCTTCCTGCTGGTCCGACGGGAGGAGTTCCTCGAGGCGGGAGGCTTCGACGAGCGCTACGTCATGTATAGCGAGGACGTCGATCTCTCACGACGGGCTCGTGAGAGCGGGCGGCCGCCGCTCTTCGTCCCGAGCGCCAGCGCCGTGCATCGCAGCGGTTCGTCGTCGTCGGGCGAAGCCAAGACCGTCATGGTCCTTCGTGGAAAGAGCACGTACCTGCGGCTGAACTGGACCGCACCGGCACGCACGGTCGCCTTGTGGCTCCTCTGCATCGGGGTCGCCGTCCGTGCCTGGACATCGGCCGTGTCGCGGCGCGGCACCAAGTGGCGCACCGCCTGGCGTGAGCGTCGCGTCTGGACCGGCGGCTGGTAGGGGTGCAGACGGCCACTCACACCCGGTGATGTCCTGGCCCGCCCGCCTCGTAGACTGGTCCCCAGCACCCCGGGTCCCCACGGATCCGGGGTTCTCGTGCTGTCCCGCGCCGGACCCGAGCCGTCAGTCCCGGGTCCACGCCGCCCGACCCCGCCACCCGA
>Ga0164243_10004113_pt1 | contig 22927 bp, 19 predicted proteins | sample OricompcompostOP_FD_108781 | JGI IMG/M metagenome (GOLD analysis project Ga0164243, IMG submission 108781) | Organic Plus compost microbial communities from Emeryville, California, USA - Original compost - Organic plus compost (OP) | ecosystem: Engineered > Solid waste > Mixed feedstock >...
AGGTCGCGGGCTCAGGACTTGGGGGCGGCGATTCATTTTGCCAACGTACCGCCGCGTGGCGACCCCCGAGTTGGCCCCTTTCCCGAGGCATCCGGCTTCGTCGAGGGCTTAGAAACATCGGCGACGTCGAGGGGCTGTACGACGTAGCCACAGAGGTCGTTTCGGATCCCGGCAGAAGTCTTGTTCGGCCCACGCCGTAGAGATCGGTGACGCGGCTCCGGAGGCCAGGCCTCTCCCCATGGCGACGGTATCCGACCGACCGGACCGGTTGTTGGAAAGGGCCGCCACATTGTCCACTTGGTTGCCACGCCCGGCCCTCCAGGGTTAGGGGCCGTGGCCGTCATATTCGAGTACGGCGTGGGACTCAGCCAACGCGGGTGCGCGCGTTGTCGTCGAGGCCCGGGAAAGGGATGGACGGTCGCGTCGGAGACTGGGATTCGGACGGGGAGGCCACCCCGACGAGGAGGTCTTCGATCAGGGCGAGCCGGCGTGCGAGTGCGACGTGGTCCCAATGAAGGGCGTTGAACGCCTGAAGCGTCTCGGCCAGTTCATCCTGCCGGCGGCCGAGCCCGGAGACGGAGTCGGCGATCGCGGCGAGTTGGACGCGGCTCGATTCGAACCGGGCGTTCAGGTCGTGGTGCTCGCCGGTTAACCCTTGGAGGTGACTCGACATGCCGTCGACCTGCTGGCGTAAAACGTCAAGATGCCATTCGGCCTGGTCGAGCCGGGACTCGGCCTGGTCGAGCCGCGATTCCGAATGGCTGATCGTGTCGGACGCGCGATCGATCCGGTCGTGTGCCTTGTCGGCTTGCAGCCGGGCCTCATCAATCCGTGATTCGGCCCCGTCGATTCGAGTTTCGACCTTATGAAACCGCGCGTCCGCCGCGTCGAGGCGGTCGGCGAGGTTGTGGAGGATCTGGCTGAGGCGGCGGAGGACGGGGCGGAGCGCCCAGCGCTGGCCGCGTTGGAGCAGGGTGACGACGGCCGCGGGGCCGCGCCTCGGCTCAAGATCGACGTTCAGAAGGTTGAGGTCGCGCACGGTATCGGTCCTCGTCTCGACGCGGTCGTCGGGGAATGTCGTCAGGCGGTGCAGGCTTCCTGCATGAGGATGTCGGACAGTTTTTCGGCGAGTACGGCCAGCCGGTACGCCTCCGCCGCGGTCCCCGCCCCGGTCCGAGGGGCCCGGGCCGTGTCACGGAGCGCGGCCTCGATCCGCGGCAGGACGGCGTCGATGTGGAAGTCGCGCCAGACCGCCGTCTCACCTCGGCGGGCGATCGGCTCCAGGGCGATTTCACCGTCGAGCACCTGACGAATCACCCCGGCGAACGACCCGGAGTCGCGCGCGGCTTTCAAGCAATGGACGCCGTGGACCATCCACTCGCCGATCCCGCAGACCCGGTTGATCACCGGCACGCAGCCCCGCGTCAGCGCCTCCAGCGGGGCGAACCCGAACGGCTCGCCCGTCCGGCCGGGGAACGCGAAGAGGTCGTAGTCGTCGTACACGTCCAACAGCGCGTCCTGGTCGAGGGCCCCCTTGAGGGTGACGTGGCCGGAGAGGCCGAGTGAGCGGATCGAGTCGGCGAACGAACCGTCGTTGACGCGGCCGTAGACGTCGAGCAAGAAGTCGTCGTAGCCGCGGTCGCGGAGTTGTCGGGCGGCCCCGATGAGCAGGTCGATCCCTTTGTCGTAATTCCGGTCGAGCAGCGCGGCCGCGGCAACGATCCGGAGCCGCCCCCCCTGGTAATAAGAACCCCGCGACGGCGGCCTCGACCCGGTGACCCAGTTCGGCAACAGTTCGACCCGTCCCTCCAGCGAAAAGCCGGCCCGTTCGATGTCGTCGACGAGCTGCCGGCTACAGGCGAGGTATTTCCCCTGAAGCTGGCGCGAGGCCTCGCGAGCCAGTTCGGGCTGGACCCGATAAAAGAGCGTGCAAAGCTTCGTGGGGACCTCGTCCATCAGGTGCCAGACCCACGGCACGCGGAGGTGGTGGAGGCAGGCCATCAAGCCCAAGCCCCCGACGCCGACGAGCATCCACGTGTAAACGACGTCGGGTTGGAACCCGTCGAGGTGTTTGATCAGGGTGTGGACGTTGAACGCGTTGACCTGGAACGCCTCCGCCTCCTTCAGCCGGAGCGTTACGGGGGCGCTGCGGCCGTCGGCGTAGAAGTCCCACATGTCGGTCAGCTTGAGGTCGCGGCAGACGTAGTCGGGGGCATCGATCGGGGTGCGCGGGGCGGTGGTCAGCACCCGGACGTCGTGCCCCCGGGCGCGGAGTGACTCGACGACCTGGCGGCAACCGAGTTCGTAGCCCCCGACCGTGTCGGGGGGGTAGAGGTTGCTGACGACGAGGACCTTCACGCCGCCTTCTCCGAGCCCGCGGCGCGCCCGACGAGCGACTCATAAAGCGTCACGAGTTTCGCCCCGGCGACCCGGTAATCGTACCGATTCTCGACATCGAGCCGCCCCGCACGGCCGAGCCGGTCCGACAGCCCCGGCTCCGTGGCGAGCGAGCGCAGTTGAGCGGACAGTTCGTCGAGGTCGTCGAAGACGAACCCCGTCTCCCCCTCGCGGATAAACTCGGGCATCGCCGCGACCCTCGACGTGATCGCCGGGGTGCCGCACGCCATCGCCTCCAGGGTCGTCAATCCCATCAGTTCGGGGGCCTCGTGGGCGGTCCCGTAGCAGTCGACGTAGACGGACGGCAGCACGTTGACCCAGGCCCGGCGGTAAAGGTCGAGCGTGCGCGCGTCGTCGGCGTCGGTCACGAACTCCACCCGCTTGCCGGACGCGAGTTCTTGGAGCCGCTCGAAGTATTCGGGGTGGTACGGCCGGCCGCAGACGGTGAGGGGAATCTCGGGGGGGAGCGCGGTGATGAGGCGGTCGATCCCTTTATGGGGGAGCAGCCGGCCGACGTACAGCACCCGGTCGCGCTCGACCGGGTGCGGCGGGGGCGTGAATTTCGAGGCGTCGACCCCGCCCTTGATCACGGACAGCGGCGCCGAGGTCCGGTAGAGCGAGGCGCCGAAGTCGGAGTAGGCGACCACGTGGTCGACCATGTCGAGCAGGCCGAGTTGTTTCACGAGGGGGCTGGAGAAGCCGCCGTGGTCGGTCACGCAGACCGGCTTGCGCTGCTGCTTGGCGACGAGCAGGCCGACCTCGGCACAGCGGTTATAGACCTGGTGGATGTGAATCAGGTCGACCGCGGCGAACGCCTCGGGGAGCTCCCACGAGACGACGTCGAGCGGGTTGCGGGGCTTACCGGCCGCGGTGAGCAGCCGGAGCGTTACGCCCGGCGCGAGCGGCCGGACGGCGGGGGCGTCCGAAAACGAGATGAGTTCGACCTCGAAGCGCCCCCCCGAGCTCTCGGCCACGCCTTTGGCGAGGTTCCAAGGAAAGCGTTCCCCGCCGCCGAGACACGACCCCTGGTCGAAATAGAGGGGGGTCAGGTAGGCGATCTTCCTGGCGTCCATTGCCACCTCGGTCCAGGCGTCCGCTGCCTTCCACGCCGCAGGCGCCTCGTCGTCTATCCGGGCGTGGTTCTCCAGGGGGGATTGGGACGGCGGACAATTAAGCAGAACCCCCGGAACCGGTCAAGATCGGGTCTGTCAGGCGGAGAGGGCGTCCTGGACGAACGACCGCGCTAAAAGTTCGGCCAGGCGGGCGAGCCGGTAGGCGTCCTCGGACGTCCCGGCGGGAGTCCCGGGCCGGCCCGCGGCGGCGGCGAGGCTTTGCTCGATCCGCGGCAGGACGGCGTCGATGTGGAAGTCGCGCCAGACCGCCGCCTCGCCCCGCGAGGCGATCGGCGCGAGTTCGGTTTCGCCGTCGAGAATCCGCGCGAACTCCGCCGCGAACGACCGCGGGTCGCGGGCCGTCTTGATGCAGTGCACGCCGTGAACGAGCCATTCCGCCACGCCGCAACGCCGCGTGATCACCGGCACGCACCCCCGCGATAACGCCTCCAGGACGACGAGCCCGAACGGCTCGTGTTCGCGCGTGGGGAACGCGAAAACGTCATAATTGCCATACAGTTCGAGGATCTCCGCGTGCGGCCTCGGCCCCCGGAGTGTGACGTGATTCGTTAGGCCATGCTTGCGGATCAGCGGCGGGATGGACGGGTCGCCGACCTCGCCGTAAACGTCGACCAGGAAATTGTCATACCCCCCGGCGCGCAACAAGGCCGCCGCCTCGATCACGATGTCCGTCCCCTTCTCTCGGTGGACCCGGCCGGACGACATGATCCGAAGCGCTTCCCCCAGGCCCGCCCGAGGGGGATTCGGCCGGCGAGGACCGGTGATCCAATTCGGGGCGATTTCGACCCGACCGTTGAGCCGAACCCCGTCGGCCTCGAACGACTCGAACAGCTGCCGGCTCACGGCGATGAAATGGCCCTGGATGCTTCGGGAAAACTCACGGGCGAGCGCGGGGATCAGCCGCCCTTGCGCGAAGCAAACGTCGAACGGGATTCGATCGCCCAGCTGCCAAACCCACGGGACGCCGAGGTATTGAAGGCAAGCGACCAGGCCGAGCCCCCCGACGCCCACCACGTTGCACAGGTAAACGACGTCGGGTCTGAATTCCGCGAGGGCGGTCGTCAGGGCGTAGACGTTGTGGGCGCAGATCAGGCGCGACTCGACGTCGCGTAGCAGCAGGAGCGCGTCTTCAACCGGGGTCGGCCGGGCGACCCAGTAACGGTCTTCGGTCAACTTGAGCCGCCGGTGGACGTGGGCGGCCGGGGGGACGGGGAGCCGGGGGGCGGCCGTGAGGACGTCGACCTCGTGGCCCCGTTCCCGGAGTGCGTCGACCACCTGGGCGCAGGCGATCTCGTACCCCCCCATGACGTCGGGGGGGTACAGGTTGCTCAGGGCCAGCACCTTCACCGGTCGCCCTCCCCGCTCTGCGTGAACCTTGTCCGCGGCCGGGTTGGTTTCAAACGGCCGCGGCCGGCGGGTTCTAGCAGAGGTTGCGGGCGGGGTCAACCCGACGCGTCGGGGGGCGTGACCCGAGGCCCGTTACGCAGGCGACACCTGGCCGTTGACGAGCGGGTTCTCCTCGGCGAAGACGCCGATCCTGCGGAACTTATCGTACCGGCGGTCGAGGAGTTGGTCGCGCGGGAGTTCGGCGATCTCACGCAGGGAACGGGTCAGGAACGTCTTCAGGAGGGAGGCCGCCTCGCGGTGGTCGCGATGGGCGCCGCCGATCGGCTCGGGGATCACCTCGTCGATCACGCCGAAGCGGAGGAGGTCTTTACTGGTCATCTTCAGCGCTTCGGCCGCCTTGGGCCAATGCTCGTTCGACTTCCAGAGGATCGTCGCGCAACCCTCGGGGCTGATGACCGAATAGTAGGCGTGTTCGAGCATCGCGACCCTGTCGCCGATGCCGATCCCCAGCGCGCCGCCCGAACCCCCTTCGCCGATCACGACGCAGACGATCGGGGTGTCGATCTGGCTCATCGCCATGAGGTTTTCGGCGATGATGGCGGCCTGGCCGCGTTCCTCGGCGGCGATGCCCGGGTAGGCCCCGGGGGTGTCGATGAACGAGACGATCGGGAGGCCGAACTTGGCGGCGAGGCGCATCTTGCTTAACGCCTTGCGGTAGCCCTCGGGGTGGGCGCAGCCGAAGTTGCAGGCGGTCCGTTCGGCCAGGTTCTTCCCTTTCTGGTGGCCGACGAACATGACCTTCTGGTCGCCGAGGTGGGCCAGGCCGGTCACCACCGCCTTGTCGTCGCCGATCGCGCGGTCGCCGTGGAGTTCGATGAACTGGTCGAAGATCAGTTCGATGTAGTCGCGGGTCTGGGGGCGGAGGGCGTGGCGGGAGACCTGTACGGTCTGCCAGGGTTCGAGGTTGGCGTAGATCGTCCGCTTGAGCCCGGCCAACTCGCGGCGGAGCCGGCGGATCTGCTCGGCCACCGCGGCGGCGTCGGTGACCGACTTGTTCTTGGCGTACTGCGACTCCATGTCCGCCAGGCGCGCCTCCATCTCGTAGATGGGGGCTTCGAACGGCAGGCGGGGCTCGCTCGGACTCTGCATGGGTCGATCCGTCCTTGACGTGAACGATGTACGGGGTGGGGCGGGGATCTCGCGAGGGCGGCCGGGTCAGCCGAGGGCGGCCGAGGGGTCGGCGTCGCTCTTGTAGATTTTCATCCGCCCGAACTTGCTCAAGAATTCCCGGAGGCTGGCGGGCCGCTCCTCCGGTTTCTTATGGATCATTTTCAGGACGATGTCGTTGAAATCGGAGGTGATCTCTTTATTGTGCGCCGTGAGGGGGAGCGGCTTTTCCTTGATGTGCTTGTTAAGCAGTTCGGTCATCGAGTTGGCGCGGAAGGGGGGGCGGCCGCAGGCCAGCTCGTAGCAGGTGATGCCGAAGCTATAGATGTCGGCCGCGGGGGTCGGCGGCATGCCCCGGATCTGTTCGGGCGACATGTAGCTATGGGTCCCCTGCACCGGGGCCTTCTTCTTAAAGAGCTTTTTCAAACCCGAATACGGCCTCATCGCGAGCGCGTAGTCGACCACCCGCACCTCGCCCGACTTGTTCGCCAAAATGTTTTCGGGCTTGATGTCGCGGTGGATCCACCCTTTCTCGTGCATGTACAAGAGGCCCTGCGCGGCCTGCTCGATGATCCGGTGGAGTTGGGCGACCGGCATCGGGTAGACCGACGGCCGGGCGATCGGCAGCTTCATGTGGTACGACGGGAAGAGGTCCATCACGAAGTACGGCTGTTCCCGGTCCCGAAAGTATTCGTGGACGCGGATCAAGATGGGGTGCCGCAACTCCATGCCGAGCTTGGCTTCGAATTCGAAGAGCTTGCGCTCGGCCGGGTCTTCCGCGCGTGACGGGTTCAGTTGCTTTAACGCAAACCGTTTTCCCGTGGATTCTTGAACGACTTCCATCACCACCGAGGTCGCGCCCGGGTGGATCGTGCGAATGAACCGGAAGCCGCCGATCTTGTCGTCGCTACCTTGAGTCGTATCTACGGCCAATTGACTCGCCCCCTCGGGGTCGGATCATACCCGTCGAGCGGCAGAACCGGGTCGATCCGTACGACCGCTCCCATTCCGCAATAGCGCCACCGAAACTTTACCAAACCTCAAACGATGTGACAACTTCGGCCGCCGGGCCCGGACGGGACGGTTCCGGTCAAGCTCGGGGGAGCGGCCACCGATAGATACAGGGGCCCGTGCCGCTCGTCGGCGCGCGTCGCGGGCCGGTCGGGGGTTGCGCCCGGGTTCCGGTACGGGATCCGGCGCGTCGGAACACCTCGCGCACCAATGGTCGGACGGAAGGATGGCGCGATGGATCGCACGGGAACCGCCACGTGGAAAGAGTCGGCCTGGGACGGCAGCCTCCTTCCGAGCCGCGAAGACGCCGCCGCGCGGCTCCGAGACGCCCTTGAAACGGGCCCCGGGCTCGCCCTCCTCACCGGTGATTCCGGGGCCGGTAAAACCTGGCTGCTGCGCCGGCTTGGCGACTTCATGCCCGGGTCGTGGCGTTGGGCCCGGGTCGATTTGAGCCCTTCCATCGGCGCCGTCGAGTTTTCTCGGCTGATCCTCCACGAGCTCGGGATCGGGGGAGAACGCGGGCTCGCCTCCGCACGGGCCGACCTCTCCGACTTTTTGACCGACCGGGCCGCCGACGCGGAACGTTGGGTGCTTTGCGTCGAAGAAGGCCATTCGGCTTCCCCGGAAGCTCTGGAAGAGTTGCGAGTTCTCTCCAACCGCCTTGGAGAGGTTGGGGCGTTCGCCGGCCTTATTTTAACCGGGCAGAACGCCCTCAGACGGCGCCTGTCGTCGCGGACGCTCGCCCCCTTGGCGGCCCGCCTGACGACCCACGTTCATCTCCACCCCCTCACGATCGAGGAACTCACGGTCTGGGCCGCTTCCTCCGCGGAAAGTGCTCCCGTGGGCGTCGCCGCCTTAGAATTGCTCCACCGCGAAGCGGCGGGAAATCCCCGGCTCCTGCGGCACCGAATCGGCCGGGCCCGTCGGCCGGTTGACCGGCCGGTCCGGGAGTCGGTCCCACCCCCGACGGCCCCCCGCCCGCTCGAAGTCGTCGCCCCGGTCCGGGTTGACGCGGCCGAGGAGCCCAAGCCGTCTTGGGCGACACCCCTCGTCACGTCGGGCAAGCCGCCGCTGGAAGTCGGCGACGAGATGATCGAGGTCGGCTGGGCGTCGGGCCAGGAGACGGAGTTCGACACCGATCTCGAAGCCGAGGTCGCCCCCCCGATCCGGCCGCGCGACGACGAACCGTCTCATCCCCTTTCCGGCGGCCGAGGTGCCACGGACCTGCCTGCGGAAGAACGGATCGACGACCACTACGCCGCCCTGCAAGCATGGACGGAGTGGGCCCAGAACCAGGACCGACAGCCCGTCGCGGAGCCGATCGGTCCGGGGCTCACCCCGGAGGCCGTGACGCCCGACAACGACTCCGTTGGACGGGCGGAGCGTTCGACCCCGGTCGCGCCGGGGGTCTGGGCGGAGGGGCAGCAGAGCTTCGCCCCGTACAGCCAACTCTTTACGCGGTTGCGCGAGTCCCGCGACCCGCGTTGAGCCGTACGCGACGGGAGAAGGCCGCCAAAGCCCTCAGCAAAGGCAGGGTGGGGCGGTCCCGTCGAATCGGCCGGCCGCGCCGACGGCGTCGCGTGGTAGGGCGGAGACGACATTCCGAATCACGCGGATTCGGCTGATGTTAGGCCCCGGCTCCGGTCGAAAGGTTTGCTAGTGGCCCGCGTTCGTCGAACCAGGCAACGGGGGTCGCCGCCGTTTCCAAAAGCAGGTGCCGCCGCGCGTCGTACTGGTGCTCCCAGATCCCTTCTTTCCCGAGGAGGGCGGCAACGGCGGCCTAACCAGCCCGGTGGCCTTTTCAGACCTCCGGTGATGGCGCCCCCGAGGGGCGGCACCTGCTTTCTTCCCCACCAACTCCCCTGCCCTGCCGGCCCAATCCCCCCTGCCGATCCCGCCCGGCGCGCAAACGAAAACGCCCCACCCGTTGAGACGGCTGGGGCGTTCCGAAACGAGTTATCTAAGGCCGTGGGGTCGCCGACGCTCAGACGGAGTCGTACTCGCGGACGGTGACGTAAATCTCCTGGCAGGTCTCGGCGATCTTGTCGCCCAGGCCTTGGTGCTTGCTCTCGAGCTGGGTCGAGTACATGCCGAGCACCTTGCAGAGGAACGCGCCGTGGCACGAGTCGCTCTCGTTGGCGAGTTGTTCGAGCGACTCTTCGATCTGGTCGGCCAGGTAGAGCAGGAATTGGGCCTGCCCTTTGACCTCGGCCAGCGACCGATGCAGTTCAGGGGACGTGATGCCGGTCACGGTAGAAACTCCGTCGGCGGTAAAAACGTCCGCGCCCGATTCTCGGCCGAGCACGAACGCGCTGCCTAACGAGCCACGCGATGGCGGATTCATGCGGCGTCTCCGTTGTCGACGGACGACGGGCCGCTGTTCAGGGTCGCCTCAAGCGCGCCGCAGAACTCGCCGACGAGCCTCATATTTTCGCTTTCGACGGTCAGGTTGGAAAGGTGCATCTCGATCAGCTGGCGGATGAAGATCCGCGTCCCGGGGTCGGGCTCGTCCTGAAACCGGTCGGCGTCGGCGAGCGCGGCGCGGATGAGGTAGTCCATGAATTGGAGCTTACCCCGGATCGAGACGCAAAGTTTTTCGAGCTGTTGATGGTCGGAAACCCTGGGGTCTGCGGTGAGTTGTGACATCCGTATCGGTTCTCCACGACCAGGGGGCCGGACACGAAAGGAGCCATCCGTCCAAGGATGCCGCTCGGGGGGCGCCGTCGTAATCGAGACGAGACGGGCAGAGCGAGGTCAGGTCGGCGGCCGCCAACCTTGCAAAACGTTAACGAAGCCTTTCACGTGTTGCAAGCGGAAACGTCGCCCGGCCCTTCCCAGTTGCGAAAGGCCGGACGACGATTATGGACGCACGAAGGGTCAGGGGCGGCCCGTCAATTCCTTGGCCAGGGCCTCCGCCCCGTAGACGTGACGAAGCGTTTCTTCGATCGCCCGTGAATCGACCGAAATGGCCCGCGCGACCTTCGCGTCGAAGGCGAAGTCGAGCACGAGCGACTGAATGTTGCCGTCGAAAATGAGGCCGACGACCTCGTTGTCGCGGTTGACGACCGGGCTCCCGGAGTTCCCCCCGATGATGTCGGCGGTCGAAACGAAGTTCAGCGGGGTGTCCAGCTTCAGCCGACCCTCGTCGCGGGCCCGGAACCAACTCGGGGGGAGTTGATAGGGGTCGGTGTTGCCGTGGGCCTTGGCGTGTTCGAAGGCCCCGCCGATCGTGGTGAACGGGGGATAGGTTTTGCCGTCGATCGAATAGCCGCGGACCGTCCCGAACGCGAGCCGGAGCGTGAACGTGGCGTCCGGGTAGACGGAGTCGCCCTTCTCCTCGAACGTGGCTTTGGCGATCCGGGCGTACTGGGCGTTCTGCACGCCTTCGACCTCGTCCTCGTAGCGCTTGCGGAGGGCCCGCGCGTCGGCGTCGACGGCCAGCGCCAGCTTGATCATCGGGTCGTCGCTCCGCGCGACCGCCTCGGCCCCGCCCTTTTCCAGGGCCTTCCGCACCGACAGGTCGGCGAGCCGCGAACCGTCGACCAACGCCTGAGCGACTTCCTCGGGCGACCGCCCGTGTAAGACGCGCTGGACGATCGGGTCGGACGCGCCGACCGTCTTCTGCCAGAACGTCAGGGCGTTGGCGAGCCGCGCCTTCTCGAACTCGGGATAGATGGGGGCTTCGGAGAACAGGTCGAGCCGGAGCGATTCGACCGCCGAATCGCGGAACTCCTTAAGCCGCTCGGCGTTAGGCTTCCCCTTTTCCTCCGCGAGCCGGACCAGCGCCCGAGCGATCTGGAACAGGCGGGAGTCGAAGGCGAGCCCGCGCTCCAGGAAATTGAGCGGGACCGCGATCTTCGCGGCGACCTTCTGGGACTCCGCGATCTTGTCCCAGGCATCGGCGTAAGCGGCCTTGGCCTCCGGTCGGGCGTTGATCCGGTCGCGTAGGGCGCGCTCCGCGGCCTCCTTACGCTCCATCAGGGCGCGGTCTTGAAGCCCCTTCAGCCCCCCCGTCCGGGCCTTTTTCGCGTTCTGGATCCCGAACAGGTCTTCTTTGGCCTGCCGGGCCTGTTCCGCCCCCCTCTTGCCGTAGTCGACGAGGAACGCTTCGCGGTTGGCGAAGAATTCGAGGGAGAAGGGGAAGGAGACGTCCCGGAGGTAATGGAGGTGGGCGACCGTGTTCAGGCGGTCGGTCCGGCCGGGATGGCCGGCCACGAACACGAGCTCGTTCTCCTTCGACCCCGAAGGGCTCCACTTCAGGTGGTGTTTCGGCCGGGCCGGCTTGCCGTCCTCGTAGGCCCGGAAGAAGCAGACGTCGAGGTCGTAGCGCGGGTACTCAAAGTTGTCCGGGTCGCCGCCGAAGAAGGCGGCGGCGAACTCGGGGGCGAAGACGAGCCGGACGTCGGTGTATTTCTTATAGGTATAGAGGTCGTAGTGTCCGCCCTGGTAGAGCGTCACGACGTCGCTCCGGAGGCCGGTCTTATCGGCCGACTCCTTCTCGATCGTGGCCATCGCCGCGCGCCGGGCGACGGCCGCCTCCGTGTCGCTCATCCCCGGCTTGACGGCCGCGAGGACCCGGTCGGTCACGTCCTCGATCCCGACCAGGACGTTCAACTCCAGGTCGGGCGCCTTCACCTCCTGGTCGTACGACTTGGCGAGGAAGCCGTCCTTATAATAGTCCTTTTGCGGCGTGCTGATCTTTTGAAGCATGTCGGCGCCGACGTGGTGGTTGGTCATCACCAGGCCGTCGGCCGAGACGAACGAACCCGAGCCGCCGCTGTTGAACCGCACGGCCGACGACCGCAGGCGCTCCACCCAGCCCGGGGGCGGCTCGAACCCGTACGTCTCCTTGAGCTGCTTCAAGGGGAGCTTATTGAAAACCCACATCCCCTCGTCGGCGACCGCGTTCACACCCGCCGCAACCGACAGGGCGAATGCGGCAACCCACAGGCCGTTCATCCTCATGGCGTCTCTTCCTCTCCTGGGCTGACGAACCGGTCGGACGCAGGCTTCCAACCCGACGGTTCGGGAACCGAAAGGGCTTCCGTATTCTTCGCCGCGACGGGACGCCCGGCGCACCGTCCTGCCACCGGGCCGAAGTCGACCGGAAACCTCCGAATCCGAACGGGACCGCGGCCCCCCGTCAGAAGCCGTTTTTGCCGACTTCAACGGCCCGTTCCTCGGTCAGTTCGGCGTCCTTGAACAGAACGCCGAAGCCCACGAGGGACAGGATCAGGGTCATCAGACCGAAGGCGGTGAAGGCCGGCCAAGGGCTCTGGTTCCAGGTGTCCGGCAGAAAGCGGGAGATGTCGAGGAGCTTAAGAGCCCCCGGAATGACCGCGAGCGCGGCGATCAGGATGCCGGCGATCGCCCCGCCCGCGATGTACCCGCTCGCGAGCAGGACCGCCGGGCTCGAATCCGACTCGTCCTGACCCGTCTTCCGGACCCGGTCGACTAGGGCGCGGACCAGGCCGCCGACGAAGATCGGCGTCGACGTCGACAGGGGGAGATAAACCCCGACCGCGAACGCCAGCGCGGGGACGCCCGACAGGTGCATCACGATCGCGATGAAGACGCCGAGCAGCACGAGCCCCCAGGGGAGCTTCCCGGTCATGATGCCGTCGATGATCAACGCCATCAGCGATGCCTTCGGGGCGTCGTACTTCGTCACCTTCGTGCCGTCGTCGCGGGTGTCGACCCGCCCGTTGATCGCCGGGTCGATCAGGAAGACGGCTTTGCCCGAGTCGTCGACCAGGTATTTACCCGCCTGGACGCCGGGGAGCGGGTTCACAACCCGCCAGACCTTGTACGACTTCCCCTCATAGGTCATCGTTTCCTTGAGGGTGGAAACGTCGGCCTTTGCCGTCGGGAGGTACTCGGCCTTGCCCGTGACCACCGTGCTGGAGTCGTTCAGGAACAGCAGCGTCGCGCCGATCACGACGGCCGATGTCAGCGCCCCGACAAGGATCGCGATCTGCTGAGAGCGGGGGGTTGCCCCGACGAGATAGCCGGTCTTGAGGTCTTGCGACGTCGTGCCGCCGTTCGACGCCGCGATGCAGACGATGCCGGCGATCGAAAGGGCGGCGAGCCGGTATTCCGGACCGACCCAGCCGAGAAGGACGAAAATGAGGCAGGTGAGCAGCAGGGTGGCGACCGTCATCCCCGAGATCGGGTTCGACGACGAGCCGATCTCGCCCGTCAGCCGCGACGAGACGGTGACGAACAGGAAACCGAAGAACACGATCATCGTCGCCCCCACGATCCGCCCGGTCAGATCGGTCGGCATGAGGTTCGTGGCGGCGATCGCGGCGATCAAGGCGAGCGTCCCGACCGCCACGACCCAGAGCGGGAGGTCGCGCTGGGTCCGGTCGCGCCCGGCCGACCCGCCCGAAGCCCCGAGGTCTTTGAGGCCGCTCCGGATCGAGGAAAGGATCAGGGGGATGGCCTGGATCAGGCTGATGATCCCGCCCGTCGCGACGGCCCCGGCGCCGATGTAGAGGATGTAGGCGTCGCGGATCTCCTTCGGAGACATCTGGCCGATCGGCTTCGTCCCCGGGAAGATCGGCTCGGCCCCCCCCGCGCCGAACAGGGCGATCGCCGGCGTGAGCACGAGCGCCGAGAGGATGCCTCCGCCGACCATCACGCACGAGATGCGGAACCCGATGATATAGCCGACGCCCATCAACACGGGCGACGCTTCCAGAGAAACCACCGCCGCCTTGAACTTGCCAAGCGCCCGCGCCGGGTATTCCTCCCAGAGCTTTAGCGCCTGCATGAGGACCTGGTAGACGGCCGCCAGTCCGAACCCCGCGAAGACCGTCTTGGCGCTGGCCCCCCCCTGCTCGCCGACGATCAGGACTTTGGCGCAGGCCGTCCCCTCCGGGTACGTCAACGAGCCGTGCTGCTTGACGATGAAGGCGCGGCGGAGGGGGATCATCATCAGGATGCCGAGCAGGCCGCCGAGCGTCGCCACGATCGCCACGCGGGAGATGCCGAAGCCGGCCACCCGGGCGATCGGCTCGTGCATGTCATACCCGAGGATCATCAGCGCGGGCATCGTCACGCCGACCCCGAACGCGATCGACTCCCCGGCCGAGCCGGCCGTTTGGACGATGTTGTTTTCGAGGATCGTCGCGGAGCGCGTCTTGAACGCCTTGGAGAGCGCGCGGAAGACGGTGATCGAGAGTACGGCGACCGGGATCGACGCGGAGACCGTCATCCCGACGCGGAGGACCAGGTAGAGCGAGGACGCCCCGAAGACGATCCCGAGCAGCGAGCCCAGCACGAGGGCCGAGACGGTCAGCTCGGGGACCTGCTCGTCGGCGGGGACGTAGGGGCGGAACTCGGACGAAGCCGGGGCGGCGAGTCCGCCCGGGTTCTCGACGGTGGACGGTGGGGAGGCCGACATGGTCCTGGTCGCTCCTGGCTGGGAAGTCGCGCCCCGCGGGTCGCGGGCGGCCGGTTGTGGGCTCACGCCGGACGGCCGGGCGGAGAGGTGGCGGCCGAGAGCCGGGCGGTCGGCAACCACCTTACCGAAGAAACAAAACGGCCGCAAACCCCCCGCCGGTCCCCGCCTCCCCGCCCGGGCGCCCTCAGGCCCCGCGACGCAAGTCCTTCGTCACCATGCGGCCGCGAGGCCCGCGGTCCCCCGCGCCTCGCGCCGCTGGCGCTGGAGTTCGGAAAGGCGGTTCACGATCTCGCGGAGGACGTCGAGCGGCGTCTGGCCGGCGTCGATGTCGTAGACGAGTTCGGGCGGGTAGAAGCTGAGCGTTTTGAACGTCTCTTCGTAGTAGGTCGTTAGCCGACGCCGGATCACCTCTTCGTTCATGTCGTCGAGCCGGTTTTCCCGGAGGGCGCGCGCCTTGAGCCGCTCGCCGGCCTTGACGGTGTCGCTAATCTGCAAGTGGAAGATCCCGACCACGTCGAGGAACTCGTTGAGGATTTCGGCCTGCTTGTAGTTGCGGGGGAGCCCGTCGAGGACCAGGGTGTGCTCGTCCGGGAGGAAGCTCTCCTGCATTTCGAGGATCTTCAGGTGATTCTCCCAGATCCGCACCGTGAGGTCGTCGGGGACGAGAAGGCCCTGCGAGGTATACTTCGCGATCTCCTGCCCGAACCTGCCGTAACGGGGGAGCTTGCGGAAGACGTCACCCATGGAGATGTGGAGGAGGCTCGGGAGCATCCCGAGGACCGCCCCCTGGGTGCCCTTGCCGCTGCCCGGCATCCCGAACAGGAGGATCGTGCGGTATTTCGATTTCTGGTCGGACATGACGAACCTCGTCGGCATCAGAAGTGGTCGGCGAAGGAGCGCTCAAGGCTCTCGACAGCCGCCTTTTTTCACGGAGAGGGGGTGCGCCGACGGGCAACGAGCCCGACGGCACTCCGTCCGATCCCGAATCCGCTGACGGAATGGTCCGGGCTGCGGCCCGGCTCGCTGTCCGAGGGGAACGGGCGACACGTCCTGACGCGGACGTCCCGCGGCCCCTCTATGATCCTTGGTCTCGCACCCGGGGGCAAGACGTTGAACGAATCTCGCATCCTACTTCTCCGCCACGCCGAGACTTCCGCCCCCGACCGCTTTCACGGCTCGGAATCGGACGTCGGCCTCGGCGAGCGCGGGTTCCGCCAGGCCGAGGCGGTCGCCCCCCTGCTCGCGGCCGAAGCGCCGGCCGCGCTATACTGTTCGGCCATGCTCCGCGCCCGCCAGACGGCCGACGTGATCGCGCGGGCTTGCCGACTCGTCCCCGAGATCGAGCCGCTCCTGCACGAGCGAAAGATGGGGCCGGTCAGCGGTCTGAGCCGCGACGAAGGGCTGGCGATTTACACCGAGGCGAAGGCGCGCTGGATGGCCGGCGAACTGGACTACACCCACGAGGGGGGCGAGTCGTACGCGGAAATCCGCCGGCGCGTCGTCCCGGTCTTCCAGCGCCTGGCGGAACGCTCCGCCGGCAAGACGGTCGTGGTCGTCGCGCACGGCGTGGTGATCCGGGTGGTCCTGACCACCGTATTGACGGACTACGGCCCCGAGCACTTCGACCGACTCGCGATCGACAACACGGCCGTCAACGACCTGCGCTGGTCCGGCGGGTCGTGGCGTGCGGCGGGCTTAAACCAGAAGTCTCACCTGGGGGCCGACACCGACCGCTTCGCCTGGTGAGCGAGTCACCGCCGTTCAAGCGGCGGAGTTCGCGGCGTCACCCCCACCGCCCTTCAGGGCCTCCCACTCGTCCCACGAGTAGAGGACTTCGCGGGCCGAGCCGCTCTTGAACTCGCCGACGATGCCGTCCTCGGCCATGAAGTCGATGAGCCGGGCGGCGCGGCCGTAGCCGATCCCGAGGGCGCGCTGGAGGAGGGAGGTCGAACCGCGCCCCTCGCGGATGATGATCTCGATGGCCGGCTCGTAAAGCTCGTCGCGCTCCTTGAGCGAGGCCGCCCGTTCCTTCCCCCCGGAACCGCCGACCTGGAGTTGGACGAGTTCGCGGCTGAACTCGGTGGGGTATTGCTCCAGGTACTGGCAGACGCGGTTGACCTCGGCGTCGGAGACGTACGTCCCCTGGGCGCGCACGATGTGCGACGTCCCGGGGAACAGGAAGAGCATGTCGCCGTTGCCGAGCAGTTTGTCGGCCCCCATCTCGTCGAGCACGACGCGGGAGTCGCCCCGGCTGGCGACCTGGAAGGCGATCCGCGCGGGGAGGTTGCCTTTGATCAGGCCGGTGATGACGTCCACCGTCGGCTTCTGGGTCGCGACGATCAGGTGCATGCCGACCGCCCGGGCCTTCTGCGCCAGGCGGACGATGTGGGACTCGACCTCCTTGGCGGCCGTCATCATCAGGTCGGCCATTTCGTCGGCGATGATGACGATGTAGGGCATGAAGGTCGGGATGCGCGCCCGTTCCTCTTCGTCTTCGGGGCGGAGCCGCTCGTAGATCTCCTCTGGGCTGAGCTGGTTGTACGTCTGGATGTTCCGCACCCCGGCGCGGGCGAGGAAGGCGTACCGCTCGTCCATCTTGTCGCAGGCCCAGGAGAGCAGCGACTCCGCCTTCTTCATGTCGGTGACGACCGGGTGCATCAGGTGCGGGATGCGCTTGAACTGCGACAGTTCGACCATCTTGGGGTCGATCAGGATCAGCTTCACCTCGTCGGGCCGCTTGGTCATCAGGATCGACAGGATCATCGCGTTCAAGCAGACCGACTTACCCGTACCGGTCCGGCCGGCGATGAGCAGGTGGGGCATGTCGGCCAGGTCGAACGCGAGCGGGACCCCCTTCACGTCCTTCCCGAGGAAGAGGGGGATCTTCTGCGGCTTCTCGGGATGCACGCCCACCGACGCGATCACCTCGCCGAGCTTGACCATCGCCCGGCGGTCGTTCGGGACCTCGATCCCGACGGTCGTCTTGCCCGGGATCGGCGCCACGATCCGCACGCTCGGCACGGCCAGCGCGATCGCCAGGTCGTCGGCCAGGCTGATGATGCGCGAGACCCGTAGGCCCGCTTCCAGCTCGATCTCGAACTGGGTGATCACGGGGCCGGTGTCGATCTGGACCACGCGCACCTGGTAGCCGAAGTCCTGGAGCGTGCGCTCCAGCAGCATCGCGCGGGAGTGGATCTTGGCCTCGTGCTCCTGAACCGGGAACGGCGGGGTCGGTTCGAGGAGTTCGGTCGGCGGCAACTGGTACGCGCCGTTCGTCGGCACCTGGGGGACCGCTTGATACGGGGCAGGGGCTTTGGCCTCCGCCGCCGAGTGCAGGCCGCGGGCCACGGGGATATTCGGCGGCGGCGGGACCGCCGACGGCCCCGACCGCTCGATCATCGGCGTCGAGTTAATGGCAACGGGGGCGACGGTGTTCGCCCCGACGACCGAGAACGTCGGCTGCGCGAGCATCAGGGCCGTCCCGGGCGCCGCCGGAACCGGCACGGGGAGAACCTCCCCTCCCCGGAGCTGCCGGACCAAGACCAGGGCCTCGCGGACCGGCCAGAGGAAGAGGACGTCGAGGCAAAGTGACACCCCGACGGCACCGACCGCCGCCAGGATCAGGAGCATGCCGGCGAAGCCGAACTGGCCTTTCAGGAAGGACGCGGTGAAGGCCCCGATGTAGCCGCCGCTCCCCACCGGCGGGCTCGGGCGGAGGTCGCCCGCGAACCGCTGGATGAGGGCCGACGAGACGACCACCACGAGCGCCAGCCCGACCGCCCGCACCCCGGCCTCGGGGATCGGCCTCCTCCGGAAGAGGAAGAGGTCGCCGACGGCGACGGCGTAGAGCAACAGGCACGAGGCCCAGCCGACCGAGGTGAACAGCCAGTGGGCCAGTTGGGCGCCGACCGGCCCGCAGGGGTTGCTCAGGTGGACGTTCGGCGGCTCGGCGGCCGTGCCGGGGGGGTCGAACGCGTCGTATCCCGCCAGACTGAGCGCCAGGAAAACGGTGAACAGCAGCAGGGCCGAAGCGGGGGCGGAGCGCGCCAGCCTCTGACGGTCGAGCATCTCGGACCCTCGGCGCGGACGGTGGACGGAGGGCCGGCGCGTACCGACTCGCGACGCCCGCGGTCGCGGCGGGTTGCCGGCCCCGTCTACTTCTGATCGGCCGGCCCGCCCCGCTGGCTTTCACATTCCTTCGCGCGTCCCGGGCGGCCCGTTACACGCCGATCAACCCGATTATTCCGACGGTTGGGTCAGGTCGACCGTACCGCCGTCGATGTCTTCGGTCGGCTCGTTCGTCGCCAGCTCGCCCGAGAGGTCGAGGAAGATCTTGTCCTGCATGATCTCCTGGATCACGATCGTCATCTTGTCCGCCCCGCGCATGTCGACCAGGGGGCGCGCCCCTTGGTTCAGGGCGATCATCCGCTTCTGGATCAGGGTCGAGAGCTTGAACCGGCCGCCGACCTTGTTGACGATCTTTTCTTCCTTCAATTCTTCGAGCATCGCGGCATCACCCTCCACAACCGTTTTCTTTTAACACCCGAATGAAGTCGTCGACGCAGCGTTCGAAGTCGTCGTTCACCAGCACGTGGTCGTACCAGTGGGCCTCGGCCAGTTCCTCGCGGGCCTTGCGGAGCCGGCGGTGGATCGACGACTCGGTCTCGGTCCCGCGGCCCCTGAGCCGGCTCTCCAGGGTCTTGAACGTCGGGGCCTTGATGAAGAGGAAGAAGGCCGTCGGGGCGTGGCCCCGGACCTGCAGCGCCCCCTTCACCTCGATCTCCAGGATCACCGACTTCCCGGCCGCCAGCGCCTCGTAGACGGGCCGGGCGGGGGTCCCGTAGCAGTTCAGGTTGTACTCGGCGTGTTCGAGGAAGCCGTGCTCGGCGCGGGTCGTCTCGAACTGCTCGACGGTCATGAAGTGGTAATCGACCCCGTCCTGTTCCCCGGGGCGGCGCGTGCGCGTGGTGGCCGAGACGGAGAGGCGGGCGTTCAGCACGCCCTTCGCCAGCGCGGCGCGGACGACCGAACTCTTGCCGCAGCCCGACGGCCCGGAAACCACGACGAGCTGACCGGGCAGGTCGCCCCAACCTTCAACCCACATCGCAGAGGCCCCTTCGCCGTGACGGGTTACTCGACATTCTGAATCAGCTCTCGGACCTTTTCGAGGATCCCCTTGATCTCGACGACGCTCCGGCTGATCTCGACGTCGTTGGCCTTGGAACCGATCGTGTTCGTCTCCCGCCCCATCTCCTGCACGACGAACTCCAGCTTACGCCCCGCGCTCTCGGGCTCGTGGATCACGTCGACGAACTGGGCGAGGTGGGCCCGCAGCCGGATGATCTCTTCGGTGATGTCGGCCCGCTCGGCGAGGATCGCGGCCTCCCGGATCAGGTCCTTCATTTCGACCGTCACCCCGTACCCTTCGACGAGCGACTGGACGCGCTCGACCAGCCGCCCCTGGTACCCTTTAACGACCTCCGGCCCCCGTTCGGCGATTTGGTCGAGCCGGGTGGCGATCGCCTTACCGAACCCGAGCAGTTCGTCGGCCATCGCGCGCCCCTCTTCGGCCCGGGCCGCCTGGAGGCGCTTGACGGCCTCCGTGACGACCGCGGCGAGGGCGGGCCAATCGTCGTGCGGGTCGTCGGTCGCGGGCTTCCTCTCTTCGACCACCCCCGGCAGCGCGAGGATCGCCGAGAGGTCGACCGGGGTCCCCGGCGGGTCTTGTAAGGCCCGAAGTTGGTCGCGGTAGCTGACGACGGCGACGGCGTTGATCCGGTAGTCTTCGGCCCGCTTCGGGCGTTCAAACCGGACCTGAAGGTTCACCGTCCCGCGGCGGACCGTCTCCCGGATCAGCTTTTCAAGCTCGGGTTCGAGGGCGCTGTAGGGGTCGCTCACCTTGGCGTTGAGCTTGAAGTGCCGGTTGTTCACCGTGCGCACCTCGACCGTCACCGACCACGCCTCGTTTTGAAGCCGGGCTTCACCGAAACCGGTCATGCTCAGGAGCACGAAGACCTCACCGCTGAAGGAACCAAGGGGGGACGGCCGAGACCCATCGACCGAAGCGATCAACGGGGCTTAAAGGAAAGGCACGGCGAACCCCGTTGAAAGGGGCCGCCGTGTCGAACCGTCGGAGGGACGGGTGGTTTCCCGGGCGGGGCCGGGTTACTTCTTGGACGCCGGTGCGTCGGGGATCGCCGGCGCGCTGACCGGCGCCGAGGGCGACGGGGGAGTCGAGGGCGCCGGGGCGGTGGCCGGCGGCGCCGTCTTGCCCGCGCCGTCGCCAGCGGGCGACGCCTTGGTCTTCTGGGACGACTTCGGAATGACCTCTTTCGATACCGCGGCCGCGTCGTTCCCCCAGGCCGACTGCCCGCCCTGGTTGTAGAGGACGACCAGAATCATGGACAGGACGATCCAGACGGCCGCGACGATCATCGTGACCCGGGTGAAGACGTCGCCCGACTTGGTGCCGAAGGCGCTGGAGCCGCCGACGCCGCCGAAGGCCCCGGCGAGCCCGCCTCCTTTACCCCGTTGGATCAGGATCAGGCAGATCATAAAGAGGCAGATCAGCACGATCAGCGTGTTGAGGATCGCGGTCAGTATCGCCACGGCCGGGGTCCTTGGGTCGGATTCGGGTCGTTGTCCGGGAAACGGGAGACGTCGCAGGGGCCGCGGGGCCCGGTCCGTCAGGCCTTGATCGCGGCCGCCACGCCCTGGGCGGCCTTAATGATGCCGAGGAAGTCGGCCGCCTTCAGGCTGGCCCCGCCGACGAGCGCGCCGTCGATGTCGGGGCAGGCGAGCAGTTCGGCCGCGTTGTCGGGCTTGACGCTCCCCCCGTATTGGACGACCACCCGCGCCGCGGTCGCCGCGTCGAACGTAGACTCGAGCCAACGTCGGATGAACGCGTGGACGTCCTGCGCCTGTTCCGGGGTCGCCGTCAGGCCCGTCCCGATCGCCCAGACGGGCTCGTAAGCGAGGACGACGCCCGCCATTTGTTCGGGCGACAGCCCGGCGAGCGAGCCGGTGAGTTGCCCGGTGACGACGTCCTCGGTCTGGCCGGCCTCGCGTTCCTCGCGCGTCTCGCCGATGCAGACGATCGGGATGAGGCCCGCGCCGAGGGCGGCGTGGAGCTTGGCGTTAACCTGCGCGTCGGTCTCGCCGAGGCCGTGGCGGCGTTCGCTGTGGCCGAGGATGACGTGGGTGCAGCCGACGTCGTTGAGCATCGCGCCCGAGAGCTCGCCGGTGTACGCGCCCTCGGCCTTCCAGTGCATGTTCTGGCCGCCGAGGCCGATCGGGGAGCCGCTCAAGACGCGGTCGACCGCGTCCAGGAACACCGACGGCGGGCAGACCGCGACCCGGACGTCGGTCGCCTGACCGACGCCCGCCTTGACCGCCTCGGCCAGGGCCGACGCCGCTTCGGAGGTCGGCGGATTCATCTTCCAGTTGCCCGCAATGAACAGGACGCGCATCAGACGGTCACCCCTTCGCACGTGCCGATCGTCTTGCCCATGAGTTCGGCGAGCTGCCGCAGCTCGTCCATCAGGCGCGCGTACTGTCCGGGCAGGAGCGCCTGCGGACCGTCGGAGAGCGCCTTCTCCGGGCAACTGTGAACTTCGATGTGAATCCCGTCGCAGCCCGCCGCCACCGCGGCCCGGGCCATCGCCGGGATCAGGTCGGGGCGGCCGGTCGCGTGGCTCGGGTCGACGATGATCGGCAGGTGGCTCGACCCCTTGACGTTCGGCACGATCGACAGGTCGAGCGTGTTCCGGGTCGAGTCCTCGAACGTCCTCACGCCCCGCTCGCAGAGGATCACCTGCCGGTTCCCCTGGGCCAGCACGTACTCGGCCGACATGAGCAGGTCTTTAACCGTGGCGCTCATCCCGCGCTTCAACAGGACGGGCGTCCGGGTCTTGCCGACCTCCTTCAAGAGGTCAAAGTTCTGCATGTTGCGGGCGCCGATCTGGATGATGTCGGTGTACCGCACCACCAAATCGACCTGCCGGGGGTCCATCACCTCGGTCACCACCGGCATGCCGAACCGCTCGCCGGCCGCCTTGAGCATCTTCAGGCCGTCTTCGCCGAGCCCCTGGAAGCTGTACGGGCTCGTCCGCGGCTTGAACGCGCCGCCGCGGAGGATGTTGGCCCCCGCCTCGCGGACCTTCTCGGCGATCTCGTTGAGGACCGCCTCACCCTCGATCGCGCAGGGGCCGGCGATCATCGCCAGGTGACCGCCGCCGACCTTCACCCCCTTGATCTCGAACACCGAATCCTCGGCGTGAAACTCCCGGCTGGCGAGTTTGAACGGCTTGAGGATCGGGACGACCTGTTCGACGCCCGGGATCGCCTGGAGCGGCTCAACCTGGAGCTTGTCCTCGTCGCCGATCACGCCGATGATCGTGCGGGAGACCCCCTGGCTCAGGTGGGGCGTAAAGCCCAGCGCTTCGATCCGCTCGATCACGTGGGC
>Ga0164243_10004114_pt1 | contig 22925 bp, 21 predicted proteins | sample OricompcompostOP_FD_108781 | JGI IMG/M metagenome (GOLD analysis project Ga0164243, IMG submission 108781) | Organic Plus compost microbial communities from Emeryville, California, USA - Original compost - Organic plus compost (OP) | ecosystem: Engineered > Solid waste > Mixed feedstock >...
AGAGGAAGAAGCTCCACGAGGTGTAGGCGACGAGCGCTGCGGTGGGCAGCAGGAAAAAGATGTGGCCGACGATCTCTATGGCGTTGCGCGCCCATCGGGGCAGACGCTCGTTCACGATGTCGATGCGGATGTGCTCGTTGAGGGCGAGCGTCCAGGGTGCGGCGAGGAGGAACACGGCTGCGAATAGCCACCACTGCAACTCGAGCCAGGCGTTCGAGCTCGTGTCGAAAAGCTTGCGGATGACGGCATTGCCGGCGCTGATGAGCGCCGCGGCAACGATGAGCCAGGCAACCTGCTGGCCGATCAGACGCGTGGCCGCATCGATCCACCGGCTGAGCGCCAGCAGCGCTTGCATAGCTTCCCTCCCACTCGCGCGCTGAGCGTATTGTTATGGGGCCTGCTCTTGCGCGTTTCTTGCATCCTATATCTATGCCGCGCCGTGACTTCCAGTCCGGTGTCTGACAGTATCCGCGTCGGCCGATCAGCCGCCGCCGTCGTCCGCCCAGGAGCCGCCTATGACTATCTCGAAGCCGCTTGTGCTTGATGAGCTGCGCCGCATCAAAGGCCCTGATCTGCAAGGCAATATCGTCGACCTCGGGCTCGTGTCGGAGATCCTGGTCAAGGACGACAAGGTGTATTTCTCGATCACGGTGCCGGCGGCTCGGGCGGAGGAGCTCGAGCCATTGCGCAAGGCGGCCGAGACCGTGGTCGCCAAGGTGCCGGGTGTCGCCAGTGTGACGGCGGTGCTGACGGCCGAGGCGCCTCCCGGGACAGCGCAGCCCGCCGCCGCCCGGGCGTCGGTGCAGAAAGTGTCCGGGAACGGGGCGCATACACACGAGCCGGGGCACACGCATGCGCCAGCGCCGGCCATCCAAGGCGGCGGCCCGCGGCCGCTCCCTCCGGTGCCGGGGGTCAAATCCATCATCGCCGTCTCATCGGGGAAGGGCGGTGTCGGCAAGTCGACGGTGTCGGTCAATCTCGCTCTTGGCTTGCAGGCGGCGGGCAAGAAGGTCGGCATTCTCGATGCCGATATCTACGGTCCATCGCAGCCGCGTCTCCTCGGCCTCAAGGGGCAGCCGCAGGTCATCGAGGGCAAGACGCTGAGGCCGATGGAGGCCTACGGGCTCAAGGTGATGTCGATGGGCTTCCTCGTCGACGAGGAAACGCCTGTCGTCTGGCGTGGGCCGATGGTGACCGGGGCGTTCACCCAGATGCTGCGCGATGTTGCCTGGGGCGAGGACGGCGACCTCGACTTGCTGGTCATCGACATGCCGCCTGGGACGGGCGACATCCAGCTCACCATGGCGCAGCAGGTGCCGCTGTCGGGCGCCGTCGTCGTCTCGACGCCGCAGGACATCGCCTTGATCGACGCCCGCAAGGGGCTCGCCATGTTCCGCAAGGTCAACGTGCCGGTGCTCGGCATCGTCGAGAACATGAGCACGTTCATCTGCCCCAAGTGCGGTGAGCGCTCGGACATCTTCGGGCATGGCGGTGCGGAGAACGAGGCGCAGCGGCTCGGGGTGCCATTCCTCGGTGCGGTTCCGCTCGATCTCGATGTGAGACTGCGGTCGGACCTCGGCCAGCCGATCACGGCAACGCTTCCCGACAGCAAGCACGCGCAGATCTTCCGCGACATTGCCGCGCGTGCGCTGGACGAGCTGGAGACCGCGAAGCGCAACACGGTGCAGCCGCCGGAGCTCGAAGTCACCGACGGCGGCGCGGGTCTCAAGGTTTCCTTCGCTTGCGGGTCGACCTACGAGTACACGGCCGAGATGCTGCGCGTCATGAGCCCGTCAGCCGAAGTGCAGGGCCATTCGCCCGAGCAGCGGGTGACCGTCGGTGGCAAGCGCAACGTCAAGATCCAGGAGCTGCGCCCGGTCGGCAACTATGCCGTGCGCATTGCCTTCAACGACGGGCATGATACAGGCCTCTATACCTGGACCTATCTGCAGCAGCTCGGACGCGAAAAAGATAAGCGCTGGGAGGAGTACCTCGAGGAGCTCAAGGCGAAGGGTCTTTCTCGCTGAGGACTCCTCAGGGGCTTGTCCACCGCTTCTTGAGCGCGTAGGCGAGCGATCCCCAAGCGAGCGCGCAGCCCCAACCGACGGCCAAGAGCCCGGGCTGGAAATTGCTGACGTGCCTTGCCGTCTCGGCTATGGCGGCAATGCCGGCCGCCATTACGACGAGAGCTGGCCAGCGCCGGCAGATGAGCCCGGCTGCGATGGACAGAGTCACGGTCAGGGGATCAAAAAGCCTTTCCGTCAGGAGGGATGCGAAAACAAAGGCGTAGGCAGCGTCCATGCTGATGCGTCCTCAAATCCGCAGTCTGGTGGGCGAAAGCTCTGCGACAGAAGTGTCGCGAGGCTCATTGCTAACCTGCTGCGCTGAGCCGCCAAGGCCATCTTGTCACTGCAATTCGCGGTGGCTGTTGCGGGCATGCCTCATGTTGCCATCTTGACTTGACCGCGTTTCTTTTCGATCTTTCGGGGGTATTGCGATCAGCATTTGCCGCCGGTTGGCCGATCAATGGCCGGCCGGCTTTCAGTGCACGAACAACCTATCAGCGAAGCCACTCTAGGAGAGACAACATCCGCCGACCAATGCGAGCCGCGCCCGAGCGCGAGCCAACCGGCCCCCGGATCAATGAGGCAATCCGGGCCCGCGAAGTACGACTGATTGACGAGACTGGGAACAATGTCGGCGTGGTGAGCATCGCCGACGCACTCGAGCGGGCGGTGAAAGCCGGGCTCGATCTGGTGGAGATTTCACCCGAGGCGGATCCGCCGGTCGCCAAGATCCTCGACTTCGGCAAGTACAAATATCAGGCGCAGAAGAAGGCCGCCGAGGCGCGTAAGCACCAGAAGGTCGTCGAGATCAAGGAGATCAAGATGCGCCCGGCCATCGACGATCACGACTACGACGTGAAGATGCGCTCGATCAAAAGGTTCTTCGAGGACGGCGACAAGGTGAAGATCACCCTGCGCTTCCGCGGTCGCGAAATGGCGCACCAGCAGCTCGGCATGGAAGTGCTGCAACGCGTTAAGGGTGATCTCGAGCCCATCGCCAAGGTGGAATCGGAGCCGCGCCTCGAGGGTCGGCAGATGGTGATGGTTCTGGCGCCAAGGTAGCCGGCCCGTCGCCCGGCAGTGGGCCGAAAATCGGCCCCTGCACCGCTTGCGGTTTTTCATCTGCGCTCGTATAAGGGCGCCCCAAGTCGCCCGGCGGGGCATGCCGTGGCGGCTTTATTGCTTTGAACAGCCTTATAGGCAGCTCCTCCCTCAGCAGGGACGTTTCCGACCGGCCATGCGCCGGCTTCGCGAATTAGGGCAGCCGACGAGTAGAGAAAGGATCGAGCCAAATGCCCAAGCTGAAGACCAAGAGCGGCGCCAAAAAGCGCTTCAAGATGACGGGCAGCGGTAAGGTCAAGGCCGCCGCCCAGGGCAAGCGTCACGGCATGATCAAGCGCCACGCGAAGTTCATTCGCCAGGCGCGCGGCACCATGGTGCTGGACGAGTCGGACGCGAAGATCGTCAAGAAGTACATGCCCTACGCGCGCTGAGCATCGGCACCCTGATAAAAAGTCAGGTGCTGGCGCAGTCGAACAACGTCATCTAACGGAGCAGTCCCATGGCACGCGTCAAGCGCGGCGTCACCGCCCATGCCAAGCACAAGAAAGTCCTGAAAGCCGCCAAGGGCTACTACGGCCGGCGCAAGAATACGATCCGCGTCGCGAAGCAGGCCGTCGAAAAGGCCATGCAGTACCAGTTCCGCGATCGCAAGCGGAAGAAGCGTACTTTCCGCGCCCTGTGGATCCAGCGCATCAACGCCGCCGTGCGCGAGCATGGGCTGACCTACGGTCGATTTATCGATGGCCTCAACAAGGCCGGGATCGAGATCGACCGCAAGGTGCTGGCCGATCTCGCCGTGCACGATGCGGCGGCATTCAAGGCGCTGACCGAGCAGGCGGCCAAGGCTGTCGAGCAGGCGCAGAAGGCCGCAGCCTAGGATACGTTCCGGCGGTCACAATTGGATGTCATGCCGGGGTTTGCCCCCGGCGTCCAGCCCTCGGCCGGTTGCGGTTCGATGTTGCTTGCGATCCTGAAGCGGAGAGCCTGCTGATCCCTGGATCCCGGGCACAAGGCCCCGGGATGACACCAGAGAGGTTCGTCGCACATGTCATCGGTTGCCACAGGCGCAGACCTTGAAGCCCTGGAGCGCGAGCTGGTCGCCAGCATCGCCGGGGCGGACGACCTTGCTGCCATCGAGCAGGCGCGCATTGCGGTGCTCGGTAAGAAGGGGCGCGTCTCCGAGCTGATGGCGATGCTCGGCAAGCTGCCGGCGGAGGAGCGCAAGGCATTCGGCCAGGCGGTCAACGAGCTGAAAGCGCGCGTCACCGAGGTGCTGGAAGCGCGCAAGGCGGCGCTCGAGGAGCTGGCGCTGTCGCAGCGCCTAGCCAGTGAGCGCGCCGACGTGACCTTGCCGGTGCGTTCCGGTGCGATCGCCGACGGACGCATTCACCCCGTGAGCCAAGTCTACGACGAATGCGTCGAGATCTTCGCCGACATGGGCTTTGCCGTCGCCGAAGGTCCGGACATCGAAACGGACGATCTCAACTTCACCAAGCTCAACATTCCGCCCGAGCATCCGGCGCGGCAGGAGCACGATACGTTCTACTTCCAGCCCAAGGCGGATGGATCGCGTCTCGTTTTGCGTACGCACACGAGCCCGGTGCAGATCCGCACCATGCTGGCGCAGAAGCCGCCCATCCGCGTCATCGCGCCGGGGCGCGTCTACCGCTGCGACAGCGACCAGACGCACACGCCGATGTTTCACCAGATCGAGGGGCTCGTCATCGACGAGACCACGCACATGGGGCATCTCAAGTGGGCGCTGGAGGAGTTCTGCAAGGCGTTCTTCGAGGTGGACGAGGTGAAGATGCGCTTTCGCGCGTCGCACTTCCCGTTCACCGAGCCGTCGATGGAGGTCGACGTCGGCGCCGAGGCGATCGGCAAGCCGGGACAGTGGCTGGAGATTCTCGGCTGCGGGATGGTGCATCCGAACGTGATCCGCAACTGCGGGCTCGATCCGGAGAAGTACCAGGGCTTCGCCTTCGGCATGGGGCTCGACCGCATCGCCATGCTGAAATACGGGCTCACCGACCTGCGCGCGTTTTTCTCGGGCGACTTGCGCTGGCTGCGCCACTACGGCTTCTCAGTGCTCGACGTGCCGACCCTCTCCGGCGGTTTGTCGGGGTAGGATTTGTGAGCTTGCACTACAGTCCCCCTCCCCTTGATGGGAGGGTTAGGGGTGGGGTGAATGGTTGGAGTAATGGCCAACGAGGTCGCACGGCATCTCCGAAAGAACCCAACCATCGCCGAGGCGCGGTTATGGGAAGAGCTGCGTGAGCTTCGCCGCCAGGGCTATCACTTCCGCCCCCAGGTGCCCCTCGCTGGATACATTGTCGACTTCGCGTGTCTCGATCAGAAGCCGATCATCGAGGTCGACGGCTTTCAACATTTGTCAGGCGAAGGCGCCAAAAAGGACGCGGCGAGAGACGCAGACTTGAGGTGGCGGGGCTTCACGATCCTGCGCTTCACGAACGCTGATGTCGGCCACGCTCTCGATGGTGTGGTGCTTGAGGTTCTTGCTGCCCTTGGCGCTGTGGCGAAGGTCGAATGAAAACGGCAATCGACACTCTCGTTCCCACCCCCCAACCCCACCCCCTCTCCACAAGGGGGCGGGGAGCAGTGAGCGAGAAATTCGCGGACTTGGTGGCTCAGTGTAGCCGGCACGCTTACAGCAATGCACATAAGTCCCCTTCCCCTCGACGGGAGGGGTTAGTGGTGGGGTGGCCGGGTTGGCACGACGGCAAGTAGCGACAGGCGAAGGACGCCGCACATGAAGTTCACGTTGAGCTGGCTCAAGGATCATCTCGATACGGACGCCTCCGTCGAGGCGCTGGAAGAGAAGCTTTCGGCCATCGGGCTCGAGGTCGAAAGCGTCGAGGACCCGGGCGCAAAGCTCGGCGCGTTCCGCGTGGCGCGCATCGTCGAGGCCAAGCGCCACCCGAACGCTGACAAGCTGCAGATCGTCATGGTCGAGGTCGAGAAAGGCACTCCGCCGGTCGAGGTCGTGTGCGGGGCGCCGAATGCGCGCACCGGGCTCGTCGGTGTGTTCGCGCCGCTCGGCACGTACATTCCCGGCTCGAAGATCACGCTGGAGAAGAAGCCGGTGCGCGGCGTCGTCTCCAACGGCATGATGTGCTCGGCGGCGGAGTTGGAGCTTTCCGACGAAAGCGACGGCATCATCGAGCTGCCCGAGGAGATGGCCGAGCGCGTGGGCGAAAGCTACATCGATGCGGCGGGCCTCAATGACCCCGTGTTCGAGGTGAAGCTGACGCCCAATCGGCCGGACTGCACCGGCGTGCGCGGCATTGCGCGCGATCTTGCTGCTGCTGGCATGGGCACGCTGAAGCCAGAGCCGAAGATCGAGGGCGTCGAAGGTGATTTCGACAGCCCGGTCGACATCAAGCTCGAGTTCTTCAAAGAGACCGCGGATGCGTGCCCCGTGTTCGCCGGCCGCTACGTGCGCGGCGTCAGGAACGGCCCGTCGCCGGCGTGGGTGCAGCAGCGCCTGAAGGCGGTGGGCCTCAGGCCTATCAATGCGCTGGTCGACGTGACGAACTACATCAGCCAGGACCGTGGCCGTCCGTTGCACGTCTACGACGCCGACAAGTTGAAGGGTGCCGTGCGTGCGCGTCTTGGCAAAGCAGGCGAGAAGCTGCTCGCGCTTGATGGCAAGACGTACGACATCGACGAGACGATGTGTGTCATCGCCGACGACAGCGGTCCGCTGGGGCTTGGCGGCGTGATGGGTGGCGAGGGTTCCGGTTCGGGCGAGGATACCGTCAACGTGCTGATCGAGAGCGCTTACTTCGATCCGGCGCGCACGGCACAGACGGGTCGTAAGACCGGCCTCGTGACAGACGCACGCTATCGCTTCGAGCGCGGCGTCGATCCGGCCTCGACGTTGCCTGGACTCGACCTCGCCACCGACATGATCCTTAAGCTCGCGGGCGGCGAGCCGTCGAAGGCCAAGGTTGCCGGTAAGGTGCCGGATGAGAAGCGCGTCATCGACCTCGATTATGCGCGCGTCGGCAAGCTCTCGGGCATCGAGATCAAGGATGCGGAGATCAAGTCGATCCTGGAAAAGCTCGGCTGCACGATCTCGGGGAAGGGCAAGGCGATGAAGGTGACGGTGCCGACGTGGCGCCCCGACATCCACGGGCCTGCCGATCTCGTCGAGGAGGTGGTGCGCATCGCCGGGCTCGACCGCATCCCGCTGACGCCGCTGCCGCGCCCGGCCGGCGTCGCGCGCCCGGTGCTCACCGAGCGGCAGAAGCGGGCGCGGCGTGCACGCCGCGCGCTCGCGGCCCGCGGTCTCGTCGAGGCGATCACGTGGTCGTTCATCCCTAACACTGAAGCGAAGGCGTTCGGCGGTGGCGAGGCGGCGCTCGATCTCGCCAATCCGATCTCGGTCGAGATGTCGTCGATGCGCCCCGGGCTGCTGCCGGGGCTGCTCACGGCATTGAAGCGCAACAACAACCGCGGCTTCTCCGATGCGGCGCTGTTCGAGCTCGGGCAAGCGTACCGCGGCGAGAGGGCAGAGGATCAGTATCTCTCCGCGTCCGGCGTGCGTGTCGGCACGGCCAAGGTCGGCGGCGGTGGGCGCCACTGGGATGGCGCAGCGAAGGACGTCGATGTGTTCGATGCCAAGGAGGATGTCTTCGCGATGCTGAGCGCGCTCGGCTTCGATCCAGCGAAGGCACAGATCACGCGCGATGCGCCGGCGTGGTATCACCCGGGGCGCTCGGGCACGCTGCGTCTTGGGCCGAAGACGATCCTTGCCTATTTCGGAGAGGTGCATCCGGCGACGCTCAAGGCGCTGGATGTCGCCGGCCCAGTCGCCGCGTTCGAGGTGTTCCTCGACGCGCTCCCGGCGCAGAAGGCGAAGAGCCGTGCGAAACCTCGCCTCGAGGCGAACGATCTGCTTCCTGTGCGCCGCGACTTCGCCTTCGTACTCGATCGCAATGTCGCTGCCGGCGATGTCGTGCGCGCGGCGGCCGGCGCCGACAAGGCGCTGATCCGCGAGGTCTCCGTGTTCGACGTGTTCGAGAGCGGGGCGCTCGAAGCCGAGGGCAAGAAGTCGCTCGCCATCGAGGTGACTCTGCAACCCACGGCCGAGACGCTCACCGACAAGGACATCGAGGCTGTGTCGCAGAAGATCGCGGCGGCCGTGAAGGCGGCGACAGGCGGCGAAATTCGCTCGTGAGGCGCGCAGCTTAGCGTTTTTTCAGCCATCTTGTGCTTGGCTCTCGGCATAACACCGAGAACAAGGGACCGGCGCCGATGGACAACCGTACGCTTCTCATTTTTGGCTTCGCCGCCTGCATACTTGCGGCGCTGGCCTATACCTTCGTGTTCGCCGATCTTCCCTTTGTCACCGGTCGCAGCGCGTCCGAGGTGCCGACGTCGGCGCCATCCGCGCCCGCGCCATAGTGCCCACTCGCTGCCGCAAATCAGGCCAGCTATTGAACCCCGGCGTTTGGCGATAGCGCTCTGCAATTGTGCAGGTGCTATAAGCGCGACGACTCGTGAGACATGAGGCGCGTGCATGACTGAGACGACATCCGCTCCCGCGACGACCAAGGTGATGCCCGTCGGCGGCGGCGACAGCGATCTGCCGCACATCATCATCGTTGGCGGCGGGGCGGGGGGCCTGGAGCTGGCGACACGCCTCGGCGACAAGCTCGGCCGCGACCGCTGGTGGCGCAAGAAAAGCGCGAAGATCTCGCTCATCGAGAAGTCGCGCACGCACATCTGGAAGCCGCTGCTGCATGAGATCGCCGCCGGCAGCATGGACACGGCGCAGCATGAGCTCGAGTATCAGGCGCAGGGCTACTGGCACGGATTCCAGTTCCGCTACGGCGAGATGACCGGAATCGACCGGAAGAAGCAGCTCGTCTACCTCGCGGCGACGTACGACGAGGACGGGCGCGAGATCACGCCGGTGCGCTCGTTCCGCTACGACATCCTCGTCATCGCCATCGGCTCGGTGGGCAATGACTTCGGCACGCCGGGCGTGGCGAAGTATGCGATCATGCTCGATACGCCCGAGCAGGCGGAGCGCTTCAACCGGCGCCTCATCAATGCGTGCGTCAGGGCCTACGCGCAGGAGGGACCGATCCGTCCCGGCCAGCTCGACGTGGCCATCATCGGTGCCGGTGCGACGGGCACCGAGCTCGCCGCTGAGCTGCACCGCACGGCGCGCGGTGTCGTTGCCTTCGGCCTCGACAAGATCGACCCGGAGAACGACATCAAGATCACGCTCATCGAGGCGGCACCGCGGATACTGCCGGCGCTGCCCGAGCGTATCTCGCAGGGGGTTGCCGAGACGCTGCGCAAGCTCAAGGTCGACATCCACGCCGACTCGCGCGTGACCGAGGTGACGGCCGAGGGCGTGAAGCTCGCCAACGGCAAGTTCATTCCGTCGGAGCTCGTCGTCTGGGCGGCCGGAGTGAAGGGACCGTCGGTGCTGGCGGATCTCGATGGCCTCGAGGTCAGCAAGTCGAACCAGCTCGTCGTCACTGACACGCTGCAAACGACAAAGGACCCCAACATCTTTGCCATGGGCGATTGCGCCTACCTCGTGCCCGAAGGCGACACGACGGCGATCCCGCCACGCGCGCAGGCGGCGCATCAGGAGGCGTCCCACCTCTATATCGAGATCCAGCGCAAGCTGAAGGGCGAGACGCTGCGTCCGTTCCACTATCGCGACTTCGGCTCGCTGGTGTCGCTCGGGCACTATTCGACGGTCGGAAGCCTGATGGGCTTCATCGTCGGGCGCAGCTTCTTCATCGAGGGGCTATTCGCGCGCCTCATGTACCGCTCGCTCTACAAGATGCACGAGATGGCGCTGCACGGGCCGTGGAAGGTGCTGCTCGATTCGCTGTCGCGCACGCTGACGCGCGGCACGGAGCCGGAGATCAAGCTGCACTGAATGTTGGCGCCCGGCGACTCCCCTGCGGGGAGCCGGCCGCCGGGCGCGCGCCGCCAGAAAAACGGCTAGCCGCCGGAGCGAAGGGCGTAGAGTAGCTCGGGTGTCGCGTAGGAGTCGGCGGGAAGGCCGAGCTTCAACTGCATGTCCTTCACCGCGGCGCGGGTCTTGGCACCGGCGAGGCCATCGATCTTGCCGACATCATAGCCGCGGTTGGCGAGAAGCTGCTGCAGCTCCTTGGTCGATGGGCCGTCGAGACCGTTGGTATCGCCGCGCCCGCGCGACATCGGACCGGCGCCGTCGATGCGGGTGGCGAGATAGGCTGCGGTCGTTGCGTAGTTCAGCGACTGGTTCCACTGCGTATAGACATCGAAGTTCGGGTAGGCGAGGAAAGCCGGACCGTTGCGGCCCATCGGCAGCAGCAGCGAAGCCTGCAGGTCGTCAGAGGGAACCGCGTTGCCGTCCGGATAGGCGATGCCCCACTGCGCCCACTGCGAGCGCGGCAGCTTGATGGCGAGGTCGGCCTGGTCCCACGGCAAGTCGCGCGTGACGCGGACCTCCTCCAGCCAGGGCTCGTTGGGGCGCCAACCGAGGTTCATCATATAGTTGGCGGTCGAGCCGATGACGTCGTCGTCGTTGTTGAAGAGGTTGATGCGGCCGTCGCCGTCATAGTCGATGGCGTAGTCGAGGTAGCGCGTCGGGAGAAACTGCGTCTGACCGATCTCGCCGGCCCACGAGCCGATCATGGTCGACGGCGACATGTCTCCGCGATCGATGATCTGCAGTGCGGCGATGAGCTCCTCGGTGAACATCTCGCTGCGGCGGCAGTCGTAGGCGAGCGTGACGAGCGCGGGAAGGATGGGGAACTTGCCCATGCCGGCGCCGAAGTCGCTCTCCAGCGCCCAAAAGCCGGTGATCACCGATGCGGGGACGCCGAACTCCTGCTGCACGCGGTTGAAGGTTGCCCGGTGCTCGGCGAGCTTGCGCTTGGAGTTCGTGACGCGGTTCGGCGTGGCGAGCTTGCCGGAGAAATCGAGGAAGCTCTGCGCGAAGAAGCCCTGCTTCTTGTCGCGCGACATGATCTGCTGATTGAGCGGAATGCCATCGATGGCGGCGAGCGTCTGGCGGCTGATGCCGGCGGCGAGCGCCTGCTTCTTGAAGCCGGCGAGCCACGTTCCATAGGGGACGGTGTTACGGCAGTTCTCGTTGGCGGGCGGATGCGGGGGGCGCTTTGAAGGATGCGTCGCGTGCGAGGAGATGCCAGGCGTCGGCAGGGTGGTCGCGGCCTGAGCCGTATCGACCTCGGCGGCTGTCGGCGCAGCCAGGGCCGGGGCGGCTGCTGCCGCCGCTGGAGGCGCGACTGGCTGCGGCTGCTGCGCCTTGCGCTTCGCTTTCTTGACGGGTTGCGCCTTGAACGCGGGAGACGGATCGATTTGCGCGTTGGCAACATTGCCGACGCCGAAAAGCATGATGGCGGCGGCAATGGCCGCGAGAAATTTCTTAACGTGCATCGCGCGTCCTTTGGGGATTTGGCGGTCGGTGGCGGGTTACTCAATGCCGGTGGATGTGGCGGCGTCAAGACACCGCCACCCGCTTGGCGTGCGGTATCTTGCGTTAGGCATTACCGATGAGCACGCCAGCGGCGAAGACAATAAGCCCTCCGACGACAACCTCAAAGGCAGCGCGCAAAAACTTGGTGTCCATATAACGCGAGCGAATCCACGCGATTACCCATAGCTCGACGAGCACGACGGCGATGGCGAGTCCGGTTGCCAGGCGGAAATCGCTGAGCAAATAGGGTAGCGTATGGCCGATGCCGCCGACGGCGGTCATAGCGCCCGTGACGGCACCGCGCAGCCAGGGATGTCCGCGGCCGGTGAGCGTTCCATCGTCGGAGAGCGCCTCGGCAAATCCCATCGAGATTCCAGCGCCCACCGAAGCAGCGAGGCCGACGAGGAATGTCTCCCACGTGTTGGCGGTCGCGAAGGCGGCGGCAAACACGGGCGCAAGCGTCGACACCGAGCCGTCCATGAGGCCGGCGAGGCCTGGCTGCACGATCTGCAGCACGAACATGCGCCGCTGCACCTCGGCTTCCTCGGCCCGGGCATTGGGCGTCAGATGCTCCTCGGTGAGCTTTTGCGCCAGGCTCTCGTGCTCCACCTCGGCGGCAGCAAGATCGCCGAGCAGCTTGCGGATCGAGGCATCGGTAGCCCTGTCCTGCGCGCTTTGATAGAACCGGCGCGTCTCCCATTCGCGCTCTTCGGCCTGCTTGCGGACGGCATCGAGGCCAAGCGGGCGCACCATCCAGATGGGCTTGTGGTGGACGAACCCGGCCACGTCCTGACGGCGGATCATCGGGATGTGCTCGCCGAAGCGGCGCTGATAGAGCTCGATCAGCAGGCGGCGATGCTCGTTCTCTTCCGCTGCCATCTCGGTGAACACCTTTGCCGAGTTTGGGTAACGGTCCTGAAGGCCGTGCGCGTACTCGAGGTAGACGCGGAAATCCTCCTCTTCGAGAGAAATGGCCAGAGCCAGGATTTCCTGCTCGTCCAGGTCCGAAAATTTGCGCATTGCCTGCTCCCTTTTCTCCAAGATTAGAATAGTTCTAATCTGTGCGGCAAGCATGTTCTGCGGGGCGATGCGTATAAGCTCATGCGTCAAAAGCGACGGCGTTGGGCCTGCTCGATCCAGCAGCTTGATGCCGTCTTGCAGAAGCCGACGAACACACCTTGGGTCAGCAAGGCAGCTGGAGAGCAAGATCGAAGGACTATGAGTCACTGCGGTCGTCGCAGTGGCCCAGCGGGGCGAGAATCGCCACCGGTCATCGTTGCCCCTTTGCCGATATAGTCGACGATTCAACCATTGTCGGCGCGCCTCCAGCGATCGCCGAGGCAGGCAACATCGTGAGTTCTTGACCGGTGGCAGTGGGTGCTCTGCCGCCGCCGGGCGCTTGGCATTATAAGCCGCGGGATGGCCTTGCCCCGCCCCTTTCGGGTCCCGAGGGCGGGTGCTATCTAGCGCGCCATGACCGACACCTCGCACATCCGCAACTTCTCCATCATCGCCCATATCGACCATGGCAAGTCGACCCTCTCGGATCGGCTGATCCAGCTATGCGGGAATGTCGCCGATCGCGAGATGAAGGAGCAGATCCTCGACTCGATGGACATCGAGCGCGAGCGTGGGATCACCATCAAGGCGCAGACGGTGCGTCTCGACTACAAGGGCAAGGACGGCAAGGTCTATCAGCTCAACTTGATGGACACGCCCGGGCATGTCGACTTTGCCTACGAAGTATCGCGCTCGCTTGCGGCCTGCGAGGGGGCGATCCTGGTCGTCGATGCCAGCCAGGGGGTCGAGGCGCAGACGCTGGCCAACGTCTACACCGCGCTCGACAACAATCTCGATATCCTGCCGGTTCTCAACAAGGTCGATCTGCCGGCCGCCGATACGGATCGCGTCAAGCAGCAGATCGAGGACGTGATCGGGCTCGATGCTTCCGACGCCATCCCGATCTCGGCCAAGACGGGTCTCAATGTCGAGGCGGTTCTGGAGGCGATCGTCGAGCGCCTGCCGCCGCCCAAGGGCGATGCGGAGAAGCCGCTCAAGGCTCTGCTCGTCGATAGCTGGTATGACGCCTACCTCGGCGTCGTGGTTCTGGTGCGCATCATCGACGGCACCCTGAAGAAGGGGCAGAAGATCACGCTGATGTCGACCGACGCCAGCTACCAGATCGAGCGCGTCGGCGTGTTCCGTCCCAAGCAGGAGATGCTGGACAGCCTCGGCCCCGGCGAGGTCGGCTTCTTCACGGCGGCGATCAAGCAGGTGGCCGACACGCGCGTCGGCGATACCGTGACCGACCAGCGCCATCCGACCGCCGAGCCGCTACCCGGCTTCAAGCCGGCGCAGCCGGTGGTGTTCTGCGGTCTGTTCCCGGTCGATGCGGCAGACTTCGCCGACCTGCGCGAGGCGATGGGCAAACTGCGCCTCAACGATGCGAGCTTCTCGTTCGAGATGGAGACCTCGGCGGCGCTCGGCCTTGGCTTCCGCTGCGGCTTCCTCGGCCTGTTGCACCTCGAGATCATCACCGAGCGCTTGGAGCGCGAGTTCAATCTCGACCTCATCACGACGGCGCCGAGTGTCGTCTACAATCTCTATCTGACCGACGGGACCATGATCGAGATGCACAATCCGGCCGATATGCCGGAGACGACGCGCATCGCCCGCATCGAGGAGCCGTGGATCAAGGCGACGATCATGGTGCCGGACGACTACCTCGGCGGCATCCTGAAGCTGTGCCAGGACCGGCGCGGGCGGCAGAAGGATCTGACGTATGCCGGCAATCGCGCCATGCTGGTCTATGAGCTGCCGCTCAACGAGGTGGTGTTCGATTTCTACGACCGCCTGAAGTCGATCAGCAAAGGTTACGCGTCGTTCGACTACAGCATCATCGGCTACGAGGAGAACGATCTCGTAAAGCTGCAGATTCTCGTCAACGACGAGCCGGTCGATGCACTGTCGATGATCGTGCACCGCACGCGGGCCGAGAGCCGCGGTCGCGCCATGTGCGAAAAGCTCAAGGAGCTGATCCGTCCGCACCTGTTCAAGATACCGATCCAGGCGGCGATCGGTGGCAAGGTCATCGCGCGCGAGACAATCAGCGCGTTGCGCAAGGACGTGATCGCCAAGTGCTATGGCGGCGACATCACGAGAAAGCGCAAGCTGCTCGAGAAGCAGAAGGCGGGCAAGAAGAAGATGCGCGAATTCGGCAAGGTCGAGATCCCCCAGGAAGCCTTCATCGCCGCGCTCAAGATGGAAGAGAACTGAGCTATCGGCCCGCACGCAGCCGACGGCTGGTATTGGGCCTCGGCCGGCCTGAAGTCAGCCCCGCGGCGCGACGGATTTTCGCGGCGGGCGCGTTGTGATTGACACGCGATCGCCGCGCTGATGCCACCGCCTTGCCACGCGGAGGCGCGAGAAGGGCGCACGCTGCGGCGTCGCGACGCCGGTGGGATCTCGAAAGGAGAATATTGATGACACGGCTGAGATCGAGCATCGCCTCTCTTGTTTGCGCCAGCATGCTGGTGCCCATGCTGCCGCTCGCGGCTGCGCAGGCGGCGCCGGTCGCGAAGACGACCATCTCGAAGGACAGCGACGTGACGCTGGTGCGGCGCGGCCGCGGTGGCCCCGGCTGGGGCGTCGGCGCGCTGATCGGCGGCATCGTGGGCGGTGCGCTGATCGCGGCGGCGATCCGCGAGGGGCGTGCGGACGACCGCGACATGCGCCACTGCGCCGAGGATTTCCGATCCTTCAATCCGCGCACGGGAACCTACATCAACCGCTACGGCGAGGAGCGCGTCTGCCCGTATCTGCGCTAGGCAGGACGGCAACACGCAAGAAATTTGGTGCGGCGTCGGTTGCAGGACCGGCGCCGCGTCGCGTTTTGCGACGCATACGGCGCATCGCCGCAGATCGTTAACCGTGCCGCATTCTCACCACACGGCGTGCCACACTCGCCGCCAACTCGGCACGGCCGTCGCCAGGCGATGGCCCGTTGCGTAGGGCCCGATGGACAGGTGGGCTCAGCCGGGGACTACGCAGGCTCGAACATCCGGTGGCTGGCTCATTGCGGTCCCGGTACTGGGCGAGCTGCGAGTGGAAATGGGGGCGAGGGCTCGACAGGGAGCCGCCCCGAGTAATCTCTGCAAGGAGTGATCATGATCAAGCGGCTCTCAACCGCAGCGATCGGCGTTGCGCTCTTTTTCTCGTACAACACCGCACAGGCTGGCCCGTACTATGGGTACGACGGCCGCAACTACGGCGAGCCGGCCAAGGTCCTCAACTGGGGGCGTCCGGAGGCCAAGAACGCCAAGCGCGTCGCCGACGACAGGGCTGCGCCGCGCGGCTGTCTCACCAAGCCGGCACACGAACTCTTGGATAAGATCGAAGCGCGCTTTGGACCGGTGCGGGTGATCTCCACCTGCCGGCCGGGAGCGCGCATCGCCGGGTCGGGCCGCATCTCGCGTCACGCCAGCGGTAATGCCGTCGATTTCGACGCCGGCAGCCGCAAAGGGGCGATCATCAACTGGCTCGTCGCCAACCATAAGACGGGTGGCACGATGACCTATGCCGATATGAGCCACATCCACATCGACATCGGGCAGCACTTCGTCTCGCTGGCCGGTGGGCGCAAGTATGCGAGCCGGGAAGGCGGCCGCCGTTCGTCGGCGAGCTACGCGCGCGCCTATGACGATGGCTCGCGCTCCTACGGCAACCAGCGCCGGTACGTGCGCGAAGTGTCCTACGATCGCTATGATCGCTATGATCGCTACGATCGCGGATACGCGCCGCGCTACTACCGCGGAGGCGGCAACTCCGACTACTCGAACGGCTACGCCACGATCTACCACTGAGCGCAGAGCCTTCTGCACCCTTCAGGTGCACGACACAATGAAAGGTGCCAGGCCCGCCGGCTTGGCACCTTTCTTCGTTTCGATCTTGCTTCGGGGAGGTTCTCGACGCGCCGCCCCGTGCGCCTTGCTGTTCCAACACGCCGTAAATTTGCCGCGATCTGACAGCGCCGAGACTTTGCTCAAAGCTGAGAGCTTCTCTTCGCGGTGTGCCGGCAAGTATTGAGAATCATGAGGGGTTTGTGGTCACATTTCGGTAATGGAAAGGTGCCAGGAAGGGCTGCGTCAAACCCTCCATCGTCGCCTTGCCTTTCCTCATAGGCCGGTCCATATAGGGCCGATCGAACACGCCTTGGTTTACTCTACGGCGGCGCACTAGGCGCCGACACCTGGACGTCTCCATCGCGCGATTTGATGTCCTTCGGCACACGTCGGAGGGGATTGCCTAATTGCTTTGGAGAGACTTGATGGCAAACGGCACTGTGAAGTGGTTCAACGGCCAGAAGGGCTACGGCTTCATCCAGCCGGATGAAGGCGGCAACGACGTATTCGTGCACATCTCGGCGGTTGAGCGCGCTGGTCTCTCAACGCTTCGCGAGGGGCAGAAGATCTCCTACGAGACCGAGACGGGCCGTAACGGCAAGGTTGCAGCAGTCAATCTGCGCCCGCTCTAACGAACCGCGGAACAATCCGCTCAAGGGGGAGCAGGAGCGTCTGCTCCCCCCCCTTATTTTGGATGCACGCTTGATGCGGCGAGAGGCCGTGTCGCGGCACGCTAAGGAACCTGATGGCGAAGGAAGAAATGCTCGAGTTTGAGGGCGTGGTGGAGGAGGTGCTCCCCGATGCACGCTGCCGCGTCAAGCTCGACAACGGACATGAGGTCATCGCCTATACGTCCGGCCGCATGAAGAAGAACCGCATTCGCATCCTCGCCGGCGATCGCGTCACCATCGAGATGACGCCTTACGATCTCACCAAAGGCCGTATCAATTTCCGCCACAAGGATGTGCGGCCCGGTGGTGCACCGCCCCCGCAGCAGCGTCCCGGCGGCCCGGGTGGCATGCGCCGCCGCTAGAACTTTTTCCGCGCCGGCTGGTCCCCCGCGCCAGCAGGCTGACGGCGCATCGGCACGCATAAAATCGACACGCACGAACATGTGCGGTTGTATGACGGCTCCATGATTTAGTCGAGGTTGCGCCACGCGACTCAGTTTCTAGTCGCGGGCATGAACGTCGACGCAGGTTATTGGCTCTCCCGTCGACCGGTGGCGTCTGCGCTGGTCGGGATCATTGCTCTCGGCTTTCTCTCCCTCCTGCCGACACGGCAGATCGCGGCGCGGCCCTCGGCGGAGCACAGCACCGTCGGCGAGGCGATCAGCGGTCCGGCCCGCGTCATCGATGGCGACACGCTCGTTGTCGGTGGCCAGCATATCCGCCTGGAAGGCATCGACGCGCCGGAACTCGGGCAAACGTGCGGACGGCGCTTCTTCGGCACGTGGCGATGCGGCAAGGCGGCGGCCGATGCGCTCGCGGCGCTCGTCGGCGGCCGCAGCGTGACCTGCGAAAGTCGCGGCGACGACAAATACGGGCGCATGCTCGGCATATGCTTCGTCGATGGGCGCGATCTCAACGCCGCGATGGTGCGCGAGGGCTTGGCCTGGGCGTTCGTCAAGTATTCGCAAACCTACGTGCCTGAGGAGGCGGAAGCGCGCTCGTCGCGCGTAGGGATCTGGCGGGGCGAGGCCGAGCCGGCATGGGTTTATCGCGAGAGACGGTGGGCAGGAGCGGAGCCGGAGGCACCCCACGGCTGTGCCATAAAGGGCAACATCACTGCGCACGGCCACATCTATTACATGCCGTGGAGCCCTTGGTACGCCATGGTCAAGATCGACGAGGCAAAGGGCGAGCATTGGTTCTGCAGCGAAGCGGAAGCCGTTGCCGCCGGCTGGCGCCCGGCATCGGTGCAGTAGTCTTTTTCGCGCACGGTCGCCAACGTCTTGCAAACCGACCCACTTAACGCTTCCTGAAGGCCGCAGCGGCTAGTCTTCTGACGTACGTCCTTCCGAGGAATGCGTCGTGAAAGCAGCAGGCCCGAGAACCCTCGTCGCGGCCGTCGCCCAGCATCCATGGTCGAGCGCGCGGGATTTTGTCGCCCTGTCGGCCATCATGCTGTTCTGCGTGTTGCTGGCGCAGCGCTACGACATCTTCGGCTTCATCGAATCTCTCGCCGAGCCGCGCCGCCAGATCTCGGCGGCAGAGGCCATGGTGCTTGGATGCATTGGCGCCGCATGCGTATGGATCTTCGTCTCGCGCCGTCTGGCCGCGATCGAGGATAGTCATGTCAGCCCCGAGGTGCTCGCTTCCGAGGTGCGCGTCCTGCGCCGTCTGGCGATGCAGGATCCGCTGACCAGCCTGCCCAATCGGCGCGTGCTGCTCGAGGCCCTCGAGGTGGCGACCAAGATCTCCCCCTCGCAGGGGCGCTGGCACGCCGTGTTCCTGCTCGATCTCAACGGGTTCAAGCACGTCAACGATCGCTACGGCCATGCGGTTGGCGATGAGGTGCTGCAGGCGGTGGTGGCCCGCTTCAGCCGGGCGGCGCGCGCCGACGATGTCTTTGCGAGGCTCGGCGGCGACGAGTTCGCGGTGCTGTCGCGCGATGTCGACGAGAAGGGCGCGCGCGAAATCGGAAAGCGCTTCATCGCGGCGCTCGACAACGAGATCCGCGCCGGTGGGGTGACGCACACTATCGGAGTCGCCATAGGCGCGGCGCTCTTTCCCCGGGATGGCGACACGGTCGAGAAGGTGTTGCGCCACGCCGACGTCGCCATGTACCGCGCGAAGTCGGAGCCCAATTCGTCGCTGGTGTTCTTCAGTACCGTCGCCGTTGCGGACGCCAATGCCCGCAAGGCGAGGGCCTGAACGCGGCTGCTCAGACAGGGAGGATAGCCGGCTTGCCGTCCGGGAAGCGCGCGATCGTCTCGTGATCGACATTGAGCGTCTGCGATACCATCGCGGGCGGCGTGTGCGTCAGCCAGTCGGACAGCGAGACGTCGGCGAAGTAGGAACTGCGGAAAACCTCCAGGTAGACGAGATCAGTGTGGCCGGTGTTTCGCAGGTAGTGGCCCTGCGAGCGCTTCACATAGCCGATATCGCCAGCATTGAAGTTCTGCGTCACTACGTTGGGGCCTGTCTCGAACACCGTTACCTCAGCCTCGCCTTCGACAATATACAGCCACTCGTCGGCATTCGGGTGCCAGTGCATCTCACGCATGCCTTGCGGATGGATGCGCACGAGCGCCGCGGCGATGGTCTTCGAAGCCTCGAAGTTTTTCGAGTCGGCGATGCGCACCTCGCCGCCGCGCGTCTTCTTCACGGGGGCAGTCTCGCCAAGCGGGAATGAGGAGCGCAGCTTCGGCGTACCGGCATTGCCTTGAGCCTCGCGCGCGTCCTCTTCAATGGGGCCAGGAAGCTTGCCCTGGAAGATATAGAGGTCGTGCAGCGGTATCTTGCTGAAGGACCCGGAGGGCACGCCGAAGTTCAGCGCCAGCACCTCGGGCGGCGTATGGGCCATCCACTGCGTCAGGAGCAGCGTGTCGAACTCGGAAGCCCTGCCGTTGTCGAAGCAGATGACGAACTCGCAGCCATCCTCGCCGACGCCCTGCAGCGAGTGCGGCAGCCCGGGTGGGAAGTACCAGAGGCCGTGCTGGTGCACGTCTTCGACGTTGGCGCGGCCGTCCTGGTCGATGGTGGTGATGCGGCAAGTGCCCTTGGTGACGAAAGCCCATTCGGCGTAGACGTGCCAATGCATCTCGCGGATGCCGCCGCGCGTCAGACGCATGTTGACGCCCGCGATCGTCTCGGAGATCTGGAAGTCCTCCTGGGTGACCTGCCGTGCCCAGCCGCCGTTCTGAATGCGGCGCGGTGCATTGTTGAAGGAAGCCCAGAACATCGGCAGCGAGCCGACGTCGGTGGCTGGCGGCGAAAGGGCGCCAGGAAACTGTCCGGAGAGGGCGGGGTTGTTGGGCCCGATGATGGCGGTGCTGGCGGGATTGCCTTCAGTGTTGATGGCGCCCTGCGGCGGCTCGTCGGGATTGCCGAAGGTTGCGGCGTGTACCTGCGTGGCGGCGGTGATCAATCCACCCGCCGCCGTCGCCGCGAGCACGTCGCGGCGTGTTAGCTTTTCCATGCTCGATCTCCGGAAGCTGCGTCGGTATCGAAATGCAAAAATGCTGACGCTCAACTGCCGGCGAGGCTCGTTGGAGCCGCGTTAATTTGGCGTTGTCGCGCGAAAGCGAAATCGTTTGCTCTACTCAAGCAGGTATTGTGTTGGAGCCTAATTCAATCGCCGATGTCGCTGAACGTGTATGAGCCTTGCACAAGAAGCGCTGCCTGCTCGACGGCGTAACGCATCGGTACGAGCTCCTCGCCACCGAAGTCGACGGTGCCGTCCGACGTCCACATCGTCCAATAGCGGCCGCCGACGCCGATGCTGAGCCGATTGGTCAGCGCATATTTGAGGCTGAGCTCGATCTGCGCGCCGGTGCCATTGGCCGATTCGGGTGAGATGAGGCTGCGCAGGAGATGATCGTCGACGCCATCGAAGTGGACGTAGGGGAGATACGCAGCGTCGGCACTGAGGGTGAGCCCAGGGAAGACCTCAATATCGGCGGCGATCCCGAGCCGCAGAGCACGCCAGGTATCGTCCTCGGAGATTGTCGCGGTCGATACAGGCATGGCCGGAGCGCAATCGGAGTTGGGGTTTGCAAGCTGCACACAGCCGAAGCCCTCCATGTACTGGTGGAAGATGCTGTAGCCGACGAAGGGCGTGAAGCGCAGTTGCCGCTGGCGCCATACGTCGTAGCCGACATCGATGATGCCGTAGCGGATATGATCATCGACGTCCGACCACGTGTTCGAATAGGGAACGAAGATCGCGAACGGTACGCCCCAATCCTCGTCGTTGAGCTTTCCGTTCCCGCTGCCCTTGCCGACGAAGCCCTTGGCCATCAGGCCGCCGGGGAGATCAAGGCGCGCGAACATCTCGGCGCCGTCGGTCCTCAGGTCGCCATAGGTGAGGCGTGAGGCGAGCGAGGCGACGCCCTCGCCCTGGATGCCGAGGTCTTTCTGAAAGCGTCCCCAGCCGTAGACATAGCGGGCACCGATCTCGAGCGCAGCGCCGGCGAGCGGCTGTGGTGGCTGTGGCGTCCAATCGCGCGCGTCGAACGTTGCGTCCTGAAGCCGATAGTTGAGGCCGAGCTTGAAGAGGTGCACGTCTTGAGAGACGTCGCTTGCCGTGGAGGCGACTTGCACCATGTCGTCGGGATTGCTGCTCGGGGTGGACTGGAAACTGCCGATGGGCGTTGAAAGGCCTCGGTTGCCGAACGAAAGGAAGTCGTACTCGGCGTTGAGCGACCAGCGTCGCGACAGGGCGCGCTCGACGCCGGCGCCGAGCATCCATCCCCAGTGCGTGCCGTTTGCATCGGTGGTCGGGTAGCCGAGATCGCCGTTGGTCGTCGCATCGACGTCGCTGTGCAGCCAGGCGGCACCGGCCTTGCCGTAGAGGAGGGTCTGTGCATCGGGGCCGGTGAGCCAGCCCAAGCGCACAGCGAACGTGCCAAGCGCATCGATATCGCCACGGCAGTTGGCGCTGACGAAGAAGCCGGAAGGGGCAAAGCAGGTTTGGGTGCCGAAGAGGTTTGCACCGCTGACGTCCGCCTCAAGGCCGACGAGGCCGCGCCCGAATTGCCAGTTGTAGCCTATCTGCCCGCCGGCGAGCGGTCCCGGTGCGCGCACCGTGTCGCCGTAGAGAGATGGGCCGAAAGGGTCCTTCACGTCGGCGAGCGAAAGCGCACCGCCGAGGTACGCACCGACGTAGAAGCCGCTCCAATTCGTGCGGAGCGCCGCGTCATCGTCTGCGCGTGCGGGCTGGGCCACGTTCATAGTCAGGACCAGCGCAAATGCGCCGAACGCGGCAGTTCTTCGATCCATCTTGGCCTCCCCAAAGACCAAGGTCGCTATGCAGCGATTCGTGCAGGCGTCGAAGTGCGCGGGAAAACTGAGCAGTGGGCCGTTTTCCGTGCGGCGAATATCGTTTTCCGGGCAGGGCGAATATTCTTTGCTGATCTAATTGGTTGGGGTGTGCCGCGCTCGCCCGTAGCCTTTTTCAAAAGGTACGATAGCGAAGGCCCGTCTCATGTCCCGCGCGGTGCACTCCTGCTCGAAGCTCTCCCTCTGTCGTCTGCGCGGGGCACGGTTGTGTTGTCAGGCACCGAGCGGGGCCGGGCCTCTCGCCTGCTGATCGGGTCGATCGATTCTCGAACAGTTGCTGTGCAAGAGCGCGGAGCAGGCCGGCACCCGACTTGCCCCCGCCCCTGATCGTGCGCGCTAGCCTTTGGAAAGACGAGGCGCATGCCTCCAACAAGAAACGACGAAGGGATGACGCCTTGGAGGCTGCTGGTCC
>Ga0164243_10004115_pt1 | contig 22922 bp, 22 predicted proteins | sample OricompcompostOP_FD_108781 | JGI IMG/M metagenome (GOLD analysis project Ga0164243, IMG submission 108781) | Organic Plus compost microbial communities from Emeryville, California, USA - Original compost - Organic plus compost (OP) | ecosystem: Engineered > Solid waste > Mixed feedstock >...
ACAATTAGCACAATAGACCAAAAGATCCACCAGTTCCAACACCACATGTTGGAACTGCTCCCTTACATCTACTTAAGAACCCTCTCAATCATGGCGCGACCAGCCACTTCTAGGTATTCTATTACAAGAAAAGGGGCTTTTATAGTATATAAGTTAGTTTAGGGAGTAAGTTAAAGTTTTTATTATTAATTAACTTTTAATTAAAATATAATTTTTAGTAATATTAGCTTTTTTTTAAGCTATATATAGTATATCCTTATATTAATTAAAATTTTTCTTTATTATTTTATAATATTATTTTAAATAAAAGTATTGAAAGATATAATATAAAAAACTATATTTTTTTTATTTAAAATATTTTTTATTAGTAGATTAGAAATCTCTTTTCCTTTATTTATATAGATATTTGATATTTTAAAATCTATCTAGGTTTTTTAAAATATTATAAAATCTATTATAGTTTTTATTATTATCTTAACTACTTTATTTTTAATATTATAAAGCTATTAATATATAATCTTTTTTTTAAAGATATAGATAATATAGTAAAACTTTAATATTAAAAGTAACTTAACTTCTATTAAGTCTATATAGAAATTTTTAGGTTTTTTAAATTTAAAAAGTTTTATTTAATTAATTATTTTAGTAAATTTAATTAAATAATATACTTTATAATAAAAGAAATCTATATCTTTTTAATTAAATTTAATACTTATAACTTTATAAGCTTTTAAGATCTTAAGCTTTCTAATATAATTAAGATATTTATATATTAGTTTATATAATATATTTTTAATCTTAATCTTAATTTTAATTTTATTTAATATTAAAAATAGAAAAATAAATATTAATTTATTATCTTTTTCTTAATTATCTTAATTATTTATTTCTTTATAATCTAGATAATTATTAATATTATTATTATCTTTATTAAGCTAATTATTATTATCTTCCTTAACTTTAATAAACTAGATAATTATAATTAACTTTTTTTTATTAAAATTTATAATAATATCTAAATACTTTAGCTTATCCTTTTAGATAACTTTACTAAAGGTCTTAAGTATATTAATATTAATAATTAACTTAATATATTAATTATATTTAAAGCTATAATCTTTATAATAACTTATATTTACTATATTAGCTAGGGAATTAAAAATATACTAGATATTATTAATTATCTATAAAACTATTTTTATCTTATTATCTATATTATAGATATTAAATTATATTATACTTATATTTATTAATATAATTATTTTACTAATATTTATTATATAAATAATTTTTATTTTTTTAATAATAAGTTTAATAAATTATTTTTAATTATTAAAAACTATTTCCAATAATCTTAAATTAATAATTATATTATTTTTTATAATATTAAATATAATATTTACTTTAATATTTATTAAATTAATAAAAAAAATAATAATAAAGTTAAAGCTTATAGATATAATAATTAATATTATAATTAATATTATTTTTTTCTTTTTAAAATTATTTATTTTCTAGTCTTAATTTTATTATTTTTAAATAGCTTTTCCTTTAGCTATTTTCTATTACTTTTCTATTTTCTTTTTAAAAAGGTCTAGTTACTATTACTATAATAAAATCTTTTCTAAAAAGAATATATAATATATATTTTTTAGATAAGTTTATTTATAATATTTATAAAAATAAAAGTTAAAATAAAAAGTTAAATTATTTTTCTTATTAGATAATATTTTATTTTATAAAAACTTAAATTAATTAGCTTTTAAGCTAGTTATTATAATATTAAAAAATTAAATATTTTCTTTACTTTTAGTAATTTATATATATATAAAGATTTTTATAAATATTAGTTTATCTTTAATAATATATTTCTTAAAAAGTTTATTATTAAAGTTTTTTATAATATTAAATAAAGCTAATATAATATAATAATTAAAGAGAACTTTTTTTATTATAAAATAATTTTTTAAAAAGTAAAAATATTTTAATATTTTATTTATAAATATATATATAATCTTTTATATAAAAATTAACTTAATAAAGATATCTATTATCTATTTAATATCTAATTAGCTAATTATAAACTAAATTATCTATTAAAGTAAATATAAATTTTTATAATTTAATTAAAAATTAATATTTTTAATAATATCTATTATTATATTAAATAAAAAATTTTAAATAATATTATATATATATACGTTTTTAATATCTTAGAAATTAATTTAATTATTAGTTTTTAATATTAATATATTTTCCTTAATATATCTTAAAAGTCTTATATTCTTTAAATAAATATAGATTAATAATTTCTATCTTTTATAATTAGCTTTTTTTTTAATAATTTAATATCTAAGATAATTATATTTTAATAATAGTAAAATAAAAAAAGTATTTTAAAAGAAATTAATTTACTATATATCTTCTATCTTCTTAAAATTATTACTTATAATAATACTAAAAATATAATTCTAGCTATTAAAAAGATTTTAAGCTAAGCTATTTCTTAATAGAATTTAATTATCTTCTTTAAATTTAGAAAAAATTATAATTAGATATTTAAAGATATTATTATTTTCTAAATTATATAAAACTAGCTTTAGATATTTAATATCTTAATATCTTATTATATTATATATTCCCTAAATTTATTAAAGATCTTTTTAAATTTATAATATTTTTTTAAGATTATTAAATTATTTATAAAAACTAACTTTTTAAAATTTTCTTTTTTTTTAAATAGTTTTAAAAATATTAAAGTATTTATTAGCTATTTATTATTTAAAGTAATTATTAGTAATTTAGTAAATAAGATTATTATTATAGTTTTTAGTTTTTCTATTTATTTCTATCTTATTTTATCTATTATTTATTTTAATATATCTTTTAGTATACCTCCTAATATAGTCTTCTTATTTTTATCTACTATTTTAGTAGATTAAAAAATAAGAAATAAATTTAGAATAGAAGTAAAGAAGTTCTTTTCTTTAGAAAAGCTTTCTAGCTCTTAGTTCTTTTCTTTAAAGGAAGCTTTCTAGTTCCTTTTTTAATATCTTTTTAAAAAAACTTTCTAATACTTTTTTTAGTATTTTTTTAAGTCTTCCTAGCTTTCTTAAAATAGAAAGAGGGAGCTTATTAGCCCTAGCTCTTTTAGCTTTTTCTTAAGATTAGGAAGATATCTATTAATTCTTCTATATTCTTTTCTTAACTAAAAAGAATATAAAATATACCTTCTAGTATCAGAATTAAATTAGAGAATAATATCCTTCTATCTTCTTTAGAAGTATAATAATTTCTTTTAGCTAGTAAGAATTAAGTAGTTTAGATTATAACCTATTAGTAATATTATTGTTTAATTAACAAGAAGAAGGCTTCTTTCTAAGAATAGTGTTTTTAAACTATCTACTGTTTTAGTAGAGGTTCGGTAGAACAAACCAGGGTCAACCAGCCAATCAGAGCTTGGTTCCCATACAAGTTGTACCTCAGGAACATGTTCTGTCCAGCTCATCAATTGATGTCTCAATTATGATCGATGATTCGATATGTTTAGATCTGCTGTACAAGCTTCCAGAGTACCAAGTACGGACATGCATCTCTCCTGACCGCATCGCTTGGTCTCAACAGTCGCCGATGTCAATTGAGCTCCTCTAGCCGTTGAGAGCTCCCCTGTTTGTACGTCCATACATTAGCGGGGAAATAAGCGTCAATGGTCGTGTGCCTCGTGTCTCCCACGGGCCTCTCTATCTTTCTGTCTCCCTCCCCTTCGTGTCCATCTGAGAGGCGTGGCTGGAGCGGATTGTGGCCTCGTGATCACTTTTTGACGACCAAGAAGTGTGGAACGTGGAACTGGGGTTTCCGTTCCCCTGAAGAACTGCCCAGAACTTAAAAAGTGGATTGCGTAATGATAGAAAGGGAGGAATTGGAGTCTTCCAAGGTTCTCTTCTTAAACCTTGGCACCTTTGGCCTTTCCTTTTAGCTTCTTGGAACCTTCAATACCCGAAATTGATTCTGATTTCTGAACTGCCTTCTGCCTTCTTATCTCCTGCTACGATGACGACACGATATCGAGTAGAATGTAAGTTCAGTCGCTGGCCGACATACAGACATACACCCCGACGGCCGGCTGCTGCTGTTCTACTGTCCCATTGTCCCATAGTAGCTCCCCCCCAAACCACTATCTACACCACTTCGATGACGATGAGGTTTCGACCAAGGCACACCAGAGCTAACCACCTCGATCAGACGCTCTCAAGACCCATCGCCGAGACCAATTCATAGGTATGATAAGAATGCATCCCATACAATTTCTTCGATCCTCTGCCCGCCCCCAATTCCCCAATACTCGCTCTGCTCCAAGCTCAACAGCTCAATGAGTCGAGCAAGCTGTGTCACCCACCCGCTTTCCCCAACATCAACGCAACCACACCACACCGCTCCTCACCAATAATTCTCCTTTGCCCCCCTTCCCCAACCCCGGCTGAGCAGCGGTGAACGGGGCAAGCAATGCATTGCCTGGTACAGAAATGACAGTACTGCATTAATTGACTGTATTGGAAATTTGGCCTATTAACCATTTCCTTTTACAGAATGGGTCAAGGCCCTCCTTGCCGTACCTTTTGTAATCTACTCTCAACCCACCGGTGTATACGACGCCGAAGGCCGAGATGTCGACGGCATGGCAGCCGAGGCGCATCGGCGCTACGCCGAGATTCTCAAGGACGTCGAGGAGATGATTAACGACCACAGTACGTACGACTGATACTCTTTTTTTTTTCCCTCATGTATATTTATTTTCTAAACAAAATTCTAGTCAAACACCAAAACGACAAACGCAAACTCCCCTCCAAACTAAAACTCCTCGTCCCCTCAGCGGGACCCTTCTTCACGAACCTGCCCCTCGAAGACGCCTTCACCTATCAAGACTCCAAGCGCTACATCTCCTCGCGCCGCTTCGTCGCCCCGTCCTTTAACGATGTGCGCCTCATTCTCAACTCGGCGCAAGTCATGGCCGTGACGCGGAACCATGGGCTGCAGCTCGCGACGTTTGATGGTGATGTTACGCTTTATGATGATGGGATGAGTCTTGAGCCTTCTAGTCCCATCATCCCTCGACTCATAGGTAACTATCTATTCATCCTCCTTGTCTCTCTCCGGCTCAAACCGAAAATCAAGATAAAAAAAAAACACATTAACACTCCCCCCAGACCTCATGCGCCGCGACATAATGATCGGCATCGTCACAGCAGCAGGCTACACCACCCCCGACCTCTACCACGCCCGCCTCCACGGCCTCCTCGACACCATCGCCACCTCCCCCCTCCTCACCCCCTCCCAGCGCCGCAACCTCATCATCATGGGCGGCGAAGCAAACTACCTCTTCGAATTCTCCCCGGACGCCCCCCACCTCCTGCTCCCCGTGCCCCGGTCGAACTGGCTCACCTCCGAGATGTCCACCTGGTCCGACCCGGCCATCCATTCCCTTCTCGACGTGGCGGAGTCGGCGCTGAGGGATTGTATCCGCACCTTAAACCTCCCCGCTACCGTTGTGCGAAAGGACCGCGCCGTGGGTATCATCCCCCGCGACCCCTCCGTCCGCCTCCCCCGCGAAACCCTCGAGGAAACCGTCCTCGTCGTCCAGAAAACCCTCGAAATCAACGCCCTCCGAAACCCCGCCGACGCTCGCATCCCCTTCTGCGCATTCAACGGCGGCCGTGACGTCTTCGTTGACATCGGCGATAAATCATGGGGCGTGACCGTTTGCCAGAATTACTTTGGCAAGCGACGCGCCGCCGCCGCCGCCGCCGCTGCTGCGGGTGAACGGAACGGCAACGACGCTTCTTCCTTCGTTATCAGGGGGGAGAATACCCTGCATGTGGGCGATCAGTTCCTGAGTGCCGGTTCGAACGATTTTAAGGCGAGGAGCGTTTGTACGACGGCTTGGATTGCGAGTCCCGGGGAGACACTGGAGTTGTTGGAGGAGGTCGTTGAGGCTTTGGAGAAGGTTCCTGCTGCTGCATGAGGAGATTGATGATTTTCCTATTTTTTTTTGCGGAGACGAAATTGGGGGAACAAACCCGAGTGTCGAAGTCTCTCGGGGGATTCCTCCTCATGACATCATGGGTTTACTTACATAGCTAATCGAGGCAGTTCCGCTGTCCGCCCCTCAACCATATCTACTTTAGTTCAGACCACAGACTACATCCCCAGAGAGTTGAGTGGTTCGTTTATAAATACGGATTCTCTTCGATGTTGTCTTCTTCAATGCATGTATTGATTAGAAAGAGGTCATAATATCAGACCATCTTCTTCAAACTCATCCTGCCTGCTTTCAACTTTTGAATCCGTGAAATTCCCCCCCATTAATACACTTGAACCCAATCCTCTCCGGTTCCTTTCCTTTCCCGGGTACCCTTATCCTAGCCTCTGATAAAAAGACAAAGGAGGACTTGGTCCTTGAGAAAGAAAAACGTAAACTTAAATAGTTACAAAAGGAGAAGGAAAGACAGGCAAAAAGGAAAAGGGAAACTGTGGATTAGAAAACAAAAAACAAGAGAGAAAAAGAGAGACAGCATGCCCGCTAACTCCAGTTCCCAACATTCCTTTCCAGGCATGTGTGTATGTATTTGTGTTGTGTTGTCCATCGACCTTTGATTCTGACCTAACCACCAGGTCCTGGTCGAGGAATGCATCTCCAGCCAAATGCACCAGATTTTGAAGAACAAAGGCGTAAAAAGGAAGAAGGCAGAAGAGAAAAAGAAAGACAAGTCCCTCCAACGCCGTCATGCTATCCCCCACCAAGAGGCCGTGAAACAAAGGAAAGGTACCAAAAGAGGCACTGAAAAACAAGGGCAGGCTGTCATTCTTCGTGTATGTACACTCCACCTCTCCCAGTATTAACAGGACAGGGTATTTGTCCTCCATTTACCCCCTAAGAGCAGAATCTCCTGCTCTTTCTCTCAGGTGTATGTACTCAATCGAACCCACCTTTCTGCCTCAATAACAGATAGGAGACCAAGAGTGTTGCTTGTGCAATTTCTCATGAAAAAGAAAATTGTGTGTGTTTGAAATCATCTCAGCATGTCATATATGCGAGTAATGTAAAATGTGCCCAGTCCAAATTAGGCAGTATCCCAAACACACATGAAATCGGATGAAGTATTTAGTAGCCAGGCTTTCCAGGCATGACACCAATTGAAGGCGCGCCTGTGATGGGTGGGGGTGGCAAGTGATTGTGAATGTAAATCTTTCGTGAGCCAGTCTTGAGGGCATCCTTCTTCGAAACGTCAATTGGCGTGGGGTCTTCGTACGACTCCAGCTGACAACATTCAACGTTCCTCACCCAGCGGTGGGCCACGACATCAGCCATGCTGATTCGTTTGTTGGGATTTGGGTTCAGCATTCGGAGAAGGAGACGTCGAAGCGCGGGAGGCTTGACAAATCTGTCAAAGGCCAGCACATGAGGGTAATCGGAGTCGTCCGGAAGTGCGTCGGGCTCCCGTTGCTTGCCCTCCCAGTCCTCCCATCCCTTGACGAGTGGCATGTAGCTCGGATCCTTGGGGGATGCCTTACCCCAGAGGTTGCCGCCGAAGATGAGGTTGATCATGATGATTGCGGAGCTCCAGACGTCGAGAGCGCGAGGGTCATAGGCCTCCCTCTTAGCGAGGACTTCGGGCGCGATGTACGGCTCGCTGCCACAAATGCCTGGAGCACAAAGACGCACCTCGCCCATGTTCTTGCCACACACGCCGCCAGCCTCACGCAGACCGGGGTGGATTCCAGAAAACACCTCGGACACGCCAAAATCAGTAATCTTGAGCTTGCTGTCCTTGGTGATGAGGAGATTCTCCAGCTTGATATCTCGGTGAGCGATGCCGTTGGAGTGCAAGTAGTTGACTCCCTGAACGAGCTGCTTGAACAAACAATTCCGGTCCATCATGCGCGCCTCCTGCTTGAGGTAGCCCTTCTCGACGAGGCCAAAGAGATCACCCTCAGCGCAGTATTCCATGACGTGGTTCCATCGGCCGCGATCGGTGCAGAGGCGAATCGTCTCGACGATATTCGGGTGGTGTAGGCTCTTCGCAATACTGTACTCGGACTTGATCTTCTTCTCGTATTCTTCAGGGGACTCGCGGCCCGACTTGCCACGGAATTCCTTGACGGCGTAAAGCTCGCCCGGTGAACCCTTCCGCGTCATCAGCGTAACCTTGCACGTGGCGCCCTTGCCGAGATGCTTTCCGTGACGGCCGAGGAATTTCCGCTGGTACTCGAACTCGGAAAGCAGTTCGGCAACGTCGACGGTAAAATCATCGGGGAGGCTCAAACTCATGCGGCGCGCCTTAGCGCCGGTGCCCTGATCGGGGGGATAAGGCCAGGGAAGCCTCTCGGCGGGGACGAAGGGCGACTCGGGATTCACAGCAGCGGGTGTCAAGGCCAGTGTATCCTTGCGGCCGTTAAAGCTATTAGCTCTTCTCTTCATCCGCTTCTTATCCTTGTCTTTGTCCTTGTCGCGACCGGGTACGTTCGCATTGACAAAGTTAACAGCTCGTCCCCTAATGCCAAGACCGGTCGACGCGCGGTTCTTTTTCTTCAAATCATCTGTTGTGGAGGCGCTTCCATTCTGGGCGCTGCCGTTCGCGGCATGGTCACGCGAAGAGAAGACCATCTCGAGGGGAGGCGAGCCTGGAGAAGGCGGAGTATTGAAACGAGTAGTGGATGGCGACTTTTGCAGCGGGATTGGCCTGGGGTCTGCCTCGGCGCGTGTGCTGAGGCTCGTATCGGACGTCCCGACGCTCTGGGGCTCGGAATCCTTGCCTGTCCGCCGGAAAAAAGAAAACGATCGCCTTATGCTGCTGGTAGTAGAGGAGAATGTTGAGCGCCTAGGAAGAGGGCTTCCTTCGGCGGAACCGGAGAGTCTAAGAGCTGAAGGATGGCTCGAGAGCTTTCCGGCGGTCTGTGGGGGTGAATTGGGCTTGATGTCGGTATCGATGACGAGGGGTCGTTTCGCGGCGATTCTCGCGGAGGAATTGGAAGTGGATAGCTCGGAGGTGCCGGCGCTTGGCTCGGTGTCGGAGTTGTCTTGGGTGCGGACGGCTGTAAATTCTCGGGACTGCCTGCCGCTAATGGGAGTGACGGGTTCGTTTGGCGACTCACTTTCCGACTCGGTCTCCTCAAGGATGGCACAGGCCAGATCTGTAGGGTAGGGGCGTGGAGAAGTCGAAAGATTTAGATTTTCCGCTTCATACCGTACACCCTCTCTGGTTTTGTCTAGATCTGAATATTGGGAGACGAGTTAGGAAGGTATGACGTCGAGGGAAGCTCAAGAGAATACGGGACGCGTTGAAGAGATAAAAAGTAAAGTCAAAGGAAGCTATTCCAGAATGATTGCAAATTGCTTTGCGGGAGGCGGAAAATTGGGGGGTAAACAGAAGAAGGTTTCAGGGCGTGGGTGATGGGTGACTTCAGGTTTGGTTGTAGTTTCAATGTATGTGTATGTATTGTGTGGGTGTGGGGGGAAGATCTCCGGGTGTGGCATGTATCAAAGGTGACTGACTGGGTCAAGGAACAGGCAATCTCGAATGAATCGGGAGATGGATTAAGAGTTGTGGAGAGGTTAAAGAGAGGGAAGGCGCGAGAAAGGTACGTATTGACAGTCGGTGTTAGTTTGGGAAGTGGTGACGGAGACGCCGGCTGGGCCGCACCCTCCACCAGAAAAAAGAGGTGAGGAAAGAGCAGAGGCTTCTCGAACCACAAAAATGGTTCGTTCTTGCTTGAATGGTCGGAGCCGGGCACAAGCAATAGGAAGCTGCGAGTCCTCCGGCTCTTCTTATACATCTTGTTGCAAGACGAGACAAAACGAGCAAAGGGTAAATCCACGAGTAAGAGGTAACAACAAGACAATGCCATTCAAGGTCAAGTGCAGCACAAAGCAAAGAAAAGAAAAAGAAAAAGAAAAAGAAAAGAAGACATCAAACACATAAAGTCAAGCACAGCAGGATCACTTACCCGGTGAAGCCAAAAGGGAATTAGGTGCAAGCTCTGTTCGAGCTGCCATTGAACTTGTTGAAATCGCCGCCATTGTCTATCTATTGTCTTGGTATTGATGACGCAGGATGGCGTCGACTGATGTGATTGAACCCAGGATCGGTATTTTCGCGCAGGCGGCAGGGGTGATATAGGTTATTATATTGGAGGGTCGCTTTCGGCCGTGTCAACCAGTTTGACGGAAGAGAGGGTAGAAATATCGATTGATGCTGGACAAAAGGCGTCGACCAGGGACTCGGGGTGGGATCAATTGGTCGAGTCGTTTTCTAAATCGAGAGGATGCAGGCTTCACTTATGCTCCAGAATTGTTGGAAGGCACGTCTCAGATCGCCACAAAGCGGATAGTCGGATGCGCTTCCACAGTGTTCAATGTTTGGTACTTATAAGTGAGCCCGAGCCTGTTGCGAGTGTCGAGTCAAGCACGAGTCGGCGTCGCAGTGGTTGCAGCAGAGGCAGCGGAGGGGGGTGCCTAGTTTGGTGTAGCCAGCGACTAATTCGATACTTCGTACTTCGTAGTGGTGATGAAATGGTGGGGGTCCTGGTACTGGTCCTGGTACCGGCGCTGTACTAGGGGTACTAGGCTCCACTATATATTCTCCAGACACACGAGCGACGAGGGACGAGTGACGGATTTGGGGGGCTCGGCACACCCCACTGAGGGCACTTAAGATCCGTCAGGAGGGAACCTGGAGGGTACTGTGATGTCAGTGATGTCCGAAACCCGTACGAGTGTAGCTTGGCGGTAGTCCTTCCCAAACGAGGGTATCTCGAGTCGTTTCTGGGTCTGATTGGGACCAGGAGTAATACGTCTGTGTTGCATCCGGGCAACCACGGAGCAAGCAGGAGACACCACCGGAGAGGACGCGGAACCACGAACGAAAGAGAGCGAGCAAGGGACAACGAACGTGAAGCTATTCGAGTCGAAATTCGAGTCGAATCTAGAAATTCCAACAAAAACTCAAAACAGCTCAAGAAGAAGTTAAGGTACTTCGTATTGAGTGTTCTTGACCGGAATGTCGGAAGTACTTCGGGTTTGACGCGGGTTCGAGAGAGGCAACGCCGCACCGGTGAATAGTGGGGCGAATTAGTGTTATGGGTGAGGACAATGGGGCCTGGCCATGAGAATCTCTCGGCGTCGTCAAAAGTTGGAACGAAAAGAACTCGTGAGAGAAACGTGAAGGAATCGTGGTCTCTTAAAGATGCCGCTTCGTTAGAAGTTCAGGGTGTGTTTGAACAATAAACTTCTCTCTCAAAAGAGGTGAGGGCTCCAATGGGGGGTTCAGCTGGCTCGAGTGTGCACTAATACACCTCGGTACAATGCACGCACGCCCGGGACTGGATGACGGGTTAAGGGAGGGCTGGCTTGGCTTTCGCAGCCTCGAAATAGAACCGGAGGAATATAGAAGAGGGAGAAAATAGAGGACAATATCGGAGAGAGTGCGATTGTTGAATTTGCCAAAATTCGATCACAGGATATGCATTCGTTTCGAGTACTGGGAGAGCGAGGAACCGATCTTCGTTGACATCGAAACCCTGGCTTGTATCGTAGTGTATCGTTTTTGAGGCCAATTGGGGGCTTGAAGGCGGGGTGCAGAAATGGTCGACTCAAAAACTGCCAGGGCACAAGAACGCGGGGCCGGCGAAGTCGCACCGTTGAACAAGGTCTCGGAGTCGTTGATATCTCGCGTGTTGAATCGTGTCCAATTGATCTTTAATCAACACTGTCTACCATAGAACGTTTAAGCGTCCTTGGGGGATGGATAATACTTCGTAAGGGAAACTCAAAAAAGGAAGAACAAGAGAAATATATCACATGGGGAGAAATCGAGAGATTGGGGGGGAAGGAAGGGCTTGGAGCGGGTGGAGGGCATTCAGTCTATGTAGTTTGAGAGCCATCCAGCCCATGCACGATTAGTGCTTCCTTACTAGGCAAAGCAGAACATTGATTTGATCAAATTACCAAAATTACACACTCCTTCGTCTTTGCAGATTACCTCAGACCCCCCCCTTCCGCCCCCCAGGACAAGCGGATGGCCTCCAAGGACCCCCAAAAGCAGGGGGACCGGCATCAATGCTTCTCGCGATTTCGCACAGTGCATTCCCTGTTGCAGCACCGAAAGGCGGAGTTGCAGTGCAGGACAGCAACTTGAGGCTAGTGCGAGGGATACACAGGAGACCTTCCTCAGTTGGGAGAGTTGGAGCTAAGCCTGCTGGTGTACAACAATGAAGGAGACTAAAACCAATTGATCAACCGATTGATGCAGGAAGGGGATTTTTCTCTCAGTCCTTGGTAGTGTGATAGAGGCTGTCACCGGCTTGTTCCTTCGAATTGATCATGATTACCGCTTATTCTTCCATCCTCGATAGAAGGTCAGGCCAGTGGCTTTCCGATATTGCCCTGCGTAAAGATGAAGGTGAATTATGGCGGTGGGGGCGGTAGGGTTGGTGGGATCGGTTCTCTGATCAATTGGTTTTATGAAGCAACATTGAACTTGTATACATTTGTAGTCTAGAACCCCCGAGTCGCACTTTAATGCTGTCGCCGACACCTTCACGAGCATTACGACGAGGTATTACTTGGGTACAGGCCTACAAAGTATGGCAGTACAAGTACGTATCAATGCGACACCACAAAATACTTACACAATTGATGATACCCCAACATCTCGCTCTGTCGAAACAGGACCGATGTCATGTCAATCCAGATTTCAGACCGTAATTGAGTTTGCTGGTGAAAGGAACTAGCGTCGCCAAGATTCCTAATCTCGGGGCGTAGAGCACGCCAACAGCTTTCTCTCCGGGCGATCTCTTGACCTTGACAGTTGTCTGTGGACGATCCGGAGTTGAGACCGAATGCCGCCGGAAACATCAATCTGCCATTGTCATTCTGATTAGGGCAAAGGCTGCTCGGACTTGAGACGTCTCCGATGTTCATTTAGGCGCTCGCCACTGGCTGGCTGGCTGGCTGGGCGAGTTGGGGGAGGGGACCAAAGGTGAAGACAGGGGTTTCGTTCTAAACATGGATTGCATTGGGAGCCTGCAAATAAAGAGAAAGCCTCGACTTCCTACTGGCTGGGAACAAGAGGCAGATCAATGAGGATTTGACAACACAAGGCAAAGCGAACTGTTTCTCTCTTACAAAGTATTGCGACGTACGAAAGAATGCTACACCAGAAACGAAACGGTGATTTTGCCAGAGCCCTATCAAGTTTTAATTCCTCACCATACGCCCTCCAAATATATCGGACGGGGAAAAAAAGAAACAGATAAGGCCCCTTGCTCCTTATTGTAGCACAATGATTGAGAGTAAATTGATCTCCGCATACATTCCAGAGTCTTGGCTCTTGGTTCAACTTTATCTCGACTCTTGCGTCTGCGTGATCGACGGGGCGGCCTATATTACTTCCCTACAATATACAGGCGCCCTCCTCTCTCTTTTACCCGTCTCCCGGCTACGTTAGCGAGGACGCATCAACGATCCCTAGGACACACATGTATGGCCTTTGGCGATGATATCGGCGGATGTAAATCTATTCTAGGATGCACGTGGATGGTCGGGTGTTGCCAACCCTCCTTTGGAAATATGCAACCCGCAGTCACACAACACACCGCAAGAAAGCACGAGACGAGGCAAGGTGTGCACGACAGGATGGCCAGGATGGCGAGGTGCAACAGGCTCAAAACATGATGTTTATTCATGGGGCTTGGCAACTATCTGAGGAGGTGGCTCTGTTCATGCCGGCACTTGAGTAAGAAACCTGGGGAACATCGAGTTTACCTGGAGGAGCGTAGTTGGACCAGGTACTGGACCTTGTGCCTGCCTTCCTCCTCGAGAAGGACGAATGTCCGAATGTCGTATTCGATTCGATTCAACAAAAGGTGGATGAGGACATATTACTCAGTGTACATCTGATGACACACCCACATTTCGCATTTGACAGGTTTCTTGTTTCGTCCTGTTTTCCAGGTCTCACCTCTAATTTCAGATACTTGTTGCCAGCGATGGCGATACAGTGTGAAGTGCTAGTCTGAGCGATTTTTCAACATCTCCGTCTCTGCGTCTGTCTTCGCAGGCAGGCTCGCACCATCCGTCGCGGGTTCGGGGCAGGCTTCAATGTCGACTTGCTAATCTAAGCAAATAGACTAGGCCCCAATGAATCTAGTATATCCCGATTGTACACTCTATCCACGATACGATGTACTTCGTACCCTCCAGCCCGGCCGCCTGGCTGTCATCATGCATTGACCAAGGATCGCCTCCAAGTAGTTGATGAAAATAGGAAGCAATGCACGTCTTGTATTATTCAACAAGACATCAAATTGCCGTCTTGAGCCTACCTTTCCCTACAAGGAAGGTACAGCCCCGAAGAAATGAACATCAACATCAACAAAGTTATGAAGTAATAGTGGAAATCCATCTGGGTGTAAGAGACCAAATATCAACGAGTACTTCGTATGCACAATGAAAAGCGCTATCATCCCAATAGGATGATGGAAGAGTGTCTTCGTCTGTACTTCGTGCTTCGTCGTCGCACTCTCGTCCCCAGGTTCCTCCTCCACAAACAGGCCCATGGTGGCGACTGACGGTGGACACTATCGGTCCTTCGGTCGATAAGTCAGGCAGACTTTATCTTTAATTCAGCGGGGGTGGACCACCATCAAAGCAATCAAGCACGAAGTCATATCCTTGACAAAAAGAAAAAAACGAAAAACAAAGAGAGAGCAGCATCAAAAGAGTAAACTTTCCCCAACAAAAAAAGATGTGTGTTTCCCTTCCCCGATATGGGAAGCGCCTTTTCCAAGCTCTTACCCCCCACTCCACCATTGACGTCTTTTTCCGCGCCGCTTGGATAGCGGAAGTGAGGAGGAGCCTTGCGCTGGAGGTGAACTGGCATCGACTGATTGGATTTGATCGGTAAATACGGCAAGGCCGGGCCACCCCTTTTGAAGCGCAGGAAGGGCGAGTCCCCGCGTCAGGCGACAGGGGATACCGGACTTGTATCAATTCCTTGAGCTTTTCCCTCTGCGGTGTGAAAAACCGGGCCGGGAGACATGCACGAAGCATATTCTTGCTTTCTGTCTTTTCCTGACCAAAGTGGCTTGAGCTCGGTCAACACCCTTCTGTTTTCTGATGCTTCCCCCCTTGGAGGCTGCCGCCACAACCAGGAGGAGTCTAGCTGGCTGGTGCCGTCAGCTTGGGAGAGGGATCGCCCAGGTCCCGGTTTGTCTCTTTTTCCTGCTTTTAGTAAATGCCGAACGCCGTGTTTGATAAAATTTGAAAATTAGACTTTTTCTCCAACTCCTCCAAAGAGTCAGCAGCGTGTCAAAAACAGACCACCGAGCTCTCGATTACACACCACTCAGTAATACTTGCCATCAATGTAGCTAGCTTCTCCAAGCTCATCTCGTCGTCGTTAAACCAGCCTAGCGGTCGACATGTAATGTACGAACAAAGAGGGACGCCGGACAGTGCGCCTGAAGCCCCTGCCACATCCCTTACTCAGAGGGGGGAGACGAGACCCCGATTTCCGCGGGCAACAAGAGCCAGAACCAGGCCAGGACAGAGACAGGGGAGATAGGCTCATGCCAGGCCCAGCAGACACAAACCGGGCAAAGACGCCCATTGACGATCCAAAAAATTGCGAGCGCATCGACGCACAAGACGAGCAGCAGCCACCGTAGTACTCACAAATTGCCGTCATACCCTGTCCTTCGGAGGCTCTCCGTCTTGGCGGGCTGAATACCACCACCGCAGCTCCGTGATATCGTGTAATACGACCGCTGTCGCCTTTTCCCCAAAATGTCCGCCAAGCCCTGTCCTGTTCAGGGACACCAAGGCCGGCCGGCCGTACTACGGATTTGCACGCCCGAACGAAACGGTGTGCCAAGACTTGAATACCCCAGCAACTCATGTCGCTCTATCAAAATGGAAGATCACGAAATATCGCAATTAAATAATAGTCATAATAGATTGTCAGCCCCTTGATTGAGATACGGATGTCGTCAAATGTCGGAATTGTTGAACTACCAGTTTGGCTTCAAATCTCACCGTTCTATACCTCAAGTGCTGTGTACCTCGGTGCGAAATCTCAAATGGATGCAGCAGGCTGGAAGGCACGCTATTTGGGAGGGCTAGGCTTCCGGCTTCCACGTCGAACACACCGAATTAATTCGGGCATTTACTCGTTTACTACCTTTGTATTGCACAGTGTACAGCCAGGCCAACATCGCCTGGCTGCAACTGGAGACCAGGCCGTCAACCCCTTCCTAATCTAGTATATCGTCACAGGAGACTTCTTTTCAGTAACGACGTCGCACGAGAGATGCAAACCAAGCACAACTTCATCAGATGAACGGCTTGGCGATGGGGTAGCCTCCTTCCCGAAGTTGCTTTTTTAGTCAAACACCTCCACAGCCAAGACTTGTTACGCAGCTGTTAGTGACATTTCCAAGCCTCAACGGCCCCCGCTTCTTCTTTTTCGTTTCCTCAGGCCATGTTCCGGTCGCATTCGCCGGGTACCCATTATGAGATTCGTCATCCGCGTACGAAGTACACTACAACGTACGTCGTACGGATCAGCAAGGAAGCCCAAAAAGAAACATTCGGCGGGGGGCTCATTCGATGGAAGCCTTCCCGAAGCTCCCAAGGAATCTCAGATCGGGTCTCGATTGTGCTTGGCAAGGGACCCTGCTTCTGACTTCTGACTTCTAACTTGCCGGCTGTTTTAACACTCGAGGCGCAGCTGGATGATGACGGCATCAAGTTTCTTCCACGAATCTTCTCCGGCTCCGGTATCAACCATTCCTTGTCGAAGCGTATGCGCTTCGCCCTCCTCCAGGATCCCAAGCCAGACACACAAAAATACATGACGTGATGTTGGCGGTGGGAGCCATGACCTCTCAACTTGCGCCAACAGGAGTCCCAGAAGTGAGGGATGAGCTGTAAAAATCTGCGCCATGCAGTCCTTCACACTTGGCATCTGCAACCTGGCCCTCGGAAACTCATGCATGCCCAGAAAGCTTGGTCACAATGCCCAGGCTTCTATTTTTCTTTTCCCTCGTATGGAAGAAGAATACTGTTTCCAAAAGCACACTGGAAGCTCTAACATGTTGTTTCTCTTTCCAGTAGAGAAGGGGCACGCGAATAACGATGAACCGCCGCAGAAATTGATGATAACCTCTCATTTGGCAACGTGAACGGCAGGGAGATCGGGGTCGGGTCTATCTTGCCCGACATGACTGACCGTTTACACAGGTTTGCAGTTACTGCCTTGCAAGTCTCCAAACTGCTCAGCTAAGTTTATCTGACCAGACGAAACACGCCCAGAGCCAAGATGGTGGGGACACGGATAAACCGGGATTCGAATGAGGTTAACCCGCGAAGATCCTCTTTTCGATTAGATCAATAGATTCCATCTCTTTCGCGCTGAAATCGGAGCACGAAGTATGGCAGTCGCAATCGCAATCGCCAATCCAGGTGATCTCTGGCGACACGATATCAATCCAACGAACTCACCAGCTCCCTTCTGTCGCTCGGTGGAGATAGACGAGAAGCTATGCCGGTTGAGGGTAAATGGGATAAAAATAAGATCTAGTCTGGAGAGGAAAACTACCTAATAGCCTAGGAAGAAGCTAACTCATCCTCACTCCCCCTCCATGATGACCTCGCCTGATGTCGTTCCTTCGCGCGAGTTGGATTCGTGACCAGACCAGCGCGGGGTTCGAGGGAGGGACGACCACACCCTCAAATCTTTTGGCGTTTCCTCGATATGCCCCCTCCCCATCCTCTGGCTTACGACGATCACAAAAACAGTATCAAGGAGGCAAATCCGAAGCAAACCAACACCAGGCTTCGATAAACTCGGATGATTTCAGCGTCTGAAGAGATCCAACTTTGCAGCCAGCGTTGCGTTGAGATCGCTGGGACATCTACACTCGCATCACCTCTTCCTCCTTCGGTCTCCCTCGGTACATGCTAGGCGCTTCGACGAGTAGAAAATCAGGGACTCTTGATGTTACCCCACACCTCCATCAAGCCAAGCCAAGCCCTGCCCAGGCCAACAGCCAACCAACGGGACAGCCCCCTCTCTCAAAAGCATGCCAGTGTTATCCTATGACGAGCAACGAGCGGGTAATCTGGACTGGAATCCACGGTTTATCATAACAAGCAATGACGGATGACGAGCTTGGCGCACATCGAATATGGCTTCGGCGAAGGTTCTATGCCAGGTACCCCCCCAAGGAAAGAGAGACAAATTACCAAGCCAATAGTTTGTTCTCTTCTCGTTCCTCTTAGTCAAGATGGGGTCTTTGGATTCGATGCACTGGATGGGTGGTGACAGGTTGGTTATGCACGACGCGACAGGTGTCCTTTCCGGACCAGAGGTAAATCTTGGGCCTGGCCTGCATTGTCTGCGCTGGTGCAGGAAGATGAGGAAAGGGATTCCCTGTTGGGTTTCCTTTGCGCGGCATAAAACATGATTCGTACGATGTCAGACAGTGATGATTATTCGGAGCCTCTCTCGACCCAAGCGCATTCTTCCCACGTCCATCTTCTCGCACTTTCCCGGGTCTGGATACCGGGAGGGTGGCCTGCTCCAAAAGGATCGAGGCTTGTGACTTATCCTCCCGTCAGCCACGATACGCCGGGTGTGTGTGCTGGGTGGGAAAGGTCAAGGGTCATGCAGAAGGCAGAAGGCAGAGGCCAAATCCCCCCACGCTCCCCCCCAAATTGGCTCCATCAAATATTGATCATTTCCTTGAACAGCACCACACACCATAAGCCTACTGGTTCGCTAAAGCTGCAGCCTGCAATTGGAGGACGGAGTCCCTCAGTAGGGATAGGATCCTGCATTGCAGTAGCATATTCTTGCGGGTTTCGTCCGGTGCCCTGCGGGTTCGAGCCAACTGGTTGTCCTTCATCAGTACGAAGTATGTACGGAGTATGCGATGTGTTAATTTGACGCAGCCAAGTGCGCGGCGTCTCGACGCTCATCCGTCTCTCGTGACCTTGACCAGTCCTCAGCTGCAGTCCCCTATCCGTCGCTTCCGTTGTATCCAAAAGTGGTTCCGAATGTTCTGGTTCGATGTGGCGTTCCTCCGCGACCCTTTTCCCCCCAATTTATTGTTTATTTCTTACCTTTTCGCCGAGCTATCAATGGCTAATTGCCGATGGGCTGATGATGGGCATAAATTAGTGAAGCAGAGAGCGGAGTTGCCGCACAATGTATTATTTCCCTGCGTTATTAGCGCGACCTAGAGGGACGAACCATGCGAACGAAAGAGCTGAAGCATTGATCGCAACGCGATAAGGCCGTCGCGTTCCCAGGCAGTGCAATTTGCCTCACTCGTAGTAGCGCAGGCACCCAATTGACAGGAAGTCTTGGCTGGGCTTTTCGCAGCCGTTGGACCGAGAACCCGCCCACCAGAACTGCATCGTTTGTTTCCAAATCCCAACACGTTTCAGAAGAGGACTGGCTTGCGCCTCTGCTCTTTGGGCAGAAAGCGATCAATTGGAGATTCCGGAACTGCCTCGGTATTGAACAACACACAGGCACAGACAACTCCAGGCACAACTCCAATTGAGAGCCTCACCGTAAGTTTGGACCCTCTGGAAGTGACATCATAGCTCCACCGGCATCTGGAAAAAGGCCCTGGCGAAATTTCCATTTTCGAGTGTTTGACCCTGCCCTGTCAACCAGAGACGAAATTAGCAGCATCGCCCGGACCAGCCAGACCAGGCGAGCGGTGCACAGATCAGGTTTCTAAACGAACCCGCGGATAGAAAATGATAGTGCGAGTACAAAGTGCGGAGTACTTTGGACGCTACGAGGAAGCACATCGCCACCCAAAACCCCGAAAGAAGCGCATTGAATCCTCCGTCGCGATGGATGCCACCTAGGAAATAGTGGACAACATTGGGAGACAACTTGGTCGGGTCCTTCTCATGCACTTCAGTGGGGGGCTCCACACGATAGAAGATTGCTTCATTGTTCGAAATTGGAGACTGGAGCCAGGTTGCTTTCGGCTCAAAGCTTCAAACATTCAATTCGAATTGACTTTTTGGTGGATTCCGTCCTCCACACAGTGTGGACGGCTCAGAGGACAACTCAGGGTGTGTCTGGAAGTGGACCATTGAGGATGGGTAGAGGAAGACCAGGCAGGCTGGCAGGCAGGGGGACAATGAGTACGTACAGAATGTGGGATTGGTAGGGATCAATCTTGCTGATCTCGATGGAGCTGGAGGCATCCATTTACATGCTAGCATCATGTGGGGGAGGGGTCGGGGTACATGGATTGTATGGATTGGCTGCTGGAACAAGGAGCTCCAGGGTCTGAAGGATGAGGGACAGAACATCGATTTTCAAGGTCTCCATCATTGATCAATTTCCGATGGGCGCAGTGGAAATGGGGCACTCTCCCCCAAGGGCCAAGGGTCAAGGGCCAAGTGCGAAGTTCACCAAGCCAAAACCCGCGCTTGCCAACCTTCATCCAATAACATCGTCTCCAATGGCACCCAGCGGCATGTTTGGGCCAATGAAGGCGTCGCGGAAATCGTTCCCTCGGAAGGATTTGGGAAAAGTGTGGGAAGTGTGGAGAGAGGGTCCACGATAATGCTCAGGAACAGAAGCTCCTTTTATGGCACGACACGACGCGGCGATGCGACACGATAGGAAAGCAAGGGCCAGGCCGATTCGCGAACGGCTTTTTTCGATGGCGAATCGATTGAACTGCCCTGGGCTAATGAAACACTGGAGAGTTATCAGCTTAGCCTTGCTATTGAGACCCTTCCATGCCTGCCTCATCCGCAATCTCCTGTATCGGACGCGCAGGATGACCCGGACACCAGTCAAGTCTGAGAAAACAGCGATGCGTGAGAGTCGCATCGAACCAGACGTACATTTTTCCCTCAAAACAAAGAGCAAAGAGCAAAGAGCAAAACTTTAAACAGCAGAAGCATGCATTCGCAGCTCGCGTGACTTCCTGCCGCAACACCGCGAACAGTTTACACTATGTTCCACTGCAGTTTTCGGGACCTTTTTTTATGCCCTATGTTTCTTACTTGCCTCTGCCTGTACCCTGCTTCTGCTTCTGCTTCCTTGAGTTGTTTTTGGAGGTTTTTTTTGCGTTTCTTATTCCCGATCCTTACCGCCTATTTTCGAGCACGAATTCTCGAACCCAATTCGTCGGGTCCTCGAGGGTCCCAGCTGTAGGGGCTGTGGGAAATTCTGACAGGTGTGGCGAGTACCAGCTATTTCTTTTGCTTATTTTATGAGAAGTGATATGCTCCCTTGCAGAGAGAGGATGAGATGCATGAGAAAAACGCGGGGATCGATGGATCACAGCATGTCAAGGATGCCGCCCAGAGGACCCTGGCCTGCTTGTAGTCTCTTTTTCTTTCTTTCAAGCTGAAGAGCAGCCTTGAAGGTTGCTTGGCAAGTCTATAATGTTATAATTTTGGCCTTTTTTTTTTTTTTTATCTCAATCCATTCAAACTATCAATCTTCAGCTGGATTGATGTGTCGTCGTCCCCTCTCTTCCACAAGGCTGAAACCGCCACCCCTCTCGCGTCCCAAAAAATGCCTCACCTCCTCAAGTCTGTGTCTGTTACGCGCCGAGAACTGTAAAAACTACCTAGTGGCCTCGGTTAGTTCTGGTATGATTCGGGTGCTGATCATGGAGGAGTGGTCCCGAGTACAAAGGAGGTTTTCGTTTGGTGGGCTACTTTTGACCTTTCTACAACCCTATCTTCCTCCGGAGGCGCGAAAGTATTGGCCTCCAGGATCATGAATGGATTTAAACTCGGGCGTGATTCTTCGGGCACGAGTCTCGCCTGCCCCCGCCAAATTAAGCTTACAAGTACGCGTCATAGCTTCTAACATCTAGCTTCCGTCCAAGTTGCCGAGAGAAGCGCACCCAATCATCCTCATCCAGGCAACCACGATCCTTCCTTGCCATATCAGGATGAGCTTCCCTTGGCTGCTGGCGCCTTCAAGAACAAAACGCTCAGGGGGGTATTTTCTCTCTCACTTTCAGCATTATCATCTGCATCTATAGACGACCACGGACTTTTGTAGATAAAACGTAGTAGTCTCTAACAGTCTTGACCAATCCTCAATTTCGACGTTAACCACGTCGTCACCTCCCCCCGTCTTGGGCTCCGGGTTCTTTACTGCCGAGCCACTCTTGCTACCGAGCCACTCTGCCCGATTTCTAAAGCCACGTGCAACCGCGGAGCTCCCAACTGGCGCGTTTAAGCGAGGGGAGTTTCGACTGTCGAAGTTTGGGGCTAAGTCCTGTGTCTCTCTCCCTTCACATGCTCGTCAGGCTTACCTGCTTAGCCTACGAAGCAAGGACATGGGGATTTAGCTCTTGGGGGGGAAGGGTGTTCGTCTTGGATGAAGCTAAAGGGGGTGGAGGGGGTGGAAAGGATTTTGCGGGGAGCATGGATGTGGGCGTATGTGGATCATTGTGCATCAGTCACTTTCGAGCGCAAGATTGTAGAAGGCATCTAACCTCGCTCATTTCTTCTCGGACGTGCGGTGATTCTTATTGGTTTGTGGATTCCTTGATACCCGGCTTGGGGGAAGTCGGAAGAAGTGAGAGTACGAAGTAGAGCTTGACTTGGAACTCCAGGGTGGCGAGAAGACGAAGGTGCGCGACGTGGAACATGCGCGAGGATAACCAAATCTGACAGGGGATGCAACTAAATCGGAAGATGTGAAATCGAGTTTGTTCTACGGTTGTAGCCCGGGAGCGAGACAATGCGTGGCTTTCCATCGGCTTTGTGATTTCATATCTCACCTCTTCTAATACTCATCGAGCCCAGAATCATAGGGAGGAACCGGAAATCAGCTATGCTCGAGCATTTTGTATTAGTG
>Ga0164243_10004116_pt1 | contig 22921 bp, 17 predicted proteins | sample OricompcompostOP_FD_108781 | JGI IMG/M metagenome (GOLD analysis project Ga0164243, IMG submission 108781) | Organic Plus compost microbial communities from Emeryville, California, USA - Original compost - Organic plus compost (OP) | ecosystem: Engineered > Solid waste > Mixed feedstock >...
ATGAGATCCCGACTTGCGTCGGGATGACGAGGGTGCCGAATGAGATCCCGACTTGCGTCGGGATGACGAGGGTGCCGAATGAGATCCCGACTTGCGTCGGGATGACGAGGGTGCCGAATGAGATCCCGACTTGCGTCGGGATGACGAGAGTGCCGAATGAGATCCCGACTTGCGTCGGGATGACGAGGGTGGCACCGCTAAACGTCGAGCCCGATCGATCGCATCAGCTCGATGCCATTGCTCTTCGTCACGACGCCTTCGCGCAGCTTGAAGTCGAAGCGGATCTTTCCATCCACGATCTCGTCCTGAAAGTGCATGTTCTTCAGGCGCTGCGAAGCCGGCGACTCGATGTCGGTCAGCGCGAGATCGTGCGTGCTGATCAAGCCGATGGCGCCGCGATCGAGAAACGCGCGCAGCACGCCTTCGGCGCCGACGCGCCGATCCTTCGAGTTCGTGCCCTGCATCACTTCGTCCAGCAGGAACAGAAGCGGCGGCGTGCGCTCGCTCAGATCGAGCAACTGCCGCAAACGCGTGATCTCCGCATAGAAGCGCGAGCTGCCCTCGTGCAGCGAATCGTTAATGCGAATGCTCGCGCCGACATGCAGCGGGGTCAGCTCCATCGATTGCGCACGCACGGGTGCGCCGGCCATCGCGAGCACCGTGTTGATCCCGATCGTCCGCAGCAGCGTGCTCTTCCCCGACATGTTCGATCCGCTGATCAGCAGCACGCGCGTGGGCGGCGTGATGCTCACGTCGTTACGCACGCACCGCGATTCAGGAACGAGCGGATGTCCGAGCCGAACTCCGCGCAAGCGCGCCTCGCCTTCGAGGAACGTGGGAAATGCATCGTCAGGATGCTCGAGGCTGTAGGTGGCGAGCGAGAGCATCGCTTCGATCTCGCCTATCGCATCGAGCCAGGCACGTACGACATGGCCGTGCTCCGCCCGCCATCGTTCAGCCGCCCTCGCGACATGCAGCGGATACATGAGCGGCAGCGAGAGAAACTGCAGCAAGGGATTTCGCCGTGATTCGATCCATTGCACGATCGTCGCGAGCCGCGTCATCGTCGTCGAGGCGCGGCGAGCATGCGAGGACAGGCTTGCCTTCAGCTGTGACATGCGAGCACTCGCGAATGGCTCTCGCTCGATCCGTTCGAGCAGGCCGGCGAGCAGCTTCAGGTCTTCGAAGGCTTGCTCGGTCGTCTGGAGTGTTTCCTGCAATTCGTTCTTGACGAGGCGCAGGGCGCCGAATTCTGCGAGCAACACGAGCACGAACGGCGAGATCAAGCCCCACTCGCTCCACGCGACGACGCCTGCGATCGCAAGCAGCGGCAGTATGTAGCTCGCGGCCGTCAACCACGGTTGCGTCAGGCGATTCGCAGACTCAGCCCATTTCACGAGCGCCTCGGGCTGCACGCCGACGCCTGCGTCCGCGCCGAGCACGGCGATGTCTTCGCGCAGGTCGATTCGTTCGCGTACTTCGATGATGGCTCGTTGTCGTTCGAGCACGGTCGCGACATTCGCGGGCTGCAGCAGCCAATGTGCGAGTCGTTCTTCGCCCATGCGCGTGCGCCCGGTGAACAAGAGCTCGAACAGCCCGCCACGGCCGAACAGATCGAGATCCGATGCATACACATGATGCGGATCATCGAAGCGCTCGCCGGTTTGGCCCGTGCCCTCCCAACGATCTTCGAGCCGGGCGAGCCCTGCTCGATAAAAAGCCGCGGCGCGTTCGGCGAGCGTTTTGCGGCGCTTGATGCGGCCGTGATGGGCGACGGCCGCGAGAAATGCGCCGATTGGAATCAACAACCAGGCGGTGGGTGCGTTCGTTTCATTCAGGAGCCACCAAGTCACTGCGATCGCGGCAAGGAACAGCACGACGCGCAAGGTGCCGAGGCGTGAGAGTGTCTGGTCGAGCGTCGCGATGTCTTGCTCGCGGGCTTGGAGGCGTTGGCGGTAGAGATCCGCGGGCACTGTGGGGTCCTTCAGGTGCGATGGAAGGTGGAAGCGTAGCGTCATCCCGACGCAAGTCGGGATCTGGATCGTCATCCCGACGCAAGTCGGGATCTCATTCGGCACTGTGCCAGCGGCGGTCCCGACTTTCGTCGGGACGACGGGGGAAGCGTCATCCCGACGCAAGTCGGGATCTCATTCGGCACTGTGCCAGCGGCGGTCCCGACTTTCGTCGGGACGACGGGGCTTTACAGCGAGTGCCTGCTCGGCTAGCTTTCGCGCCCATGCTTCGCTCGATTAAACGCACGACGAAAACGAAACAGCTCCCCGCGGGGTGGCTGCACTGTTTGCGCGCGTAAACATAAGAGCGATCGAACAGTTCAAAAAGGCCCCGCCGGTTTCCGACGGGGCCTTTTTCGTTGGGGCTCCGCGCGCCGGCCCACACTCGAGGAAGCAATCATGTGCGCAGCAGTGTCCCAGTCCGGTTCCGCGGCTGATTTCGGCCGGTCGCGTCGCCCCGATCTGAAATCCCCCGTCGTCGCCATCGTCGGTGCGACCGGCGCGGTGGGCGTCGAAATGGTCGAATGCCTGCAGCGGCGCAAATTTCCGCTCAAGTCGCTGCGCTTGTTCGCGTCCGCGCGCTCGGCCGGACAGCGCGCCGCATTCGCGGGCGGCAGCATCGTGATCGAAGAGCTGCGCGAAGACGTGCTCGACGGCATTGACATCGCGCTGTTCTCTGCCGGCAGCTCGATCTCGAAGCGCTTCGGCCCGCTGCTCGCCGAGCGCGGCACGATCGTCGTCGACAATTCCTCCGCGTTTCGCATGGACCCGAACGTGCCGCTCGTCGTGCCCGAGATCAATGCCGGCGCGATCCGCGAGCACCGCGGCATCATCGCGAATCCGAACTGCGCCGCGATCCTGAGCATCACGCCGCTCTGGCCGGTCCATCAGGTCAATCCGATCAAGCGCCTGATCATCTCCACCTATCAGGCCGCCTCGGGCGCCGGCGCCGCCGCGATGGAAGAGCTGCGCGAAAGCACGCGCGCGCATCTCGCGGGCGAAAGCTACACGCCCAAGGTCTTGCCGCATCCTTACGCCTTCAACGTGTTCAGCCACAACACCCGCATCGATCCTGCGACGGGCTACAACGAGGAAGAAACGAAGGTGATGCAGGAGACGCGCAAGATCTTCAACGACCCGACGCTGCGCATCACCGCAACGTGCGTGCGTGTTCCGGTGCTGCGCGCGCATTGCGTCTCGATCAATTTCGAATGCGAAGCGCGCATCACGCCGCAGCAAGTGCGCGAGATCATGGAGCGGGCGCCCGGCGTGAAGCTCGTCGATGATCCGGAGCGCAATTATTTCCCGATGCCGAAAGATGCCTCCGGCCGGGATGAGCTGCTCGTCGGGCGCATTCGCCAGGACGTGAGCGATCCGTCGAATCGCTCGATCTCGCTGTTCGTCGCGGGCGATCAGCTGCTCAAGGGCGCCGCGTTGAACGCGGTCCAGATCGCCGAGCACCTGCTCGAGCCGCGCTAGCGCCCAGCTCCCTCGCCGAACGGAGAGGGCCGCGGCGAGGGGAAGCCTCCCTCTCCCGAAGGGAGAGGGCCGGGGTGGGGGAGCGCTGCGAAAGCAGCGCTCTTCCAAATCAAACGGAGAAGAAATGCGCTGCCGCGCTCCTCACCCGCGCTCCGCGCGACCTCTCCCTGCGGGAGAGGTGAAGAATGTGCAAATCTTCACACAGCCGCTCGCGGCATTGTTTTCAAATGTCGAGTATGCGCCGCCGCGCGCTGGAATCCGGGGAGGACTGATGAACTCGACGATCAAGTTCGCCGCGCTCACCGCGGCTGCCGCGCTTGCGCTCGTGACATTCGGCTGCTCGCAGCCCTCGCAGCAACCCGGCCCATCGGCAGCGAAGACGAACACGCTCGCGACGACTTCGACTTCGACTTCGACTTCGACTTCGACCTCCGCCTCGCCACCGCCGGCCGGCTCGACCGAACATCCCGGCAAAACCGTCTACGACCGCGCCTGCGCGGCCTGCCACAACAATCCCGAAGCGACGCGCGCGCCCGCCCTCGACGCACTGCGCCGCATGCGCTTCACGAACGTCAATTACGCGCTCACCGAAGGCAAGATGAAACTGCAGGCCGCGAGCTTGAGCGATGCTGAGCGCAAAGCCGTCGCTGATTACCTCACCGGCACGACCCGAGCAAACGACGCCTGGGTCGCGAAGATGATGTGCCCCGCGGATCGCCGCAGCGTCGATCTGACCCCCGCCCCGAGCGTCGCGGGCTTCGGCTTCGATGCGCAGAATCATCGCCACCTGACGAAGGCACAGGCGGGGCTCGCCACGAGCGACTTCGCGAATCTCGAGCTCGCCTGGTCGATCGCGTTTCCGCAAGCGACGACGATGCGCTCGCAGCCGGCGATCGTCGGCAACACGCTGTTCTTCCCAGCCGGGGAAACCTCGCAGCTGCTCGCGATCGACGTCAGCCAGCGCGAGCCGTGTCTGAAATGGGTCTACGAGAGCGAGCTGCCGCTGCGCACGAGCGCGGCGTATGGCGAGATCGGCGGGCGCAAGGTGCTTGCCGTCGGCGATGTCGCGGCAAACGTGCATCTGCTCGATGCGCGCACCGGCGCGAAGATCTGGACACAGTCCGTGCGGCTGTTTCCGTTGTCGCTGACGACGGGCACCCCGATCATTCACGACGGTCGCGTGTACGCGCCGGTCTCCCAATACGAGATCACGGTCGGCGGCAACGACGATCACGAATGCTGCAAGACGCACGGCGCCGTCGTCGCGCTCGACGGCAGAACGGGAGCAAAGCTGTGGACCGCGCACACGATGGAAGATGCGAAGCCCGTGCGCGATCGCGGCGACGGCAAGATGATCTGGGGCCCCTCGGGCGCGCCGATCTGGAATTCTCCCGCGATCGATGCGAAGCGCGGCCTCCTGTTCGTCGGCACCGGCGAGGCGACGTCGGAGCCCGCGGCGACGACGACGGATTCCGTGCTCGCGATCGATTTGAAGGATGGTTCGATTCGCTGGCATTTCCAGGCGACCGAGAACGACATCTTTCTCACCGGCTGTCCCGCGCCGAGCCCGCAGGGCGCTGCGGCACCCGCGGGCAATGCCGCTCCCGCTCGGCGCCGCGGGTTGAATTGTCCGCTCGAGTCCGTCGCTCGCGACGTCGACTTCGGCGCGTCGGTGATTCTCGGCAAGCTCGCGAACGGGCAGGACGCGCTGTTCGCGGGCCAGAAGGCGGGCACGCTCTGGGCGCTGAATCCCGACAACGGCAAGTTGATCTGGCGCCAGGATTTCGGCGACGGCTCGCCCCTCGGCGGAATTCACTGGGGCATCGCATTCGACGGCGAGCGCGTGTATGCGCCGATCAACCGTCCGTACGGATCGCGTCCGCAAGAGGGCGCGGTGCGCACGCAGAAGCCGGGCATTCATGCGGTGGAGGCCACGACGGGCAAGGTGTTGTGGACGTTCGCGGCGGAGCCTGACTGCACGGGCGATCGGCAAACGCGCGTGCGCGGCTGCAACAACAACATCGGTTTGTCAGCCGCGCCCACGGTCATCGACGGCGCGCTCGTCGCCGGTGCGCTCGACGGCTTCTTGCGCGTCTTCGATGCGAAGACGGGCGCAGTGTTGTTCTCCTTTGACACGGCGCGGAAGTTCGAGACGCTCAACGGCGTGCCCGGCAACGGCGGCGCAATCGACAGTGCCTCGATCGTCGCGGCGAACGGTCAGCTGTTCGTCGCCTCGGGTTACGGCATGTTCGGACAGCCGCCCGGCAACGTGCTGCTGGCATTCAGGCCGAAGGCGAAATGACCTCGCGGGACCGCATCATCCGCGGCGCGATCGCCTCTATACTGCGCCGATCTGTCGAGGCGGTAACGTGGCCAACATCATTTCGAGCTTTCCCAATTATCGCGACGAAGTTCGCGCGCACGTCACGAAACAGTTAGGGCCGATCCGCGACACCTTGCGCACCGGCAGCGATCCGAGCGAGATCGAGATCCTGCACGTTCCGCCGCAAGATACGCGGCCCGTGCGCACCCTCGTGACATGCGGGATGAGCGATCGTCCGATGGCGGTGCCCTCAGGCAAGAATGCGCCGCGCTACATCGAGCTGATGATGACGCTGCCGCGCACCTGGCCGTTCGATGAGCAGGCGCAGCAGGATCCGAAGTGGCACTGGCCGCTCGTCCAGCTGCGCGCGATTGCGAATCTGCCGCGCAGCGCGCATCGCTGGCTCGGCTGGGGCGAGACGATCGCGAACGGGGATCCGCCGCAGCCGCTCGGGCCGAATACGAAATTGTGCGGGGCCGTCATCGTGCCCTCGCTGCTCGTGCCGCAGGATTTCTATGAATTGAAGATTGCGGCGTTGTCGATCGCGTTCTTCAGCGTGCTGCCGCTCTATAAGGAGGAGCTCGAGCTCAAGGAGGCGAAGGGCGTGAATCACCTGTTCGAGACGCTGCTCGATGCGGGGGTGAAGGACTTCATCGATCCGCGCCGCAGGAATGTGGCGCGGAAGAAAGTGCTCGGAATCTTCTGATCCCCGCGCTCCCTCTCCCGAAGGGAGAGGGAGGTGCGGTCGGGGCTACACCACGCGGCTTTCGCCCATCACACACTTCTGGTACCACCCGCGCACCATCTGCAGATGATGGTTCTCCTCGAGCAGCGCATCCCGGAAGCGCTTCGCGAGCTGGTCCTCGCCAATCCCTTCCGCGAGCGTCGCGAGCAGATTCCATGCATCGACGTCAGTCAGCTCCGCGACCAGCATTGCGTTCAAGCAATCCGCGAACGTGGTGCGCGGATCGTTCAGCACCTGCATCAATCCCATCGTTTCCACTCCGACGATGTCGGCGCTCGGCGTCTGCGCCGTCGGGTCGCCGCCGAGCGAGCGGATGGCATCCGTGAGCAGGTGAAAATGCGTCAGCTCGTCGGCGCGAATCTTCGTCAGCTCCTCGAGCGTCGCGCCCGATGCCGCATCGCCGGTCGTTTGGAACTTCACGATGAGCGCGTCGTACAGCCGCGTGCCGCCGCGTTCGTACGCAGCACGCTCCGCAAGCTTGTCGATGAACACTTGCGGCTTCGCGCCCGTGATCATCTTCATCCCGGTCTTCGCGATGCCTTTCACGGACGCCGGCGGCGGCACGGAGCCGAGCGGATCGGCCTCCGAGATCGATTGCACCTTCACGTCGACGAATTCCGCCGGATCGCCTTCGAACTGCGAGTTCAGCACGTCCTCCGCCTCGAGCAGCTTCTTCGTCTCGTTCGGCGAGGTCTGGATGCCGGTGCGATTCATTCCCAAGTGGGCTTGTGAGCTCATGATGTTCTCCTCGTGTCAGGCTGCGAGCTCGCGGGGCGGGCGGCTGAGCTCGGTGCCGGGCTGATAGCGATAGCCCGCGGCGACGTCATCGCTCGCGACGCCTTCGGAATGCAGATGCTTGCGATACGCGAGCGTCGCTTCGCTTTCGTCGTTCGGGCCGACGTAGTCCATGCCGCGCGAGCGCATGTCGATCTCATCGATCAGCGTCTGGCGCACGAACTCGCGCTGGCTCGCGTAAGGCAGCGGCTCGGGCAGCGTCTGCGGCAGGACCTCGAACGGATCGCGCTGCGTCGCCTGCTTGAAGATCTCCGCGACCGCTTGCAGATGCCCCTGCTCGTAGTCGACGAAGCGCTCCCAGATGCCCTTGATGCGCGGATTGGATTCCTGCTGCGCGCAGCTCCAGTAGTTGTACACCTCCATGCCCTCGTGCAGCAGCCACTGCTCGAGGAACGTCTGCGTCGGATCGAGCAGCGACTCATATTGAGTGACATGCTGCTCTTCGACGGACGCGATCTCGGCGTACAACTGCCGCGCGAGCGGATCCGCGAACAGCGGACCGATGTTCATGTAGTAGTTGTGCGTCTGCTGCTCGCCCGCCGTGATCGTGAGCGCGTGCAGCTTCGTCAATGGATGCGAGGCCTTCGTCACGACGGGCCGGCGAACATTGTCCGTCGCATAGCGGTGATGCACGTGCGTCGGGCGCCCGGGAACGATGTCGGTGTAGGACTGCGTGATGTTGTTCGCGTCCTTGCCTTCGAGACGATCGAGCAGCGCCGAATAGCGATACAGGTGATCGAAGTCCTCGAGCAGACCGAAACGCAATGTCTGCGCGACATACTCGTCGGGCTCGCGCATCGCCATTCCGGCCGTGACTTCGATCGCCGTCTGCTCATACCCGATCGTCGTTTCGAGCGGCGAATGATCGGCGCCGATCAGCCAGTTCACGAGCGTCTCCTGTTGATGCTCGATCTGGCGGATCTGCGCGAGCGGCAGGCGCAGGTCGGGATTGAAGCGCGCGACGGCGTGCTGAAAGCGCAGCGCCTCCTGCTCGATGCCGTTCATGAGAATGATGCGCACGCGCGTGAACGCGTCGTCATCCAGTTTGCTGATGGGCTTGGGCGACAACTCGCGCCAGGTAAATCGCTGCCGGTCCAGTGGCGTCCCGCGGTCCTCGAGAAGTTTCATGGTCATGGCTGGTCGAGCTCCAAGGCTGTAGAGCGAGCACAGGCACTGTGCCCGTAGATGTTGCAAGTGGGTTTCGCTCGCGCTGGCTCGAGCGACATGAACGCAAGCCCTCCTTGCTTTCAAAGTTCCGGTTCGGGCGCGTTCTTTCTGCGTGCGTTCCGCGCGCCGTGTGCGATGCGCGAAGCAGCCTCTCAACGTCGTCAGCCCGGGCCGACAGCGCGTGCGTCGAACGGGGCGGACGCGTGTGGCGCAATTGCGGAACTTACTTCGCCGTGTCGGCGTTCGCCGAGCAGCCCACAACGAATCGGAGTAATTCGTGCCCGCGAGATGGTTCGCTTCGATCGCAGCCGCGCTGATGGCCAGCAGCGCAGCGGCGGCACCCACGCCGCCCCCGGCCGCGGCACCGCAGGATGACGGCAATTGGGCGATGCCGGCGAAGAATTACGCATCGACGCGCTTCAGCGAGCTCACCGAGATCACGAGCGACAACGTCGCGAAGCTGCAGGTCGCGGCGACGTTTTCGACCGGAGCGCTGCGCGGCCACGAGGCGGCGCCGATCGTGTTCGGCGACACGATGTACGTCGTCACGCCGTTTCCGAATCGCGTGTTCGCGCTCGATCTCACGAAGCCCGGGCTGCCGGCGAAATGGAGCTACGACCCCAAGCCCGTCCCGGCGGCGCAAGGCATCGCGTGTTGCGACGTCGTGAATCGCGGCGCGCAGTATTACGACGGCGCAATCTATTTCGCGACGCTCGACGGTCAGGCGATTGCTCTCGATGCCGCGACGGGCGCCGAGCGCTGGCGCGTGAAACTCGGCGACATCAACAAGGGCGAGACGATCACGATGGCGCCGCTCGTCGTGAAGGGGAAAGTGCTCGTCGGCAACAGCGGCGGCGAATACGGCGTGCGCGGCTGGCTGACGGCGCTCGATGCGAAGACGGGCGCGCAGGTCTGGCGCGCCTACAGCACGGGCCCGGACAAGGACGTGTTGATCGGTCCCAAGTTCGCGCCGTTCTATCCCGCGGAGAAGGGCCAGGATCTCGGCGTGAAGACCTGGCCGCCCGAGGCATGGCGCATCGGCGGCGGCACGATGTGGGGCTGGATCTCGTTCGATCCCGAGCTCAACCTCATCTATCACGGCACCGCGAATCCGGGGCCGTGGAATCCCGAGCAGCGTCCGGGCGACAACAAATGGACCGGCGGCATCTTCGCGCGCGATGCGGATACGGGCGAGGCGCGCTGGTTCTATCAGTCGGTGCCGCACGACCTGTTCGATCACGATGCGATCAACGAGCTCGTGCTGCTCGATGCGCAGATCGACGGCAAGCCGCGCAAGGTGCTCGTGCGTCCCGAGCGCAACGGCTTTCTGTATGTCATCGACCGCACGAGCGGCGAGGTCTTGTCGGCCGATGCGTATTCGCACGTGAATTCGACGCTCGGCATCGATCTGAAGTCCGGCCGGCCGATTCACAATCCGGAAAAGGAGCCGAAGCTCGGCCAGGTCGTGCGCGACATCTGTCCGACGGCGCCGGGCGCGAAGGATTGGAATCCCTCCGCCTATTCGCCGCAGACCGGCCTGCTCTACATCCCGCACATCAATCTGTGCATGAACTGGGAGAGCCTGGAGGCGAACTACATCGCCGGCACGCCGTACGTCGGCGCGAACACGGTTTCCTTCGCGGGACCCGGCGGGAACCGCGGCGAGTTCCTTGCGTGGGACATCGTTCAGCGCAAGCCCGCGTGGAGCGTGAAGGAAGATCTGCCGCTCTGGAGCGGCGCGCTCGCGACGGCCGGAAATCTCGTCTTCTACGGCACGCTCGACGGCGTCTTCAAAGCGCTCGATGCGCGTACCGGCGAGCTGAAGTGGCAGTTCAAGACGGGCTCCGGGATCGTCGGGCAGCCGATCAGCTATCGAGGGCCGGACGGCCGTCAGTACATCGCGATCCTGAGCGGCGTCGGCGGCTGGATGGGCGCGATCGTGAGCGGCGAGCTCGATGCGCGCGATCCGACCGCGGCGCTCGGCGTCGCGAATGCAGTGAAGGACCTGCCTCAACGAACGACGAAGGGCGGAATGCTGTACGTGTTCGCGCTGCCGAGGTGAGGCATGAGGAGGGCAACGGGTTACGGGCGGCGGGCGACAGTCAGAAGCCGCTCGCTTTTGCCGGTCGCGGTCGCGACCGTGGTTGCGCTCGCTGCGTGCCATCGCGAGAACCGCCACTTCACCGCACCGCCCGGCACGGAGCTCTCGCCGCCGCAGCAGTCGATGAGCGGCCTCGTCGCGGGCGGCGAGTCGGTGGAGTTTCGCAAGCAGCAGGGCAAGGAATACGAAGGCAACGCCTATCACATGGGCGAGGGCAAGCGGCTGTTTCAGTGGTTCAACTGCAGCGGCTGCCACGCGAACGGCGGCGGCGGATCGGGGCCTGCGCTGATGGACGATCGCTGGATCTACGGCGGCGAGATCGATGAGATCTATCTCACGATCGTGCAAGGACGCCCGAACGGCATGCCGGCGTTCGGCGGCAAGATCCCCTCGCAACAGATCTGGCAGCTCGCGGCGTATGTCCGCTCGATGGGCGGACACGGACCGAAGTCCGCGCGCCCCGGCCGCGACGATCACATGCAGCGCGATTCGGAGCAGGGCCGGCGCGACCAGCCGATCAACCCTGCCGCGCCGCCCAGCTCGACCGACTGACGGAGGACGCGCGACCCGCCATGCATTCGATCGGCGAAGCAATGGGTGTGCATGCACAGCATATCGATGCGCTGTGGCACGCGATGCTGTGGGTGTGCGGAATCATGTACGTGCTCGTGCTCGGCTTTCTCGGCCTTGCGATCCTGCGGCGCGGCCGGCGGCGCGATGAGCGCGAGGTCGTGCATGCGCAAGACGAGCGCGGCTTGTCGATGACGCTGGTGGCGTGGACGGGGCTCATCGTCGCGGGACTCTTCGGGCTCACGCTCTTCAGCTATTTCACCGATCGCGCGCTCGTGCAGGCCGCGAGCCAGCCGCAGATCAATCTGAAGATCACCGGCTATCAGTGGTGGTGGCAGGTCGAATATGTCGATCCCGATCCCAGCCGCTCGGTGAAGACAGCGAACGAGATTCATCTGCCCGTCGGCGCGCAAGTGAGCGCGACGCTCGCCTCCCAGGACGTCATTCACAGCTTCTGGGTGCCGAACCTGCACGGCAAGCAGGATTTGATTCCGGGACGCGACAACGACATTCGCCTGCAGCCGACGCAAGCAGGCACGTATCTCGGCATCTGCGCCGAGTTCTGCGGCCTGCAGCATTCGAAGATGCATCTGGACGTCATCGTCGAATCCCAGGAAGCCTACAACGCCTGGTACGAGCGGCAATTGCAAAGCGCGCCGCCGCCGACGGAGCCGCTCGCGCAGCGCGGACAACAAGTGTTCATGTCGAGCGCTTGCAACATGTGTCACGCGATTTCCGGAACGGATGCGTCCGCGAGCGTCGGGCCCGACTTGTCGCATGTCGCGAGCCGGCGCTCGCTCGCCGCGGGCGCGCTGCCGAACGATGCCGACAGCCTGTTCGCCTGGATCTCGAATCCGCAGGCGATCAAGCCGGGCAGCCGCATGCCGATCGTGCCGCTGTCCGAGCACGACCTCGAAGCATTGACCGCTTACCTGAGAACGCTGCAATGAGCGCGAGCAGCGAAGGCATTCACGACGGCGAATGGCTGAGCGAGGGCGAAACGCGCGCGCGGCTCGACCGCACATGGGATCAGGGCCGCGGCCTGTATGCCTTCTTCGCAACCGTCGATCACAAACGCGTCGCGAAACGCTACTTCGTGACCGCGTTCGTGTTCTTTTTCCTCGCCGGCATTCTCGCGCTCCTGATGCGCCTGCAGCTGGCGCGTCCGGACAATGGGCTCATCGGCCCGGACATGTACAACCAGATCTTCACGATGCACGGCTCGACGATGATGTTTCTGTTCGCCGTGCCGATCATGGAAGGGCTCGCGGTCTATTTCGTGCCGCTCATGTGCGGGACTCGGGCGATCGCGTTTCCGCGGCTGAATTCGTTCAGCTATTGGGTGTATCTGTTCGGCGGCCTCATGCTGTGGGTCGCGTTCGCGCTGAACATCGGGCCGGACGCGGGCTGGTTCGCGTACACGCCGCTCTCGGGGCCGGGCTATTCGCCCGGCAAGCGCGTCGATTTCTGGGCGCAGATGATCACGTTCACCGAGCTGTCCGGCCTTGCGGTCGCCATAGAGATCATCGCCACGATCTTCAAGCAGCGCGCGCCTGGCATGGCGCTGAACCGCATGCCGCTGTTCCTGTGGTCGATGCTCGTGATGAGCTTCATGATCCTGTTCGCGATGCCCTCCGTCATGCTCGCGAGCACGATGCTGATCATGGACCGGCTCGTCGGCACGCATTTCTTCAACGCCGCCGAGGGCGGCGATGCGCTCCTGTGGCAGCACCTGTTCTGGTTCTTCGGACATCCCGAGGTCTACATCATTTTCATTCCGGCGCTCGGGATCGTCTCGTCCGTCGTCTCGACGTTCACCCGCAGGCCGATCTTCGGCTATCCGGTCATGGTGCTCGCGCTGATCGCGATCGGCTTCCTCGGCTTCGGGCTCTGGGTGCACCACATGTTCGCAACCGGCTTACCGCGGCTCGGCAGCAGCTTCTACACGGCGGCGAGCATGGTGATCGCCATTCCGAGCGGCATTCAGATCTACTGCTGGATCGCGACGATGTGGCAGGGCAAGCCGCGCTTCGCGACGCCGCTGCTGTTCGTCGTCGGCTTCATCGTGATCTTCGTGCTCGGCGGCCTCACGGGCGTGATGCTCGCGTCCGTGCCGATGGACCTGCAATTGCACGACACCTATTTCGTCATCGCGCATTTTCATTACGTGCTCGTCGGCGGCGCGGTGTTTCCGCTCGTTGCCGGCGCGTATTACTGGTATCCGAAGGTCACGGGGCGCTTGATGAACGAGCGGCTCGGCCGCTGGAACTTCTGGACGTTCTTCATCGGCTTCAATCTCGCGTTCTTTCCGATGCACTATCTCGGGCTCGCCGGGATGCCGCGCCGCGTGTACACGTATTCGGACGGGCTCGGCTGGAATGGATTGAACCTGCTCGCCTTCGCTGGCGTGCTGCTCATCGGCATCAGCGTCCTGCTCCTGATCATCAATCTCGTCCGCAGCCGCAAGCATGGCGCGCTCGCGGGCGCGAATCCCTGGAATGCGCCGTCGCTCGAGTGGGCGACGTCGTCGCCGCCGCCGACCTACAACTTCAGGCACATTCCGCTCGTCACGTCCGACAACCCCTTGTGGGAGCACCGCGAGCAGCTGCCCGTGATGCGCGGCCTGAGCGTCGACAAGCGCGAGCTCGTGCTGACGACCGTGCTCGATGCGAAGCCCGATATCCGCGAGCCCGTCGCCAAGCCGTCGATCTGGCCGTTCATTTCCGCGATCGCGGTCGGCGTGATGTTCATCGCGTCGATCTTCACGCCGTGGGCCGTCGTGTTCGGTGCGATTCCGCCCGCGATCGCGATCACGATCTGGTTCTGGCCGAAAGGCGATCCAGGACCGGCCGATGAGGACCCCGAGCCGTGAATCCTCACAGCAACGAGCCCTTGCCGCCGCAATTCATGGGAACGCTCGCGTTCCTGCCGCCGCACGCGCACGGCAACCGCAGCCTCACGTGGTGGGGGATGATGGGCATCGTCGCGATCGAGTCGACCGCGTTCGTGCTCGCGGTCGCCACGTATTTCTATCTCGCGACGCATTCGCGCGTATGGCCGCCGCACGAGGCTCGTCCGGATCTGTTCGCGGGCACGCTGTTCACGATCGTCGTCGTGCTGAGCGGGGTGCCGAACTACTGGCTCAAGCGAGCGGCGGAAGCGGAGAAGCTTCGGCAGGTGCGGATCGGATTGGTCGTGATGAGCGTGGCCGCGATCGTGCTGCTGCCGATCCGCTATTACGAATTCGTCGGCTTGCACGTCGCGTGGAGCGATTCGGCCTACGGCTCGATCACCGTGACGCTGCTCGGCTTGCACACGGTGCATCTCATTACGGACCTGTACGACACGCTAGTGCTGACCGCGCTCATGTTCACGAAGCATGCGAAAGGCCGGCGCTTCGTCGACACCGCCGAGAACGCGCTGTATTGGAACTTCGTGATTCTGGCGTGGTTGCCGATCTATGCGGTCATCTATTTCGCTCCCCGGCTGCTATGACGAGGCGACAGTGACCGATGGATGAGCTGCGCGAACAATTGTCTCCGCACGTGCGCTATGGCAAATGGGCCGGTCTGTGCGGCGCCGTCATGGCGCTGATCGCGCATCAGCAGATCGCCTCGAGCTGGGTGTACACGCGCTGTCCGCCGAATCCGCCACTGCTGGTCGGCACGACCGCGGCGATCTGCGCATTCATCGCGATCGCGACCGGCGTCTGGTCCTGGTCCGTGCGTCAATCGCTGCGGCGCGATGCAGACGCGGGGCTCACGATGAAAACGGATCGGTTCATCGCCTCGCTGTCGGCGGCGCTGGCGCTGGTCATGGTGCTGTTCATCATTTTCTCTTCCGCCGCGGTGTTCTTCTTGCGATGCGAGCGTTAGCGGCTGCTCTTTTGTTCGTCGTGGCGCGGGCCGCTCTTGCGCACGCGGAGGGGTCGGGCGAAGCGGGTGAGGGCTTTCTGATCGCGCTGCTGTTCGGTTGTGCGGCGTGGTATCTCGTCGGGTTCGTGCGCGTGTATGCCGAATCGCGCGGCGGGCGCCCGTCGCTTGCGCGTCACGCGCTGTTGTTCGCGGGCGGATGGCTCGTGATCGCGCTGTCGTTGCTGACGCCGCTGCATGCGCTTGGCGGGCGCTCCTTCACCGCGCACATGATCGAGCATGAGTTGCTGATGCTCGTTGCGGCGCCGCTGTTCGCATGGTCGAAGCCTCTCGGCGTGCTGCTGTGGGCGTTTCCCGCGCGTGCGCGCCACTCGATTGCGTCGATCGCGCAGCATCGGTGGTATGACGCCGCCTGGTCGGGGATCTCGACACCCATGGCGGCGGCTCTGGTGCAGGCCGCCGTGATGTGGCTTTGGCATGCGCCGAGTCTTTTCAATCGGGCGCTCGTCAGCGAGGGCTGGCACGCGGCGCAGCACCTGTCGTTCGTGTTCGCGGCGATCTTGTTCTGGTGGTCGATCGATGCCGCCGCGCGTGAGCGTCGCGCGGGGGTTGCTGCCGTCTGGCTGTTCTTCACTTCACTGCAAAGCGGCTTGCTGGGCGTGCTGATGACGTTCGCCCAGAGCCCCTGGTATCCGCGCTATATCGAGCTCGGCTTGAGCGGCCTCGCCGGCATGACGCCGCTCGAGGATCAGCAGCTCGCCGGCATCATCATGTGGATTCCGGGCGGGATGGTGCATGCGATCGTCGCGCTCGTGTACCTGAGCCGCTGGCTGAAAGAGCCGCGCGCGGCGGTCGGCAATTTCCCAACGGGAGCATGAATGGTGCGGCGCTGGCTTGCAGTCGTTTCGGCCGGGTTGATGTGCGCGATCGCCTCGAGCGGGCACGCGCGCGAGCTGCGGGTGTGCGCGGATCCGAACAACATGCCGTTTTCGAACCAAGCGCGGCAGGGATTCGAGAATCGCATCGTCGAGCTGGTAGCGAAGGAGCTCGATGCAACCGTGAGCTATGAATGGTGGGCGCAGCGCCGCGGCAATGTTCGCGAGACGCTGCGCGCGGGCAAATGCGATGTGATTCCTGGCGTCGCGAGCGCGCTCGAGATGCTTGCGACGACGCATCCGTACTATCGCTCCGCGTATGTGTTCGTCACTCGGGCGCAGCGTCATCTGGATCTGAGCGGCTTCGATGACCCGCGGCTGCGCACGCTGACGATCGGTGTGCAGATGATCGGCGATGACTTCTCGAATACGCCCCCAGCGCATGCGCTCGCACGGCGCGGGATCGTGCAGAACGTGCGCGGCTTCATGGTGTACGGCGATTACGCGCAGGACGCGCCGCCGCGCGGAATCATCGATGCCGTCGCGAAGGGCGCGCTCGATGTGGCGATCGTGTGGGGGCCGCTCGCGGGGTATTTTGCGGACAGGAGCGCCGAGCCGCTGATACTGAAGCCAGTGGCGCCGCTCGTCGATGCATCGGTGCTGCCGATGACGTTCAGTGTTTCGATGGGCGTGCGGAAGGCCGATCGTGAATTGCGCGAGGAGCTGGATGCGGCGCTCGAGCGCAGGAAGGCGGAGATCGGGGAGATATTGCGCGAGTACAGCGTGCCGGTGCTTCCGAACTGAGCGTTCCCCTCTGCCGAAGGGAGAGGGGTCAGGGTGAGGGGAACGAGCGAAGCGATCTTCAAGGAAGCGCGCGCAGTGCGCGCTCCCCCTCACCCCGACCCTCTCCCTCCGGGAGAGGGAGGTGGCTCAGTGCCGTGCGGCGCGTCCTGAGCGCGATGCGCTCTTGCGGCTGCTGCCCGCGCGCGCCTGCCGCGTCTTGGACGCGGAAGTGCGTCCCGAGCGGCCCGTCGCGCGGCGCCGCGTCGTCGTTTGCTCTTCCTCCGCCTCCATCGGAATGCCCATCTCCTGCATCAGCTGCATCTTGCGCTCGAACAGCTGTGCGCCCATGTCCTTGAGATCGAGATCGGCTTTCTTCACCGCGGGGAACAGCTCGTTCTCCTCCTCCTTGACGTGATGCTTGATGTACTCGCCAAGCACCTTGACCGTCGCCTTGAAGCTCTCGTCCTCCGGCGTCATGCCTTCGATCTTCGCGATCAGATCCTTCGCGGATTGATGCTCGACGGCCGCCTCGTTGACGAGCTCGACCTCTTCTTCGTCCTCGAGCGCCTCTTTCGCCGGCGGATAGAACAGCTCTTCCTCGATTTGGGCGTGCACCGTCAGTAATTGACACACGCGCTCGGCAATGGACTGCAATTGATCGTCGTCGGCCGATTCGAATTCATCGAACAGCTTTTCGACCACACGGTGATCTTGTTTCAACAATGCGATCGCGTCGCGCGGCGCGTCGCTGGCCGCTTTGGAAGTCGCTCGTGCCATGGCTAGCTCCTGTGGGAATCGTGGTTGGGCTGGCACGTTCAGAATGAGTCGCGTGTGGTCAGGGTTCCGCAGGGATGAAGCAACTGTGCGCTGTTCGCATGCCCCTCATCCCGACCCTCTCCCTGCGGAAGCGGACGTTTCGGCGGAGCGAGTCTTGAGCCACGCGCGCAGCACTTCCGCAACGCTCCAGGCCTGCGCGATGCAGCCGCCCGGTTGGAACGGCTCCTCCGCATCGAAGATCTCGCTGATGCTGCCGACGCCGGCCTCGAACAGATGCTTCTGGAAACTTTGCAAGAAGCGCCGCGCGTGCGTGCGATCGGGCGTCACCTTGAGATAGGCGTCGATGAAGTGGCCGATGAGCCACGGCCACACCGTGCCCTGGTGATACGCCGCGTCGCGCTCGCGCAGGTTGCCGCGGTAGTGCGCCTTGTAATCAGGGTGATCGGAGCTGAGCGTGCGCAGCCCGTACGGGGTCAGGAGCCGGTCGTGCACCGTCTGAACGACCTGGGCCCAACGCCGCTGCTCGAGAATCGGATGCGTGAGCGAGATCGCGAAGATCTGGTTCGGCCGCAGCGCGGCGTCATCGCCGTCCGGGCCGTCGAGCACGTCGAACAGGCAGTGGCGCGATTCGTTCCAATACCTGCGATTGAACGTCTCGCGCGCCTTGGCCGCCGCGACCTGAAAGAACTCGTTCGGCTGGCCGAGATCGGCGGCCCAACCCGCCATGAGATTGAGCGCGTTGTACCAGAGCGCCTGAATCTCCACGGGCTTGCCGCGGCGCGGTGTCACGACCCAGCCGTCCACCTTCGCATCCATCCAGGTGAGCTGATAGCCCTCGGCCGCCGCGGAGATCAACCCGTCGTGCGGATCGACGCGGATGTTGTACAGCGTGCCCTTCAGATGATGCTCGATGATCGAGCGCAGGATCGGAAACAAGTGCGTGATGATCGCGCGATCGCCCGTCGCTTCCACGTAGCGCGAGATGGCGTGGAAGTACCACAGCGTCGCATCGACCGTGTGATAAAGCGCCTGACGCTCGCCTTCGGGAAACAGATTCGGCAGCAGCCCGTCGTGCACATAGTTTGCGAACGTCCGCAGGATCGCACCTGCTTCGCGGTAGCGGCCGGTGCAGAGCGTGAGCCCTTCGAGGCTGATCATCGTGTCGCGGCCCCAATCGCCGAACCAGTGATAGCCCGCGATGACCGTGCGCAGCTCGTTGCCTTCGGCCTGGGCGATCACGGTTTCCTCGAAGCGGCTGCCGGGCAGAACGATGAACTGATCGGCGGCGAGCGCGAGCTGCTTCGCGAACGGATCCTCCTTGAGCTTGGGCTGCAGCGACAGCAGCGTGTCGTCGCGCTTGATCTCGGCATCGAACACCGCGGCCGCGTCGAACTGCAGCGAGGCCCAGCTCTGGGTCGACGCAACGAACACGATCGGATGCTCGCGCGTCAGCGTTGCGGTGAAATAGCCGGGGCTGAAGGCGCTCTCGAGATGCGGGTCGCCGCGGTCGTATTCGATGCGATAAAAGAAATCGAGCTCCGAGCGCTCCTCGGTCACGAGCGCGGCGGGCCCTGGCTGCATCGCCATGCGCAGCACGAGAGGGCTGTCCGAGAGATGAACTTCGTGCTTGTTCTTTTGTACGGTGAGCGTGAACAGCGACCTGAGCTCCTGCTCGGGCTGCTCGTCGTGGCGCCGGAACGACACATACGGCCGCACATGCAGCTCGACCGGCTCGCCTTGCAGCAGCCGGTAGCGCACGCAGACGGTGTTCTGGTTGTGCGGCATCACGATCGATTTCTCGATGACATGCGCGCCGACATCGAACCGCCACATCGCGATGCGATGGTCGAGCCGAAACTCCTTCAGGTAGGTGTGCGATTCGCCGACGACGTGATCGTTGACGAACTCCGCGCCGCCGAGATGGACGCGCACGCCGTCCGCTGTCACGAACTCGTCGCAGCGCGAGATCATGATGTGCCGGCCCTTGGGCGAGGCGAGGTTCGGCACGAACAGGCCGTGATATTTCCGGGTCGGCATGCCGGCGAGCGTCCCCGAGGCATAACCGCCGAGCCCGTTCGTGACGAGCCATTCGCGATCGCGCAAGAACTGCGGATCGCGCCCTGAATCCCATGGAATGACGAGCTCGCGTCCCCTGAATATGGGCGTGGACATAGGCACCAACTGCGTTCGAGGTTGTTACTTGGCTTGCAGGAGCACTGCGCACTCCGACGCAATACGCCAGCGTCCATCGTTCGAAACCGGGTCGATCACGCCGAGCCCGCCGTAGCGGGGCTCCTCGCTCGCCCACATGACGCGCCACGTTTTCGCGCGCGGCGGCGCCAGCAGAGGCTCGGGGGCAGGATCGAGCCGCATTTCGCGACCGAAGCTCACGATGAGCAGACGATCGTCTTCATCGGGCGCGAACCAGCGTAAGACGAATGCCGACTCGCTGAGCGTCGCGCCGTCGATCTCGAGCTGCGCGCCGCGCGCGATCACCGGATCCTCGCGCCGGATTCGCAACAAGTCCCGATGTAACGCGACGGCGGCCGCATGGGATTCAAGCTCGTCCCAATTCAGCTTGGCCGCGAGAAAGGTGCGCTCATCGCCCGGGTCGCAGATCGCGGCCTGCACGGCCTCGGTCGCATAGGCTTCGAATTGCGCGACGAACGCGCGGCGGCCGTCGTGGACGAGCTTTCGCAACTCCGGTGTGTGATCCGCGAAGAACATGAAGGACGTGGAGGCGAGAAATTCCTGGCCCATGAACAACAGCGGCGTTTGCGGACCGAGCAACAGCAGGGCGGTCGCCGCGCGATAGCGGCGCGGACTCACATACGTGTGCAAGCGATCGCCGACGCCGGTGTTCGCGATCTGGTCGTGGTTTTGCAAAAAATGCACGCATGCCTGGCGCGACACGCCTCGCAAGGGCGAGCCGCGCTGTTTGCGCTGCCACTGGTAGTACTGCCCTTGATATAGGAAGCCGCGCTTGACCGCGGACAGAAGCTCCTGCGAGCGGCCGGTGTAGTCGCGGAAATAGCCGTCGCACGAGCCGGCGAGCGCGACGCGGATCGAATGGTGGAAGTCGTCGTTCCACATCGCATCGAGGTCGTAACCGCCTTGTGACTGCGGCAGCAGCTGCTCGCTGCGCTGCGGCTCGTTCTCGGCGATGAACACGATGTCACGATCGGTCCGGGCGCGGCATTCGGCGACGAGCTGCGCGATCACATGCGGCTCGCTCGAATCGAACATCGACTGAGTCGCATCGAGCCGGAAGCCGTCGCAATGGAATTCGTCGAGCCAGTACTTGGCGTTGTTGATCACGAGGTCGCGCGCGCCGAGGCAGTGCTCGCCGTCGAAGTTCAGGGCCTCGCCCCACTCGGTCTGATACTTGCGGCTGAAGTAATGCGGGCTGTAGCACTTGAGGTAGTTGCCGTCCGGGCCGAGGTGGTTGTAGACGACGTCCAAGATGACTGCGATGCCGAGTCCGTGCGCGCGATCGATCAGGCGCTTGAGATCATCGGGCTGGCCGTAAGCGTGATAGGGGGCGAAGAACTGCACGCCGTCATAGCCCCAGTTCCAGCGGCCGGGGCATTCCGCGACGGGCAGCAGCTCGATCATCGTGATGCCAACGTCGCGCAGATGCGCGAGCCGTTCGATCGCGGCCGCGAACGTACCCTCCTGTGTAAAAGTTCCAATGTGCAGCTCGTAAATGACCTGATGGTCGAGCTTTGCGCCGCGCCAGCCTGTGTCCTGCCACTGGTAGCTCGTTGCATCGACAACGACGGACGCGCCGTGCGGGCCTTCCGGCTGGTAGCGCGAGCACGGATCGGGCCACGGCCCCTGACCGTCGAGCGCAAATTTGTAGCGCGCACCTGCGGGAATGAGCGCGGACTCGCCGACGAAGTAGCCGTCCGCCTCAGGCTCGAGCGCCAATGTCGAGATCTGCGGCTGCTCGATCCGCACTTCGACGCGCTGTGCCTGCGGCGCCCAGACTCGAAAGCGCGTGACGCCCTCGCGATGAACCGCGCCTAAGAATTTTTCACGCTCGATACGCAAGCTCCGCGATGCGCCCGTCACGATGTTTGTGGATGATCTGCCGCCCCGCGGACTTGAGCTGCGCAGAGCGCTGACGGTTTGCGTTGCTTCAAGAATCCTGGAGCTCGAGTGGGATGAGCCGTCGTTATCCAAGCACGCGCAGTCCGCGAAAGTTCCGCGCGAGCGCGCTGGCGATGCCCGTCGTCCAGACGCAAGTCGGAAGCTCGTGTGGCAACGTGCCCTTCGTCGTCCCGATGCACGTCGGGACCTCAGTTGGCACAGTGCCCTTCGTCGTCCCGACGCAAGTCGGGACCTCAGTTGGTACGGTGCCAGATGCGATCCCGACTTGCGTCGGGATGACGGAGGATGCGATCCCGACTTGCGTCGGGATGACGAAAGATGCATCGAGTCGGAATTGTCCCCTCGGCTTGTCGTTCGTCACCGACTTGCCACGTCTGCGTCAACACTCTGAAATCAGGCAGCGATTTCACGGTGACGAAGGAACTCGTCGCGGCTTCCAGACATTCGTTGCGGACGTGCGATGCGGCAGCGCGAGAACGAACGTCAGTGGCGGTGAAACCGCGTGCGTCGCATCTCAATCTTCGAGCTCAAATCCGGTGGAGTAGGTAACCATGGCAAGCGTCGGCAACGTGTGGTCGGTCGTGTTGGCAGGTGGCGATGGGACTCGATTACGCGCGTTGACGACTCGGCCGTGCGGGACGGCGGTACCGAAACAGTTCTGTTCTCTCCAAGGCGGGCGCACGCTGCTCGAGGATGCCGTTGCGCGTGCTGCGGGTGTCGTCGACAAGCAGCGCATCTGCGCGATCGTGGCGCAGCAGCATCGCGAATGGTGGCCGTCGGCATTGCGAGGCATGCCGGCGCAGAACATTTTTGTGCAGCCGCGCAATCGCGGGACGGCGATCGGCGTCTTGTACTCGGCGCTGCGAGCACTCGCGCTCGATCCGGACGCAAAGCTCCTGCTGCTCCCAGCCGATCATTACGTGCGCGATGAAGCCGTGCTGCGGCAGTCTTTGCGCATCGCGCTCGCGCGGCTCGAACGCGATCCGTCCACGCCCGTGCTGCTCGGCCTCGAGCCCGACGAGGTCGACGCGGAGCTCGGCTACATTCTTCCCGCCGAGGTCGATCCGCTCGGCGGTTATCGCGTCGGGCGCTTCATCGAGAAGCCGACGGCGCAAGTCGCGGAGAGCATCATCGATGCCGGCGGGCTGTGGAACGCCTTCATCATCGCGGCCTCGGCGCAGTCGCTCCTCAATCTCTATCTGCAACGGTTCGCGCCCATCGTCATGGAGATGCAGGTCATCATGAGCCGAGCCACACAGGCCGGGCTGCCTGCGGCGTCCGGTTGGGCCGCGATCGCGGATATGTACGA
>Ga0164243_10004117_pt1 | contig 22919 bp, 24 predicted proteins | sample OricompcompostOP_FD_108781 | JGI IMG/M metagenome (GOLD analysis project Ga0164243, IMG submission 108781) | Organic Plus compost microbial communities from Emeryville, California, USA - Original compost - Organic plus compost (OP) | ecosystem: Engineered > Solid waste > Mixed feedstock >...
AACTGCCAGTGGGGCATCTTCCTGCGCAACCACGACGAGCTGACCCTGGAGATGGTCACCGACGAGGAGCGCGACTACATGTACGCGGAGTACGCCAAGGACCCGCGGATGAAGGCGAACATCGGCATCCGCCGGCGGCTGGCCCCGCTCCTCGAGAACGACCGCAACCAGCAGGAGCTTTTCACCGCCCTGCTGCTGTCGCTGCCCGGCTCGCCGGTGCTCTACTACGGCGACGAGATCGGCATGGGCGACAACATCTGGCTCGGCGACCGCGACGGCGTCCGCACGCCGATGCAGTGGACGCCGGACCGCAACGCCGGCTTCTCCACGGCCACGCCCGGGCGGATCTACCTGCCGGTCAACCAGGACCCGATCTACGGCTACCAGTCCGTCAACGTCGAGGCGCAGCGCGACAGCTCGATGTCGCTGCTGAACTGGACGCGGCTGATGCTGTCGGTGCGCCGGCGGCACGACGCGTTCGCCGTGGGCACGTTCCAGGAGCTGGGCGGCTCGAATCCGGCGGTGCTCGCGTTCCTGCGCCAGCACGAGGACGACGTCGTGCTCTGCGTCAACAACCTGTCCCGGTTCCCCCAACCGATCGAGCTGAACATGCAGGCGTGGTCGGGCTGGTCTCCGATCGAGTTGACCGGACGTGTGCTGTTCCCCCGGATCGGCCAGCTACCCTACCTGCTGACCCTTCCCGGGCACGGCTTCTACTGGTTCCAGCTCACGCCTCCCTCCGAAGAGGACGATCCGGTCCGGGCCGCCGAGCACAACGTGGAGGACTCATGACACTGCCGTTCGCCGACTGGCTGCCGCAGCAGCGGTGGTACGCCGGACGCGGCCGCACCCTCCAAAGTGTCACGCCCGGCGAGGTCACGTCGTTGCGCGACGGGCTCGAGCACCTGCTCCTCGACGTCGCGTACGCGGACGGCGGCAGCGAGCGCTACCAGGTCTTCCTCGCGTGGGACGCGGAGCTGCCGGTGGAGTTCGCCGGCGTCGCCACCATCGGCGTCGACGACGACCGCACCGGCTACGACGCGCTCTACGACGAGGCGGCCGCCCGGCGCCTGGTGGAGCTGATCGACCAGGACGCGGCCGTCGGCCGCCTCGTCTTCCGGCGCGAACCGGACGCCAAGCTCCCGGTGGACGCGCCGGCCCGGGTCGCCGACACCGAGCAGAGCAACACCAGCGTCGTCTACAACCGGGCGGCGATCCTCAAGGTGTTCCGCCGGGTCGTCTCCGGCGTCAACCCCGACGTCGAGCTGAACCGGGTCCTGGCGCGCGCCGGCTGCCCGCACGTGGCACCGCTGCTCGGCGCCGTCGAGAGCGCGGACGACGCCGGCGAGCCGGTGTCGCTGGCGATGCTCACGGCGTACGCGGAGAACTCCGCGGAGGGCTGGGCGATGGCGACGACCAGCGTCCGGGACCTGTTCGCCGAGACGGATCTCGCGGCCGACGAGGTGGGCGGCGACTTCTCCAGCGAGTCGTTCCGGCTCGGCGAGGCGGTCGCCGTCGTCCACCGCACCCTCGCGCAGGAGCTGGGCACCACCACGGTGTCGTTCCCCCTCGACCGCATGCTGGCCCGCCTCCACCGTGCCGCCGCGGCCGTGCCGGAGCTGGCGCCGCACGTTCCGGCGGCCGAGGAGGCGTTCCGCGCGGTCGCCGGCGAGGAGCTCACCGTCCACCGTGTCCACGGCGACCTGCACCTCGGCCAGGTGCTCCGCACGCCCAAGACGTGGCTGCTCATCGACTTCGAGGGCGAGCCCGGGCAGCCGGTCGAGGAGCGGCGCCGGCCCGACTCGCCGCTGCGCGACGTCGCCGGCATGCTGCGCTCCTTCGAGTACGCGCCGCACCACCTGATCGTCGACCAGCCCGACGACGCCTGGGTGGTGTACCGCGCGCGGGAGTGGGCCGACCTCAACCGGCGCGCGTTCTGCGACGGCTACGCCAGCGCCGCCGGTGCCGACCCGCGCGACCGGTCCGCGCTGCTCACGGCGTACGAGCTGGACAAGGCCGTCTACGAGGCGGCCTACGAGGCGCGGTTCCGGCCGAGCTGGCTGCCCATCTCCCTGCGCTCGGTCGCCCGCCTGCTGGGTTAGGTTGGCCCGTGTGCTGGTCACCCTCGCTGTCGAGAACTACCGGTCGCTGCGCCGGCTGATCGTGCCGCTGCGCCGGCTGAACGTGGTGACCGGCGCGAACGGCAGCGGCAAGTCGAGCCTCTACCGCGCGCTGCGGCTGCTCGCCGAGTCGTCGCGCAACGGCGCGGTGGCGGCGCTGGCCCGGGAGGGCGGCCTGCCGTCGACGCTCTGGGCCGGACCCGAGGTGATCGGGAAGGCCGTCCGCGCGGGCCGGCATCCGGTGCAGGGCACGGTGCGCACGAAGCCGGTGTCGCTCCGGCTCGGGTTCGCCAGTGACTCGTTCGGCTACGCCATCGACCTCGGGATGCCGCAGGACGGGCAGTCCGCGTTCGCGCTGGATCCCGAGATCAAGGCCGAGTGCACCTGGTCCGGGCCGGTGCTGCGGCCCGGCACCCGGCTCACCGAACGGACGAACGCGGCCGTCGGCGTGCGGGGGAAGGACGGCGCGTGGCGCGCGGTGCCCGGGCTGCGGCTGCGGCCGTACGACAGCATGCTGGCCGAGTTCGCCGATCCGGAACTGGCGCCGGACCTCGTGCTGCTCCGCGAGCGGATCCGGTCGTGGCGGTTCTACGACCACGTCCGCACCGACGCCGACGCGCCGATGCGGCGCGCGCGGATCGGCACCCGTACCCCCGTGCTCGGCCACGACGGCGGCGACCTGGCGGCGGCCCTGGAGACGATCCGGGAGATCGGCGACGCGGAGGCGCTGGACACGGCCGTCGACCTGGCGTTCCCGGGGAGCCGGCTGGCGATCGCCGTCACCGGCGGCCGGTTCGAGGTGACGCTGCGCCAGCCCGGCATGCTGCGCGCGCTCGGCGCCGCGGAACTCTCCGACGGCACGCTGCGCTACCTGACCTGGGTGGCCGCGCTGCTCACGCCCCGGCCGCCCGAGCTGCTCGTGCTCAACGAGCCGGAGAACAGCCTGCATCCGGATCTGGTGCGGCCGCTCGCGGCGCTGATCGCCGGCGCGGCGAGCCGGATGCAGATCGTGGTCGTCACCCACTCGCGCGCGCTCCAGTCCGCACTGGACGCGCACGGCGACGGCGACGCCGACCTGCAGATGATCGAACTGGCCAAGGACCACGGTGAGACGTACGTCGTCGGGCAGGAAAAGCTCGACGAGCCTGCGTGGCACTGGCCGAAACGCTGAGGAAGGATGATCGCATGAGTCTCGAACGCGCTGTCCCGCCGGATCCGTACGACTTCCTGGCTCCGGTGCCCTCGTTCACCCTCACCAGCGAAGACGTCCGCGACGGCGAGCCGATGGCCGCGACGCACGCCGACCCGAGCGTCGGCGGGGCCGGCCGCTCGCCGCAGCTGTCCTGGTCGGGCTTCCCCGAGGGGACGAAAAGCTTCGCCGTCACCTGCTACGACCCGGACGCGCCGACCACCAGCGGCTTCTGGCACTGGGTCCTGGTGAACGTGCCGGTCTCCGTGACGTCGCTGGCCCAGGGTGCCGAGGACCCGGCCGGGTCGTTCACGGTCCGCAACGACTACGGCAGCAAGGGCTACGGCGGTTCCGCGCCGCCCCAGGGCGACCGGCCGCACCGCTACCTGTTCGCCGTCCACGCGCTCGACGTGGAGAAGCTCGACGTGACGCCGGACGCGACCCCGGCCGTCGTCGGCTTCAACCTCGCCTTCCACACGCTGGCGCGCGCGGTGATCCGCCCGACGTACCAGGTTCCGTGACCGAAGGAAGGGCCCCTTCCTAACGCCTACGCGTTAGGAAGGGGCCCTTCCTTTCGATCGGCCGGGTAGGTTCGGACGGGTGAGAATCGGCATCGGTCTGCCCAACACCCTGCCCGGCATCGCCGGCACGACGCTCGTGGAGTGGGCCCGGCGGGCCGAGGAACGCGGCTTCGCCGGGCTCGCCACGATCGACCGCGTCGCGTACCCGAACCACGACTCGCTCACCGCGCTCGCCGCGGCCGCCGCGGCCACCAGCCGCATCGGGCTGTTCACCAACATCCTGCTGGCGCCGGTCTATCCGGCGGCGCTGCTGGCGAAGGCCGCCGCGACCGTCGACCAGGTGTCCGGCGGCCGGCTCACACTGGGTCTCGCGCCGGGCGGCCGGCCCGACGACTACGCGGTGACGGGGCGGGACTTCGCGCGCCGCGGCCGCGTCTTCGACGAATCGCTCGCCGAGCTCCACCGGATCTGGGCCGGCGAGCCCCGGCACTCGCCGACCCCGGTCGACGGGCGGTCCGTGCCCGTCATGATCGGCGGTGGCAGCGACGCGGCGATCCGCCGGACGGTGCGCTGGGGTGCCGGGTGGACGCTGGGCGGAGGCACGCCCGAGCAGGCCGCGGAGTTCGGCGCGCGGGTCCGCGCCGCCTGGCGCGAGGCGGGACGCGAGGGGGAGCCGCGCATCGCGGCGCTGGCCTACTACTCGCTCGGCGCCGACGCCGAGGACGCCTCCCGGGCCTACCTGCGCGACTACTACGGCTTCCTCGGCGACTACGCCGAGATGATCGCGGGGAGCGCGCTGCGCACACCGGACGCCGTGCGGACCGCGGTCCGGTCCTTCGCGGAGGCCGGCGTCACCGAGCTGTACCTGGACGCGACCACACCGGACCTCCACCAGATCGACCGCCTGGCCGACCTGGTCATGTGAGCGGCATCGCGAGGTCGACCCGGACGCCGAGCAGGCGGACGGGCCGCTTCCACTCGAACTTCGTCAGCAGATGCAGGGCCGCGCGTTCAATCACGTCGAGGTCGGTGGTCGGGCCGTCGCGCAGCTTCATCTCCCGCGTCGGGGTGAAGAAGCTGACGTAGCGCACCTTGACCGCGACGTGGGTGACCTCCCGGCCGTCGGCGACCACCTGCGCGCCGAGCGCTCGCGCCATCGCCGCGACCTCTCGCGCGATGTCGGCCGGGTCGGAGAGATCCTCGGCGTACGTGTTCTCGCGGCTGCGCGACCGCGCCACCCACGGCTCGGTGGTGATGTGCGTGTCGCCGCCACCCCGCGCCGCCACCGGCAGCCACGCCGCCTGCCGCGGCCCGAAGCGCGCGACCAGCGCCTCGGGTGGCGTGGCGGCCAGCTGGGCCACCGTGTGCAGCCCCACCTCGTCGAGCTTGCGGGCGGTCTTCGGGCCGACTCCCCACAGCTCGGCGGCCGGGCGGGGACCCATCGCCGCCATCCACGTCGCGGAGGTCAGCTGGTGCACGCCGCCGGGCTTGGCGAACCGGGCCGCGATCTTCGCCTGCTGCTTGTTCTCGCCGATGCCGATCGCGCAGGTCAGGCCCGTCTCCGCGAACACCGCGGCCTTCATCTCGCCGGCCAGCGCGACCGGGTCGGCGATGTCGCCGCCGACGAACGCCTCGTCCCACCCCCACACCTCGACGTCGACGGGGAACCGGCGCAGGACGGCCATCACCCGCTCGGACGCCGCCGTGTAGGCGGCCGGGTCGGCGGGCAGGAAGACGGCCTCCGGGCAGAGCTGGGCCGCCCGGCGCAGCGGCATTCCGGAGTGGACACCGTGCTCGCGGGCCTCGTACGACGCCGTGGAGACGACCTGCCGGCGCGCCGTCGGATCGCCGGCACCGCCGACCACGACCGGCCGGCCGCGCAGCTCCGGCCGGCGCAGGATCTCCACCGCGGCCACGAACTGGTCCATGTCCACATGCAGAATCCACCGCTCGCTCATGCCGGCGCTCCGCTCCGCTCCGCGCCGTCATGAGGCACAACGCGACTGAGCTGGCCGATTCGCTCGCTCCGCTCGCTCATGCCGGCGCGGCCGCCAGGCGGTCGGCCCGGGACTCCAGGTAGCGGCGTTCCGGGAGGCTCTGGGTGGCCTGCGCGGCCGCCCGGTACAGCTCGGCGGCGGTGGCCGGTTCCCCGGACAGCTCCCACAGGTGCGCGCGGACTGCCGCGAGCCGGTGGTGCCGGGCGACCCGCGGGTCGTCGTCGAGCGGCGCGAGGAGCTCCAGCCCCGCGGCGGGGCCGGCGACCATCGCGAGCGCCACCGCCTTGTTGAGCCGGACCATCGGGTTGTCGCTGACCCGCTCCAGCAGCCCGTACAGCGCCAGCACCTGCGGCCAGTCGGTCTCCTCGAAGCTGGCCGCCTCGTCGTGGACGGCGGCGATCGCGGCCTGGAGCTGGTACGCGCCGGGCCGGGTCCGGGCGAGCGACGTGGACACCAGCGCCACGCCCTCCGCGATCGCGTCGCGGTTCCACCGCGTGCGGTCCTGCCGCTCCAGCGGGACCAGCTCGCCGTCGGGGCCGGTGCGGGCCGGGCGGCGCGCGTCGGTGAGCAGCATCAGCGCCAGCAGCCCGGTGACCTCGCCGTCGTCGGGGAGCAGGCGGTGCAGCATCCGCGCCAGCCGGATGGCCTCGGCCGACAGCTCCACCCGCGCCAGGTCGGGGCCGGACGTGCTCGTGTAGCCCTCGTTGAAGATCAGGTAGAGCACGTGCAGCACCGCGTCGAGGCGCTCCGCCCAGGCGTCGGCCGGCGGCATCGCGAACGGCACGCCGGACGACCTGATCTTCTGCTTGGCGCGGCTGATCCGCTGGCCCATCGTCGGCTCGGGCACGAGGAACGCGTTCGCGATCTCCTGCGTCGTCAGCCCGCCGACCGCGCGTAGCGTGAGCGCGATCTGGGCCGGCACCGGCAGGGCCGGATGGCAGCACAGGAAGAGCAGCACCAGCGAGTCGTCCGGCGTCGCCTCGGCGGCGTCGGCGGCCGGGGCCACGCCGGAGTAGGCGGGATCGCGGACGAAGTCGGCGTGTTCGCGCTGCCGGCGCGACTCCTCGCTGCGCAGCTGGTCGATGAGCCGCCGGGAGGAGACCCGGATCAGCCAGGCCCGCGGGTCGTCGGGGACACCCTCCCGCGGCCACTGGAGCGCGGCGGCGAGCAGCCCCTCCTGCACGGCGTCCTCGGCCGCGTCGAAGTGCCCGTACCGCCGCGCCAGCGCACCCAGAACCTGCGGCGCCAGGTCCCTGAGCAGGTCCTCCACGCCACCGAGCCTACGACTCTCGACGTCACGCCAGGCCGGCCGCGCGCGCGAGGACGGTGACGAGGTACGCGAGGAGGAAGACCAGCGCGAGCACGGCGGCCGTACGCAGGCGCGGGTCGGCCCGCTGCCGGTGGGACCGGGCCCGGGCCACGCCGATCACCAGCAGCGCCAGCGGGAACACGATGAACAGCGGGCTGACCAGCACGGCGAAGGCGAGCACGAACGAGATCCAGCCGGTGACCGTGGTGACGTGGAGGGCGTCGGCGTCCGGGATGCCGAGCTGGTAGACCCCGTACCGCGCGCGCTGGAGGGCCGGCAGGCGGGCCGCGTACCCGGCCTGGCCGCCGTCGCGCATGCCGACCGCGAGGTCGGCCTGGGCCCGCTGGAGCTGCCGCACGCGGCGGTAGCCGCGCGGTCCGGCGTAGACGAACGCGTTCCACCGGGCCCGGCCCCGGCTCCGCCAGCCGCGCAGGGCCGCGATCTCGTGGGGTGTCGCCGTCCACGGGTCGCGCAGCGTCTCCAGCTGGCCGGCCAGGCCGACGTACTCGTCCCTGCGGAAGAAGTGCAGCAGGACCAGGAAGGTGCCGAGGATCAGGAAGCCCTTGATCAGGAGTACGAGCAGCGTGCCGAAGCTGCCGGCGAGGTCGGTCAGCGAGGCGGCCGCCGGCGAGTTCCAGAGGAAGTGCATCAGCCAGGCGAGGGCGAGCGCGCCGAGCGCCACCCCGATCCGGTTGAACCAGCCGCGTTCCCGGTGCAGCACCGCGTACGCCACGCCGGCCCCGGCGATCGCGCTGTAGACCGTGTGGCTCCACAGTCCGGCGAGGAGCCCGCGGACCACGAACGTCTGGAGCACCGGACCGAGGCTGTCGGTGCCGGCCGCCGCCACCGCGTTCAGGCTGTACGTGACGTTCTCGACCTCCTGGAAGCCGAGCCCCACGAAGGCCCCGTACACGACGCCGTCGAGCACGCTGTTGATCTGCCGCCGGGCCAGCAGCACGATCATGACGATGCCGAGCGTCTTGAGGATCTCTTCGTCGGTCGGCCCCTCGATCGCCGGGGCCCAGTCCCGCACGAACGACAGCGACGTCACCTTGACGAGGATCGACTCGAGCGCGGTGTTGGCGCGCAGCGCGTTGGCGCTGGCGACGAAGCCGCCCCAGACCACGGCGGCGGCGAGCAGCCAGCGCGGCTCCGGCTCCAGCCAGTCGACCGCGCGGATGACCACCACGAACACGGTGCCGTGGATCGCGAAGAGGACCACGGCCAGCACGAACGCGGCCGGCGCGTCGGCGATCGCCGGGCCGAACGAGGTGCCGAGGATGACCACGCCGAGCACCGTCAGCACGACGAACAGCCACACCGAGGGCCAGGTCGCGGCGGCGGCCCACGACGGGAACACGCGGCGTCGCGCGGTCGCCTGCTCCACGCTCATGCGGTCTGGTCGATCGCGACGGTGCGGACGCTGGATTCGAGCGCGGCCCGGTGGCCGGTGACGCTCGCGTCGGTGCCGTCGACCACGGCGGTGACGCCGGTGCCGCCGCGCAGGTACACCGTGTACCAGCCGGTGCGGTTCTCCGCCACGAAGGTCGCCTGGAGCCCGGGGACGCCGCTCTCCGAGGTGACCGGCTGGTCGGCGGAGACACCCTGGATGCCGGATATGTTCTGCACCTCCGCGCGGATCCGGTCCGCCAGTTGCCGGAGCGTGCCGGGAAACGCCTCGGCGGTCAACCGGTAGCGCACGCCGTCGACGGCCATCGTCACCACCCCCTGCTCGGGCGAGGTCTCCCGCGCGTCGATGGTCGCTCCCTCCGGCGGGACCACGCTCGCGTTCTCCGCGAACGCCAGCGGCCGCTCGGTCGACACGGTGGCGTTCGGGATCGCCCGGTTGAGCGCGGGAATCCCGAGCGAGAGGGCGGCCACACCGGCAGCCACCGCGATGGTGCCGGCGAGGTTTCGCCGCCACGCGGAGGACGCGCCTGCCATCAGCACATTGTCGGGGAGAAATCCCGTGCCGGCGGTGAATCTTGCGGATCAGGCGTGCCGCACGGCCGGCGCGCCGTTCCACAGCAGCGCGTGGATGACGTGGGTGACCTCGCAGACGCTGGTCACCGGCCGGGCGAAGCCGAGGCGGATACGCGGCGCCGGCGGCTCCGCCGGGCCGGGGCCGACGACCAGCCCGTACCGGTCGAGGCGCAGAGCCCGGCAGCCCCGCGGCGCCGGACGGCCGCAGACCCGCTCGACCAGCGCGGCGAGTTGCGCGCCGTGGTGGTCGTTGAGGTCGGCGAGAAGGCGGCCCTCGTCGTCGGCGACCGGGTCGGGCCGCGCCGCGCGGAAGTCGGCCGGGTCGACCTCGACCAGCGACCGCCCGTTGGCGAGCCGCACCTCGGCCGGCGCGATCCGGAACAGCGCGTGGCCGCGGCCCACGTCGAGCAGGTCACCGGTCGCGTTCACCTGCGCGTACGCGTCGGCGGCGGCGAGCGCCGCGGTGCCGTGCAGGCGGTGGACCGTGCCGCCGAGCCACAGCCGGCCCCGGGCCGGCGCGCCGAGGACCGGCGGCACGTCGTCGACGCTGAGCACGATGTGACCGGCGAGGGTGGTGGCCAGCTCGCCCGGCGCCGGCACGAGGAGCAACGGCTCGCCGTCGTCCGGCGTGACGTGCCGGACCCGTGCCCGGCCCGGGTAGCCGTTGAGGTGGACGGTGCCCGCGAGCCGGCCGCCCGCCAGTGTGCGTGCCAGCTCCGCCGGTGTCGGCCGCATCCGGGTCCTCCTCGTGATCGTGGTTCGCTCAAGTTAAGTTAGGCTGCCCTAAATAGCAACCCCGCCGCGCGCGTCCAGGCAAGCCACAGCCGGGCTTCAGCCGCACGGCAGATCGGCGCGGCACCGTCGAAGGCATGACCGATCTCAGGAGCCGCCCCGCATCCGTCGACCAGTGGTCGTGGCAGCAGCAGCCGCCACCGGTGGGTCCCGCCGGACCCGGCGGCCCGGTGCCGCCGTGGCACCCGGCGGGGGCCGCGGGCCCGACCCCGCCGCCGCGCCGCCGCGGCCGCCGGGTCGCGGTGGCCGCCGGCGCGCTCGTGCTCGCCCTCGGCGGCGGCGTCGCCGGTGGCGTGATCGGCGCGCAGGCCGACCGGCCGCCGGCGGCCGAGACGACCGCCACCACCGTGTCCAACCCGTCGACCACCACGCTCGCGGCGGTCGCGGCCCGGATGTCGCCGAGCGTGGTGACGGTGCTGGCGCCGGGTGCCGCCGGCACCTCCGAGGGATCGGGCGTGGTCGTGGACGGTGCGGGCCGCATCCTGACCAACAACCACGTGGTCGACCAGGCGACCGGCGGCGTGACGGTCCGGCTCGCCGACGGCCGGGACGTCCCGGCGCGCGTGCTGCGCACCGACGCGGCCCACGACCTGGCGTTGCTCCAGGTGGACGCGTCCGGCCTCACCCCGGCCACCCTGGGCGACAGCTCCGCCGTGGCCGTCGGCGACACGGTGCTGGCCTTCGGCAGCCCGCTCGGGTTGAGCGGCACGGTCACCTCGGGCATCGTCTCGGCGCTCGGCCGCGATGCCGGAGACCTCGGGCTGAGCGGCCTCATCCAGACCGACGCGCCGATCAACGCGGGCAACTCCGGCGGGCCACTGGTCGACACCGCCGGGCGGGTCATCGGCATCAACGTCGCCAACGCCTCCACCGGCCAGGGCGGCGGCAGCATCGGCATCGGCTTCGCGATCCCGATCGACACCGCGGTCCAGACCATCCTGCGTTGAGGGCCGCACTGGCGGCTTGGGACAATGCCCTGACAACCGCGCGGGAAAGGACATTCGGGTTGACCGGGACCGAGGCACCGTCGCTGGCCGTCCGGATCGAGCGCGCCGTGGCCGCGGCCATCGCCCGAGCGCTGCCGGACCTGGCCGGCGCGGACCCGCTCGTCCGAGCATCCGACCGCGCCGACTTCCAGTCCAACGCCGCGATGGCCCTGGCCAAGCGGGCCGGCCGCCGGCCGGCGGACCTCGCCGCCGACCTCGTCGCGGCGCTCCGCGACGACCCGGCCCTCGCCGAGGTGAGCGTCTCCGGGCCCGGCTTCGTCAACGTGACGCTCTCGGACGCGGCGGTGTGGCGCCAGGTGGCGGCGCGTCTCGCCGCGCCGCGGCTGGGCGTCGGCACGCCGGAGCTCGGCCGCCGCACGGTGATCGACTACTCGGCGCCGAACATCGCCAAGGAGATGCACGTCGGCCACCTGCGTACGACGATCATCGGGGACTGCCTCGCCCGGGTCCTGGCCTTCCTCGGCGCCGAGGTGATCCGGCAGAACCACCTCGGCGACTGGGGCACCCAGTTCGGCATGCTCATCCAGTACCTCGACGAGCACCCCGACGCCGCCTGGCACCACGACCAGTTGGCCGACGGCACGTCCCCGGTGCCGGCGCTGGACCGGCTCTACCGGGCGGCACGGGCCGCCTTCGACGCCGACCCCGCGTTCGCCGACCGGGCCCGTGCGCGCGTGGTCGCGCTCCAGGCAGGCGAGCCCGCCACCGTCGCGCGCTGGCGGGAGATCGTGGCCGAGTCCGAGCTGGCGTTCCGGGAGATCTACGACCGGCTCGGCGTGCTGCTCACCCCGGAGGACTCGGCCGGCGAGTCGTTCTACAACCCGCTGCTGCCCGGGGTCGTCGAGGAGCTGACGGCGGCCGGCATCGCGGTGGAGAGCGACGGCGCGCTGTGCGTCTTCGACGACGACATCACGGGCCCCGACGGCAAACCCACGCCGCTGATGGTCCGCAAGAGCGACGGCGGCCACGGGTACGACACCACCGACCTCGCCACCCTCCGCTACCGCATCCGCGACCTGAAGGCCGACCGGATCCTCTATGTCGTCGACGCCCGGCAGGCCCTGCACTTCCGGCTCGTCTTCGCCGCCGCCCGGCGGGCCGGCTGGCTCACCGACGAGGTCGAGGTGGAGCACGTCGCGTTCGGCACCGTCCTCGGGCAGGACGGGCGGCCGTTCAAGACCCGCTCCGGCGACACCGTACGGCTCATGGACCTGCTCGACGCCGCCGTCGAGCGCGCTCGCGCCGTGGTCGCCGAGAAGGCCGACCCGGCGCCGGTCGACGTCGCCGAGCAGGCCGGCATCGGCGCGGTGAAGTACGCCGACCTGTCCACCTCGCGCACGAAGGACTACGTCTTCGACGTCGACCGGATGGTGTCGCTGACCGGCAACACCGGCGTCTACCTCCAGTACGCGCACACCCGCATCCGCTCCATCCTGCGCAAGGCCGGCGACGTGCCCGTCGCGGTGGACCCGACCGTCCCCGCGCACCCCGCCGAGCGTGCGTTGGCCCTGGCGCTCGACGGCTTCGGTGACACCCTCGCCGACGTCGGCCGGACGCTGGAGCCGCACCGGCTCTGCGGATACCTGTTCGCGCTCGCCAAGGCGTTCACCGACTTCTACGAGGCGTGCCCGGTCCTCTCGGCGGCCACCCCGGCGGAGCGCGGCAACCGGCTGGCGCTCTGCCACCTGACCGCCGGGACGCTGCGCCAGGGCCTCGATCTGCTGGGCATCACCGCACCGGAGCGCATGTAGGGCCTACGCCGGAATCGACGCGCGGATGGCCTCGTCCACGTCGGTGGCGGTGAGGCCGAAGGTCTTCCCGGTCAGCGTGGAGTCGAGGATGAACGGGCGTTCCCACTGGTAGCTCATCTCGACGAAGCCGCGGGTCCGGCGGTCGAAGAGGCCCGCCGCGCGGATGGCCGCCTTGGGGTACGCGCGGACCTTCGGCATCGCGTACCCGCCGATGGCGGCGACCTTCTCGGTCAGCTGGCGCAGCGTCATCGGCGGCGGTGAGGGGACGTGCCAGGCGCGGCCCCAGGCACGCGGGTCGCGGCCCAGCGCGATCATCGCGGCCGCCATGTCGCCCGTGTACGTGAACGTGTGCGGGTTGTCGACGTTTCCCGGCAGCCAGACCGTCCGCCCGGTGGTCAGCCCCGGCATCATCATCTCGATCGCCGAGTAGCGGGGGCTGAGGTAGTCCGAGCCGCGCACTTCGGTGACGCCGCTGATCCGGCCCGAGTGGTAGGCGGCGAGCGCGTCCTCCCACATTTTGATCCGGACCCGGCCCTTGACGGTCGGCGCGCGCAGCGGCATGTCCTCGGTCATCGGGCGGTCGACGGGGCCGTAGACGTAGAGGTTGCCGGTGATCACCAATGGCGCGCCGCTGGCCTCGGCCGCGGCGAGCATCGCCTCAGCCATCGGCGGCCAGTCGGTCGGCCACGTGTGGTACGGCGGGTTGGCGCAGTTGTAGACGGCGACGGCACCCTCGGCCAGGCGGACCAGTGACCGCTTGTCGCCGGCGTCGGCGGCGACGCGCTCGACGCGGTCGTGGACGGGCCCGCTGCCGCTGCGGGTGACGACGCGGACGGGCTCGCCCGCGTCGGCGAGGCGGCGGGCGATCGTGCTGCCGATGGCGCCGGCGCCGATGACGAGGTGCATGATCTCATCCTTCCGTTGGGAGAGCACTGCTCTCTGACGAGAGCAATATTCGCGCGGCTCCTGCTCCGTGTCAAGAGCAGTGCTCTCGTATGCGACACTTGCTCTCGTGAACGCGAGATCCATGCGGGCCCGGCTCAGGGCGGAGATGACCGACGAGATCAAGTCCATCGCCCGCCGGCACCTGGCGACCGACGGCGCGAACCTGTCGCTGCGCGCCGTCGCCCGCGACCTCGGCGTCGTCTCCTCGGCGATCTACCGCTACTTCCCGAGTCGGGACGATTTGCTGACGGCGCTGATCATCGACGCGTACAACGCGCTCGGCGACGCGGTCGAGAGCGCGGAGGCGGCGGTCGAGCGCGCCGACCTCACCGGCCGCTTCCTGGCGATGTGCCGGGCCGTCCGGGGATGGGCGGTCGCCAACCCCCACGAGTACGCGCTGATCTACGGCAGCCCGGTCCCCGGCTACGCGGCGCCGCGGGACACCGTGGCGGCGGCGATCCGCCCGATCGGCGTCCTCGGCCGGATCCTGCGGGACGGGACCGCCGCCGGCATCCTCCCGGCGGACCCCGGCGAGATCACCGGACCGGTGCGCGAGGACCTCTGCCGCCTCCGGGACGCGATCGCCCCCGGCGTGCCGCTGCCCGCGCTCAGTCGCGCCGTGGGTGCCTGGCTGCAGCTCTTCGGCTTCGTCAGCTTCGAGCTGTTCGGCCAGTTCGCCAACACGGTGGAGGCGCCGGAGCCGCTGCTGGACGCGCAGATGCGCGCGCAGGCGGCGTACATCGGGCTGCCTTAGGCGGTGTCCTCGCGCATCTGGTGGTAGTCGCGGAAGCGCTCCATCATGCCGAGCAGCTCACTCTGGATGAAGGCGTAGAAGTCGCCCATCATGGCGATCCGGTCACCGGCCGGCGTGCCGCGGCCGCCGGCCGCCGCCGCACCCTCGTCGGAGAGTTTCGCGATCGTCGAGAAGAGCGTGCCCTTGGCGATCGCGCCGAGGTACCACGCGTCGTCCGGCAGGCCGTAGCGGTCCCGCCGCGATCCCGGCGTCGCTGCTCGCTTCACGAGCCCGATCTGCTGGAGGTAGCGCACCGCCCCGGAGACCGCGGCCGGGCTCACCTCCAGTTCCTCGGCCAGCTCCGCGGCGGTCAGGTAGCCCGAGTCGGACGCCATCAGGTGCATGAGCACGCGGCCCGCCATCCGGGGAAAGCCCCAGTCGGCCAGGACGCGGGCCATGTTCTCGACGTACTGCCGCAGTGCGGCCTCGTCCCGCTCGCCGGCCATGCGCTCACCCCCTCCGGCCCTATCTTGACGCTACCCACGCGGGAACGCGAGGACGGTCAGCACGCGGCGGTGGTCGGCCGCGGGCGGCAGATCGAGGCTGACCAGGATGCTCGCGATGTGCCTGGGCGAGCGGTGTCCGGCGGGAGCGGCGGTCCAGCCCACCGCGTCACCCGTTAGGAAGGGCCCCTTCCTAACGCTGCGCGTTGTGGAGGGGGCCCTTCCTAGCGCTGCGCGTTGTGAGGGGGCCCTTCCTAGCGCTGCGTGTTGCGGAAGGGGCCCTTCCTAACGGACCCGGGACCGTATTCCTCAGGACCGACGCCGGCCTGCTTCGCGCGGGGGCGATCCCCGGACTGCCGCCCAGAGACCCGCCCACTGCTCGGCCGTCAGGTCCCGGGGCAGCGCGTCGGGCGGCACGCGGTTGGCGCGCAGCCACTCGCGCGCGACCGGCGGCGGGACCCGGGCCGAGCGCGCCAGGATCTCGCGCAGGCCGTGCCCGCGGCCGGTGAACACGTCCTTGACGAACCGCTGGTACGGCTCGCGCTCGGCCACCAGCGGGACCGGCCGCCGCCGCACGACGAGCAGTCCACCGTCGACGGTGGGCACCGGGCGGAAGGCGTGGCGTGACACTCGCGAGTGGACGGTGTAGTCGAACCAGGGCCAGGTACGGGCCGTCAGCATCGTGGCGCCGCCGATGCCCGCGCGGCGCCGCGCGACCTCCCACTGCACCAGCAGCACGGCCGTACGCCAGTGTGGCGCCGCGAGGACCCAGCGCAGCACCGCCGTGGTGATGTGGAAGGGCACGTTGCCGACGACGACGCGCGGCTCGCCGCGTACCCGGTGGAAGAGGATGTCCTCGTTGACCACCGTGACATGCCCGCCGGTGCGGTCGTCGAGGCGCTTGGCCCGGCGGGGGTCGATCTCCACCGCGGTGATCGGGCGTCCGAGCCGGCTCAGCGGCAGCGTCAGCGCGCCGTCGCCAGGGCCGATCTCCAGGATCGGACCCTCGGTGGCCGCGACGACGGCGGCCACGTCGGCGATGACGCGGCGGTCGACGAGGAAGTTCTGGCCGAGTTCGTGCCGCCCGGGCCCGGCGGCGGGATGGCGTGGCATCGTGCGTGCTCCGCGTAGATCGAGAGTCGGAGCCGGGCAGCACGAGGGGCCGCACCGGCGACGGACCGGACGCGGCGGAGCCGAAACGTGAAGGAAGGGATCAGCTCGCCGCTAGGCGCAGCGGATCCGCATCCACGTCATACCCATGCGCTGGACGCTACCAGGAGCGGCAACCGGTTTATCCGCGCGGCCGCGGACGCAGGCCGTGCATGCCGCCGTCGACGCTGAGCACCGTGCCGGTCGTGGCGCTCGCGAGGGGGCTCGCCAGGTAGCCGATCGCGGCCGCCACCTCGTCGGCGGTGACCAGCCGGCCGGTGGGTTGGCGGGCCCGCAGGGCGGCCAGCTCGGCGTCCGGGTCGTCGGCGGCGTCGAGCAGGCGGCGCACCCACGGCGTGTCCGCGGTGCCCGGGTTGACGCAGTTGACCCGGATGCCCTCCGGCAGGTGGTCCACCGCCATGGCCAGGGTCAGCGACTGGACGGCACCCTTGCTGGCGCTGTAAAGGGCACGCTGGGGCAGCCCGGTGTGCGCGGCGATGGAGCAGGTGTTCACGATCGCCGCGTGCGCCGACCGGCGCAGGTAGGGCAGCGCGGCGCGGGTCACCCGGGCGATGCCGACGACGTTGACGTCGAGCACCCGGTGCCACTCGTCGTCGGCGTTGTCCTCGACCGTGCCGGCGGCGCCGATGCCCGCGTTGTTGACCAGGATGTCGATGCCGCCGAGGCGCCGCGCGGCGGCCTCGATGCCGGCCCGCACGCTGGTGTCGTCGGTCACGTCGCCCCGGATGCCCACCAGCTCCGGCGGAAGGTCGTCGACCCGCAGGTCGAACGCGGCGACCCGCGCGCCGCGGGCGGCGAGGAACCGCGCCGTCGCCAGCCCGATCCCCGATCCGCCGCCGGTGACCACCGCCGCCAGTCCGTCGAACTCACCCACGGGCGTCAGGGTACGCGCCGCGCCTCCTACGACGTGGCGTAGTATTTACTACCGGACGTAGTAAACCGGGGAGGGCCTGCATGGACGCGCTCGACGTCGCCCGCTGGCAGTTCGGCGTCACCACGATCTACCACTTCCTCTTCGTGCCGCTGACGATCGGCCTCGGGCCGCTCGTGGCGACCCTCCAGACACTCTGGTACCGCACGGGCAACCCGCGGTACCTGCGCCTCACCCACTTCTATGGGAAGCTCTTCCTGATCAACTTCGCGATGGGCGTGGTCACGGGCATCGTGCAGGAGTTCCAGTTCGGCATGAACTGGAGCGACTACTCGCGCTTCGTCGGCGACGTCTTCGGCGCTCCGCTCGCGATGGAGGCGCTGCTCGCGTTCTTCCTGGAGTCCACGTTCCTCGGTTTGTGGATCTTCGGCTGGAAGAAGCTGCCGAAGGGCATCCACCTCGCCACGATCTGGGTCGCGGCGATCGGCAGCGTGCTCTCGGCGTACTTCATCCTGGCGGCGAACTCGTGGATGCAGAACCCGGTCGGCTTCGCGATGAACCCGGAGACCGGCCGGCCCGTGCTCACCGACATCTGGGCTGTGCTGACCAACAAGGTCGCCCTGATCACGTTCCCGCACACGATCGCCGCCGCGTTCCTCGTCGCCGGCGCGCTGCTGGTCGCGGTCTCGCTCTGGCACGTGACCCGCCGGCCCGGCACGGACACCGGCGAGCACAGGTTCGCGCTGCGCCTCGGTGCCTGGGTCACCCTCGCCGCCACCGCGGCGGTCGTCGTCACCGGCGACATCCAGGGCAAGATCATGACCGAGGTGCAGCCGATGAAGATGGCGGCGGCCGAGGCGCTCTACCAGTCCGAGCAGCCGGCCGGGTTCTCGGTGTTCACGGTGGGCACGCTCGACGGGAGCCGCGAGGTCTTCGCGATCAAGATCCCGTACCTGCTCTCGTTCCTCGGCACCGGCGACCCGACCGCGCGGGTGGAGGGGATCAACGACATCCAGGCACGGTACGCGGCCGAGTACGGTCCGGGCAGCTACGCGCCGATCGTGCCCGTCACCTACTGGAGCTTCCGCGCGATGATCGGCCTCGGCGTGGCGGCGGCGCTGATCGCGCTCTGGGTCCTCTGGGCACAGCGCCGCGGGCGTACCCCGGGCAACCGCTGGCTGGTCCGCGCGGGCCTGGCGCTGCCGCTGCTGCCGCTCGCCGCCAGCACCGCGGGCTGGATCTTCACCGAGATGGGCCGGCAGCCGTGGATCGTCTTCGGTGAGCTGCTGACCCGCGACGGCGTCTCCCGCAGCGTGTCGTTGACCGAGGTGCTCACCTCGTTCCTCGCCTTCACGCTGATCTACGCCGTGCTGGCGGTGATCGAGGCGCGGCTGCTGCTGCGGTACGCGAAGGCCGGCCTGCCGCCGCCGGACGCGGCACCCGCCGAGGAGCCCGACGACACGGCGGAATCCGTCCCCGCACTGGCCTACTAGGAGTGACCACCATGGACCTGAGCACCGTCTGGTTCGTCGCCGTTGCCGCGCTCTTCGTCGGCTACTTCGTCCTGGAGGGCTTCGACTTCGGCGTCGGGATGCTGGTTCGCCTGTTCGGCCGGGACGACGCCGAGCGGCGGCAGCTCATCGGCACGATCGGCCCGGTGTGGGACGGCAACGAGGTGTGGCTGATCACCGCGGCCGGCGCGATGTTCGCCGCGTTCCCCGGCTGGTACGCGACCCTCTTCTCCGGCTTCTACGTGCCGATGCTGCTCATCCTGCTGGCGCTGATCGTGCGCGGGGTCGCGTTCGAGTTCCGCGGCAAGCGCGACGACCCCGCGTGGCGCCGGCGGTGGGACCTGGCCATCCTCTGTGGATCGACCGTGCCCGCGGTGCTGTGGGGGCTCACGTTCGCGAACATCGTGCGCGGCGTGCCGCTCGCGGCCGACCACGAGTACGTCGGGGGCCTGGCCGACCTGCTCAACCCGTTCGCCCTCCTCGGCGGGCTCGTGTTCCTGGCGGTGTTCCTCTGGCACGGCGCGGTGTTCGTGGCGCTCAAGACCGAGGGGGAGGTGCGGGTCCGGGCCAACCGGCTCGCCGCGCGGGTCGGGCCGCTCGCCGCCGCGCTGCTCGCCGGCTTCCTCGCCTGGATGCTGCTCGACCTGCGCCGGACCCCGGCCGCCGCCGCGCTCGGGGTCGCGGCGGTGGTCGCGGCCGTCCTCGCCGTCGCCGCCAACCGGGTACGCCGGGAGGGCTGGGCGTTCACCGGCACCGCGGCCGCGATCGCGCTGGCGGTGGTCGCGCTCTTCACCGCGCTGTACCCGGCGCTGCTGCCGTCCACAGCGGACCCGGCCGGGACGCTGACCGTCGCCGGGGCCGCCGCGAGCCCGTACTCCCTGAAGGTCATGAGCGTGGTGGCCGCGATCTTCCTGCCGCTGGTGCTCCTCTACCAGGGCTGGACCTACTGGGTCTTCCGGAAGCGGCTCGGGCTCACGCGATCGTGACGCCGCCGTCGACGACGATCGTGGCGCCGGTGATGTAGCCGGCGGCGGGCGACGCCAGGAAGACGACCGTGGCGGCCAGCTCCTCCGGGTCGCCCGCCCGGGCCGCCGGCACGTGGGCGATCCGCGCGTCGAGGTAGCCCGGCGGGTACTGGTCGGTCATCTCCGACGGGAAGAAGCCCGGCGCGATCGCGTTGACCCGGATGCCCTTGCGGCTCGTCCACTGCGCGGCGAGGTCCCGGGTGAGGCCGAGGAGGCCGGCCTTGGCGCTGGAGTACGCGGCCTGCGGCAGGCCCGCGGAGACCAGGCCCAGCACGCTGGAGATGTTGACGATCGACGCGCCAGGCGTCATGTGCGCCGCGCACGCCTGCGCCATCCAGTAGCAGCCGTTGAGGTTGACGTCGACGACCCGGCGGAACTCGTCCGGCGTCTCCCGGGAGGCCGGCACGGCGGTGCCGACGCCGGCGTTGTTGACGAGGATGTCGAGGCGGCCGAAGCGTTCGGCGGCGGCGTCCGCGAGGCGGCGGCAGGCGTCGGGGTCGGCGACGTCGGTCGGCACCGCGTGCGCCTCGCCGCCGGCGGCCCGGACGCTCGCGACGGTGGCCTCGAGGCGGTCGGCGCGGCGCGCGGCCACCACCACGCGCGCGCCGGCCTCGGCGAGCGCCACCGCGGTCGCGACACCCAGGCCCGACGAGGCGCCGGTGACGACGGCGACCCGGCCGTCGAGCCGGAAACGGTCCAGAACGGGCATGTGGGCCTCCCTATCGGGTGATCGTGAAGCCATCCTCGCCGCGCGGCTCCTCCTCGGCCACCGTCAGGCCCGAGACGACCGCCTCGCGCGGCCCCTCGCCCGCCCAGCGGACCATGCGTTCGACGGCGCCGGCGTCGCCCTCGAAGACGGCCTCCACGGTGCCGTCGGGCCGGTTGCGGACCCAGCCGCGCACGCCGGCGGCGAGCGCCTCCCAACGGCAGGTGTCGCGGAAGAAGACACCCTGGACCCGGCCCGACACGATCACCCGACGTCTGATCATTCCTGGACGATACGTGCCGGGATACCGTTGGCGGCTATGGACGCCGAGGGGTGGAACCGCAGGTACGCCGAGGCCGAGCTGGTCTGGAGCGCCGGGCCCAACCGGTTCGTGGAGGCGGAGCTGGCCGACCTGCCGCCGGGCCGCGCGGTGGATCTCGCCGCCGGCGAGGGCCGCAACGCGATCTGGCTCGCCTCCCGCGGCTGGCGGGTGACGGCCGTCGACTTCTCCGCGGTGGCGCTCGACAAGGGACGCCGGCTGGCCGCGGCCCGCGGTGTGTCGGTGACGTGGGAACTGGCCGACCTCGCCACGTACCAGCCGCCCGCCAGCGACCTGGTGCTGATCGCGTACCTGCACCTGCCGCCGGACCTCTGGTCGCAGGTGCTGGCACGGGCGGTCGTGGCCGTGGCGCCGGGCGGCACGCTGCTGGTCGTCGGCCACGACCTGGCCAACCTGACGGAGGGCGTCGGCGGGCCGCAGGACGCCTCCCGCCTCTACACCGCCGAGGGCGTGGCAGCCGCCCTCGACGGCCTCGACGTGCAGCGCGCGGAGCAGGTCCGCCGCCCGGTGCCGGACACCCCGCGCGCCGCGATCGACACCCTGGTCCGTGCCCGGCGGCCCGTTTAGCAGCCGACCCAGGTGCGGCCCGACTTCTGACCCCACGAGCAGGTGTCGACGGTCGTGCCCTTGGCGTTGCGGAGGTACGCCGTGTCGCCGGTGTTGTTCCAGATGTAGTTCTTGCTGCCCCAGTAGCGGTTGCGGGAGTCCGCCTTGCCGGACCCGGTGTGCAGCCAGAGCCGGCCGCCCTTGCCGGCGATGCTCACGCTGCCGAACGTGTAGACGTGGTTGGCCTTGTCGCGGATCGTCCTTCGATCCGTTCGGCCGGCGGGTGCTGGCCGGGGCGGCGGGATGTCGTACCCCTGTGGTTTGCTGGTCGGGTGGTACAGGTTGACGCGACGACGCAGCTGGAGGCCTACCGGGTCGAGCTGACGGGCTATTGCTACCGCATGCTCGGGTCCGCGTTCGAGGCCGAAGACGCCGTGCAGGAGACGATGGTCCGCGCGTGGCGCGGCCTGGACCGGTTCGAGGGCCGCGCGGCCCTGCGGTCCTGGCTCTACCGCATCGCCACCAACGTCTGTCTCGACATGCTCGGCAGTGCGCAGCGCCGGGCCCGCCCGATGGAGCTGGGACCGCCCTATCCCGGCGCGACGACGGTGCCGCCCGAGCCGCTGCCGGAGGAGATCTGGGTCGGCCCGGTGCCCGACAGCCGCGTGCTCCCCGCCGAGAGCGACCCGGCCGACGTGGCCGTGGCCCGCGAGAGCGTCCGCCTGGCGTTCGTGACCGCGCTCCAGCACCTGCCGCCCAAGCAGCGCAGCGTGCTGATCCTCCGCGAGGTGCTGGCCTGGTCGGCGGCCGAGGTCGCGGAGCTGCTCGACCTCACCGTGCCGGCCGTCAACAGCGCACTGCAGCGCGCTCGCGCCACCCTGGCCGGCATCGACGTCGAGTCCGACGTGCGCCGGCCGCTCGACGAGGAGCAGAGTGCGCTGCTGGCGCGCTACGTCGCGGCCTTCGAGGCGTACGACCTGACGTCGCTGGTCACGCTCCTCCACGAGGACGCGGTGCTGTCGATGCCGCCGCTGCCGATGTGGCTGCGCGGCCCGGCCGAGATCACCACGTGGATGACCGGCACCGGCAGCGGCTGCCGCGGCTCCCGCCTGATCCCGACGGTGGCCAACGGCCTGCCGGCGTACGGGCAGTATCGGCCGAGCGCGTCCGGCGAGGGCCACGACCCGTGGTCGCTGCTGGTCCTGGAGATCACCGACGGCCGCATCAAGGGCATCTGCAACTTCCTCGACACCAAGCGGTTGTTCCCGCTCTTCGACCTGCCGCCGCACCTACCGCCCGGGTTCGAGATCGACCACACCGCGCAGCCCGGTTAGCTCCAGCAGCTCCGCCAGCCGCTCGCCGCCACCGGCGACCCGCAGGCGACACCCGAGCCGGCGCGCGGTGAGGCCGAGCCGCGCCACGGTCTCGACGGTGACCATGTCCGGCTCCACGACGGCCGCGACATCGCAGATCACCGTGCCCACCCACCCGTCCGCGACCTCGTCGACGAGCTGGTCGCACAGCAGCGTGATCTCCCCGCGCCGCATCCGCGGCGCGAGCACCACCACGCGCGGCCGCCCGCCTGACCGGTCCATGCGGCTCCCTCCCTGCGATAGGGAGACGGCCCGCGGTCGCGGAACTCATCGGTCCGGCTGGTGGGGGATGTGGATGTCCCGGGTCCGCGGTGGTCCGGACCGCCGCTCCCGCCGGGCACCGCTCGCTCCGCTTCGCTGCCAGGCCCGCGGCGGGCAGGCGGCGTTCACCGCCCGAACGGCACCGGCGGCCGGCGACGCCCACGAGCAGCCGCCGCCGGCCGCGGCCGGCTCGGGTGCCTCTGCGCAGGAACGGGTGTGTCGGTCGGGCCGGCTCGGGTGCCTCTGCGCAGGAACGGGTGTGTCGG
>Ga0164243_10004119_pt1 | contig 22913 bp, 17 predicted proteins | sample OricompcompostOP_FD_108781 | JGI IMG/M metagenome (GOLD analysis project Ga0164243, IMG submission 108781) | Organic Plus compost microbial communities from Emeryville, California, USA - Original compost - Organic plus compost (OP) | ecosystem: Engineered > Solid waste > Mixed feedstock >...
AGCTACGACGTAGCCCCTGCTAAATGGACCGTGCAGCCTGCCGCCGCCGTGAAAGCGATAGACGGCAATGCCGGCAGCGCCTGGGTCAGCGAAGCAGGAGCGCCGCAGGAACTGGTCGTAAACCTCGGGGAAACACTGACGCTCAAGGGCTTCACTTACACTCCTGTGACAAATGAGCATATTGGCGGCATCATATATGGATATGAATTTTATACCAGCGAGGACGGAAATACCTGGTCCAAAGCCGCCGCGGGCATGTTCGCCAACATAAAAAACAACCCGGTGCAGCAATCCGTGGCTTTCAGCCCTGTAAAAGCGCGCTATATCAAGCTGGTGGCCACCCGGCCGGCAGTGGAAGGGGATAAAAAGATCAGCGTGGCCGAACTGGGAATTATCACCAGATAGTAAATAAATATTATATCTGTAATGCCTCTGTTGCCTGAGAAGTTGGCAGCAGGGGCATTTTCTGTTAACGGGTTGAAAAAATTTGCCGTTGGCCAAAAAAATTTGGACCAATTAAAAATATAATGTTATAACTTTGCGGATAATCTAAACTAAAGACAATATTTATAACAATTTAACGCTGAACTGAAGTTGGAAAAAACCGCAACTCATACCAACATCTCCGCATATCATCCCGCTTTAAATAAAGGGGTATATTCTGTTGGGTTCAATGTCTTTAGATACCTTTCCCGACGACCTAGAATTTGATAGCGCTCCGTCATATTGACTCGCTGTCGCACCATGATCCCCAGTCATAAGGTGTTTCTCTTTTTCCAGTAATGGAAAGCATTCAATGTAGTTTATTGATTCACGATTTCAATTTTAAAAGTTGGAAAATCAGCATATAATCGTTAGGGTAGCCACTCCTGACGATATACACTATTCAAAGACCATCACCGATGAGATGGAGTCTTCTGCCAAAGCTCGTGGAACCGGAATTGCAAAGCGTTCCCCGGCTTATGTGGAACTGAAGATGCAGGAAGGTAAGGCTGTCATTGCAGTTACGGACAAGGGAGAATGGGTAGGCTTCTGTTATATTGAAGCCTGGGGCCATGAGAAATTTGTTGCTAACTCAGGACTGATCGTGAATCCGGCGTTTCGTGGGCATGGTGTAGCTAAATCGATTAAAAAGAAAATATTCGAACTCTCCCGTCAGAAATATCCTGATTCCAAAATATTTGGTTTGACCACCGGCCTGGCCGTGATGAAAATTAACTCAGAGCTGGGTTACGAGCCTGTTACCTATTCCGAGTTAACAGATGATGAAGAATTCTGGAAAGGCTGCCGCAGTTGCGTGAATTTTGATATTCTTACAGCAAAAAACCGTAAGAACTGTCTTTGCACCGCCATGCTCTATGATCCGGCTGAAAAGCTGAAGGAAGCGGAAGAGAAAGCGATGGCCGCCAAAGCGGAAGCCGCCGCTGCAGAAGCCGAAATGGAGAAAATGAAAATGTCTGTTGCCGCTAACGGCCGCATTCATCACGAACGCCGCCGTCGCCGCTTCAAAGGCAACATCAAACTCTACGAACGCTGGCTGCGGTTCAAAAGATTCGTATTGCTCAACAGCAAAAAAGAAGGCGGCGCTGCAGGCGCTAAAAAGAAATTCCTGTTCTTCTTCTGACAGGCACCTTGTAAAAAAATATTGTTATCTGAATAAAACGTTGTTATAATGAAAAAAGTAGTACTGGGATTTAGCGGAGGACTTGATACTTCCTATTGCGTTAAATATCTGACCGAGGAAAAAGGTTATGAAGTGCATTCTGTGATCGTAAATACAGGCGGTTTTTCTGAGGAAGAATTACAGGAGATCGAGAAGCGCGCTATTAACCTGGGTGTTAAGAGCCATAAAACCGTTAATGCAATCCGCAGTTACTACGACGGCGTTATCAAATACCTGATCTTCGGAAACGTACTGAAGAACAACACTTACCCGCTGAGCGTTTCCGCTGAGCGTATGAGCCAGGCGCTCGCCATTGCCGAGTATGTGAAGGAAGTAGGCGCTGACGCTGTGGCCCATGGTTCTACCGGCGCAGGTAACGACCAGGTTCGTTTTGACATGGTATTCCACATTATGATCCCAGGTGTGGAAATCATCACTCCGATCCGCGATATGAAACTGAGCCGCGAAGAAGAAATCTCCTACCTGAAATCCAAAGGGGTGGACATGAACTTCGAAAAAGCCATGTACTCCATCAACAAAGGTATCTGGGGTACTTCCGTAGGCGGTAAGGAAACCCTGACCTCCAACGGTATGCTCCCTGAATCCGCATGGCCTACCCAACTCACCAAAAATGGTGAAGAGCAGGTGAAACTGGTGTTCGAAAAAGGTGAACTGACCGGTATCAACGACAAGAAATTCGCACATCCCTCCGAAGCCATCCAATACCTGCAAACTATTGCCGGCCCTTACGCTATCGGTCGCGATATCCACGTGGGCGACACCATCATCGGCATCAAAGGCCGCGTAGGCTTCGAAGCCGCCGCGCCAATGGTAATCCTGAAAGCGCACCACGCCCTGGAAAAACATGTACTCACCAAATGGCAGCTGAGCTGGAAAGACCAACTGGCGCAGTTCTACGGTAACTGGATGCACGAAGGCCAGATCATGGACCCAGTAATGCGCGACATCGAAGCATTCCTCCAGCACTCCCAGGAAAATGTAACCGGTGAAGTATATGTAACCCTGATGCCTTACCGCTTCCAGGTAACCGGTATCCAAAGTCCATACGACCTGATGAGCAGCAAATTCGGCAAATACGGCGAAATGAACAGCGGCTGGTCCGGTGACGATGTGAGAGGCTTCAGCAAAATCTTCGGTAACCAGACCATGATCTGGCATCAGGTAAAAAATGACAACAAATAAGCAATGAGTAATTCCAATAAAATAAAAGCAGGAATCGTTGGCGGCGCCGGTTACACCGGTGGCGAAATGATCCGGCTTTTGTTGAACCACCCGGATGTGACCATCTCCTTTGTGCACAGCCGGAGCAACGCAGGTAACCCGCTGTACGCCGTACATGCGGACCTGCTGGGCGAAACCGAACTGACCTTCAGCGGCGAACTGAGCAACGACATCGATGTGATGTTCCTCTGCCTGGGTCATGGCGAATCCAAAAAGTTCGTGGAAGCAAATGATATTGCAGACCACGTGAAGATCATTGACCTCAGCCAGGATTTTCGTTTAGGCGAAAGCGTGAAAGGAAGAACCTTTGTGTACGGCCTGCCTGAACTGAACAGGGATGCCATCAAAACGGCAACCAATATCGCGAATCCCGGCTGCTTTGCTACCGCTATCCAGTTAGGACTCCTTCCTTTGGCGGAAGCCGGAGTACTGAAAGAAGTCCATACCACTGGTATCACCGGCTCAACCGGAGCGGGACAAAGCCTGCAGGCTACTTCACACTTTACCTGGAGGGCAAATAATATCTCCACCTACAAAGTATTAACACACCAACACCTTAAAGAAATCCGACGAAGCTTACAACAACTGCAGCCTGGATATACAGCAGATGTAAACTTTGTTCCGGTAAGAGGTGATTTCCCAAGAGGCATCTGGGTGACTTCCTATCTGCAGAGCGATCTGTCACTGGAAGGCGCCGTGCAGTTGTACCAGGAATTTTACGCTGGTCATCCATTCACGCATGTGAGCACAAAACAGATAGACCTCAAACAGGTGGTGAATACCAATAAGGTGCTGATACAACTGGAAAAAGTGGGAGAGAAACTGGTGATCCATTCCATAGAGGACAACCTGGTAAAAGGCGCTTCCGGTCAGGCTGTACAGAATATGAACCTGATGTGCGGACTGGATGAAACGGCAGGACTCAAACTGAAGTCCATCGTTTTCTAAACCTTTTTTAATTGTCAATCTGAAATTACAAATGAAACTCTTCGACGTTTATCCGGTTAATAATATCATTATTGATAAAGCCCTCGGCTCCAATGTTTGGGACGATAAGGGCACTGAATACCTGGACCTGTATGGCGGCCATGCCGTGATCTCCATCGGTCACACGCACCCTCACTATGTGAAACGCCTTACAGACCAGCTCCATAAAATCGGCTTCTATTCCAACTCCATCAAAATGCCCCTGCAGGAGCAGCTGGCAGCTTTGCTGGGCAAGGTTTCCGGAAAAGAGGACTATCAGCTGTTCCTCTGCAACTCCGGTGCGGAAGCCAACGAAAATGCGCTGAAACTGGCTTCTTTTCACAATGGTAAAAAGAAAGTAATCGCATTCAGGAAATCCTTCCACGGCCGTACTTCCCTGGCAGTGGCCGCAACGGACAATCCTAAAATCGTTGCGCCGGTTAATGAAACCGATAACGTCGTGTTCCTGCCATGGCTGGACGAAGCGGCGCTGGAACAGGCTTTCAGGGATCACGAAGTTTCTTCCGTGATCATCGAAGGCATCCAGGGCGTAGGCGGTATCAGGGTAGCGTCCGAATCTTTCCTGCAAAAAATCCGCTCCCTCTGCGATGCGCATAACGCTGTATTCATTGCTGACTCCGTGCAATGCGGCTACGGCAGAAGCGGCAAATTCTTCTCGCATGATTATGCCGGCGTTAACGCCGACATCTATACGATGGCAAAAGGTATGGGTAATGGCTTCCCCATCGGAGGCATCATTATCTCCCCTAAAATCGCCGCCAGCCACGGTATGCTGGGCACCACCTTCGGAGGCAACCACCTGGCCTGCGCAGCAGCGCTGGCAGTGCTGGAAGTGATCGAGTCAGAAAACCTGATGCAGAACGCTGCCACCGTTGGCGGATACCTGATCAATGAACTGAAGAAGTTCGACCAGGTGCTGGAAGTAAGAGGCCGCGGTTTGATGATTGGCATTGAGCTGCCGGAAGAACTGGCCCATGTAAGGAAAAACCTGCTGGGTACACATAAGATCTTCACCGGTGAAGCAAAACCAAATGTGATCCGCCTGTTACCGTCCCTGGCGCTTACCCGGGCACATGCAGACCAATTTTTAGAAGCATTCAGAAAAGAAGTGAAATAATAATGAAACAGTTTATTTCAACAGCCGATGTTCCCAGTGTCCCGCGTTTGGTAGACATTGCACTGGAGTACAAGAAAAATCCCTTCAAGGATAGAGCATTAGGAAAAGACAAGACGTTGGGAATGATATTCCTGAACCCAAGTTTGCGTACCCGCCTGAGTACACAGGTGGCTGCCAAAAACCTGGGCATGGAACCGATCGTTTTCAATATTGATAAGGAAGGGTGGCAGCTGGAAATGAATGACGGCGTTATCATGAACGGGAATACTTCCGAACACGTAAAGGAAGCCGCTGCGGTAATGGGACAATACTTCGATATTCTCGCCATCCGTACATTCCCTGGTCTGAAAAACAAGGAAGAAGATTATACAGAGAAATACATCAACCAGTTCATCAAATACGCAGGCGTGCCGGTAGTGAGCCTGGAAAGCGCCACTTTACACCCCCTGCAAAGTTTGACGGATGTGATTACCATCAAGGAAAGGTGGAACGAGCCACGCAAACCGAAAGTGGTAATGACCTGGGCGCCGCACGTAAAAGCGCTGCCACAGGCCGTACCTAACTCTTTCGCGCAGTGGATCAATGCCTGGGGCGAAGCGGATTTTGTGATCACCCACCCGGAAGGTTATGAACTGGATGAGAAATTCACCAAAGGCGCCCGTATCGAATACAACCAGGACGAAGCGCTGAAAGATGCTGACTTTGTGTACGTGAAAAACTGGTCCTCCTACAGGGACTATGGTAAGATCACCTGCACGGACAGCAGCTGGATGGTGGACAACGCAAAGCTCAAAAATACCAATAACGCCAAGGTAATGCACTGCCTCCCTGTCCGCAGGAATGTGGTGATCGCCGACGAAGTGCTGGATGGACCTAACTCCATCGTGATCCCTGAAGCGGGCAACCGCGTATGGGCGGCGCAGGCAGTATTGAGTGAAATCTTGAAAGGAGAATTATGATCGACCTGTTTATTATCAAAGTAGGCGGTAACGTCATTGATAACCCGGCATTGCTGCAATCTTTCCTCGGAAAGTTTGCAGCAATTTCCGCTAAAAAGATACTCATCCACGGAGGCGGAAAAGTGGCCACCCGTATAGGTGACAAGCTGGGAATCGAATCCAGATATGTGGATGGCCGCCGCATTACCGATGCGGCAACCATCGATCTCGTAACCATGGTATATGGCGGACTGGTAAACAAACAGCTGGTGGCGCAGTTACAGGCCAAAGGCTGCAATGCGATCGGTTTGACAGGTGCGGATGGCAACATCATTCCGGCAACTAAACGTCCTGTTAAAACAATAGATTATGGGTTTGTGGGAGATGTTAAAGCTGAGCAGGTTCAAACAGGTCCCGTCGTGGCTTTACTGGAAGCTGGGATAATGCCGGTGTTAGCACCCCTCACACATGATGGCAGCGGCCAGATACTGAATACCAACGCGGATACCATTGCCTCCTCACTGGCCATTGCCTTATCCGGTAAATACAATGTACGGCTGATCTACTGCTTCGAGAAAAAGGGCGTGCTGAGCGATCCTAATGACGACAATGCCGTGATCAACCTTATCAATAAAGAAATCTATCAGCAGCTGATGGACCAGAAAGTTTTGTCTGACGGCATCCTGCCCAAGCTGGACAACGCTTTCGGCGCTATAGACAACGGCGTGAAAGAAGTGCTGATAGGCCATGCCGAAGACGTGTTGAGTAATACTACCGATACCGTAGCCGGCACCTTAATATGCTAACTATGTGGAACGAAAAACTATATGATGTAGCCGTAGCACTGCTCAAGCAGATGATTGCGACGCCGTCATTGAGTCGTGAGGAAGACGGCACAGCTACGCTGATCAGCGAATTCCTCACCGCTATGGAGATACCGCATGAACGGCATCTGAACAACATCTGGGCGCTAAATAAGCATTACGATCCCGCTAAGCCCAATATCTTACTCAATTCCCACCACGATACGGTAAAGCCAAACCCGCAATATACCCGCGATCCGTTTAGTCCGGATGTGGTGGACGGTAAGTTATTCGGCCTGGGCAGCAACGATGCCGGCGGCTGCCTGGTGAGCCTGATTGCAACCTTCCTGCACTTCTACCATCGTTCCGATCTGAAATACAATATTATTTTGTCCGCTACTGCCGAAGAGGAGATCAGTGGCAGCAACGGCGTGGAAAGCATTCTTGCCAAACTGCCGGCCATCGACTTCGCTATCGTAGGCGAACCGACGCAAACGCAGCTGGCAGTGGCCGAAAAAGGCTTGCTGGTACTGGATTGCACCAGCACCGGCAAAGCAGGGCACGCTGCCCGCGAGGAAGGAGAGAACGCTTTGTATAAGGCGCTGCCGGACCTGATGTGGTTCCGCGATTATCGCTTCCCGAAAGTATCCGAAACGCTGGGTCCTGTAAAGATGAGCGTAACGGTGATCAATACTTCCAACAAAGCGCATAACGTAGTGCCGGCGGATTGTACATTTGTGGTGGATGTGAGAGCCAATGATCAGTACACGCTGGAAGAACTGCTGGAAATCATCCGTGCCAATGTGCAGTGTGAAGTAAAGCCCCGCAGCCTCCGTATGCGGCCATCCCACATCCCGATGGACCACCCGTTTGTCCAGGCAGGAATTGCCGCCGGTAAGAGCTGTTATGGGTCGCCTACCACCTCTGATCAGGCGCTGATCCCGGCAACAAGCGTGAAGATGGGCCCCGGCGATTCCGCCCGCTCTCACACAGCCGATGAATACATATACCTCTCCGAAATAAAAGACGGAATAGATAGTTATATAAAATTGCTGGAAGCTATCAACTGATAGCGCCGGCGCAGAAATTTCCGAATTATGAAATTGTGGCAAAAAGATAAGACAGCACTGGATGCGGTAGAAAAATTCACCGTGGGTAAAGACCGCGAGATGGATGCCTACCTGGCGCCTTTTGATGTACTGGGTTCTATGGCGCACATCACCATGCTGCAAAGCATTGGTCTGCTGGAAGCGGAGGAACTGACCGTACTCAAGGCAGAGCTGCGCAAGATATACCAGGAAATCCAGGACGGTAATTTTGTACTGGAAGCCGATGTGGAAGACATCCACTCCCAGGTGGAGTTGCTGCTGACGCGCCGTTTGGGCGAAGTAGGCAAGAAGATCCACAGCGGCCGTTCCCGTAACGACCAGGTGCTGGTGGACTTGAAGCTGTTTCTTCGTCATGAATTGCAGTTGGTGGTGGAAGAAGTAAAATCCCTCTTCGACCTGCTGCAAACGCAGAGTGAAAAATATAAAGGTCAGCTCATGCCGGGTTACACACACCTGCAGATAGCGATGCCTTCTTCTTTTGGCCTCTGGTTCGGAGCGTACGCAGAAAGCCTGGTGGATGACCTCACCATGCTGCAGGGCGCCTACCGCGTGGTAAACAAGAACCCGCTTGGCTCTGCGGCCGGTTATGGCTCTTCGTTCCCCCTTGACCGTGAGTTGACCACCTCCCTGCTGGGCTTTGATTCCCTGAACTATAACGTAGTATATGCGCAAATGGGCCGTGGTAAGACCGAGAAGCTGGTAGCATTTGCACTGGCCGGCATTGGCGCCACCCTCGCTAAAATGGCGATGGATGCTACCTTGTTCATGAACCAGAATTTCGGCTTCATCACTTTCCCTGATGAGCTGACTACCGGTTCCAGCATTATGCCTCATAAAAAGAACCCGGATGTATGGGAGCTGATCCGCAGTCATGGCAACAAGCTGCAAGCCTTGCCGAATGAAATTGCGATGATGATCACCAACCTGCCTTCCGGCTATCACCGCGATTTACAACTCCTGAAAGAAAACCTCTTCCCGGCATTTAAAGCATTGAAAGATTGCATCAGCCTTTCAAAACTGATGCTGGAAAATATTCGTATCAAGGATAACATCCTCGACGATGAGAAATACCAGTACCTGTTCAGCGTGGAAGTGGTGAATAATTTAGTGTTGCAGGGAACGCCGTTTCGCGAGGCTTACAAGCAGGTAGGAATGGATATCGAGAAAGGGACTTTTGCGCCTGCCAAAGAGGTGAATCATACCCATGCCGGCAGCATCGGGAACTTGTGTACCGCGCAGATTGCGCAGCAGATGGAAGCAGTGTTGAAAGGGTTTGCGTTTGAGAAGGTGGATAAGGCGTTGGAAAAGTTGTTGGATAGCTAAATAAGCAATTTCAGCATCGGCGAAATAAAAACTATTCTTTAGACGAAGCGTTGTGAGAGAAAATTACTAATTTTCCTCACAACGTTTTTTAATTTAGGAAGGATCATGAGGATAACGATTTTGAGCCTGGTATTACTGGTACTGTGGGCATGTCAGCCAAAACAACAACAGCAACAGGCAACTGCAATAACCCAAGAAACACCATCCGTAGCGGCGCCTGCCACCCTGTTGGATAGTCTCACTTTCGGTTATGTGACCAATGTGCCAAATGCTGCGGATACGCATATGCTGATGTTGTATGATAAATCACCTGGGCAGTTTAAGCAGGATAGCATACTTTACTATACCGCTGTGAAGCATTTTTTTGCGGCCGACAGTAGCCTGTTGGATCAGCTGATGGCCTATGAAGGAGATACGACCAAATGTACATGGATAGCGGCGCCGAGCCCGTATGCCGCTTATTCCGCAGTATGGTTCCTGGATTTAAATAAATCCAATGGAGCCAAGTTGTTGCTGCATGCGTATATCATGAGTGCCTGCGGTGGCCCGGCGGCGATTCCGAATGCTTCGGCTACAACGGAGGTGCTGCTGGATAAGTTGGATATGGGGAAGATGGTGAAATGGGTGAAGGCGCATAAGGAAGCAGGAAGAGAAGAGATGTGTAAACAGTATAAAAAAGAGATGATTTAAAGGATGGGCTATGGTTGATGTGCGTAACCTAAGTATGTCGCGTGGGCTTGATAACAAAATCATAACCTTCCCTTAATACCCGCATAATACTTTGGTTATATGTTGCGCTCCATTAACCAAAATGCGAAATGAACTATAAAAAAATCCTGCCTGTACTCACAGTAATTGTAGCGCTGTCCTGTAAAAAAGATCATCAAGAAGACTTCTACGTACCTGAAGACCCTGCCTCCTTTGCGGAGATTGGTTCCATTGATATAGGGAATGAAGGCGCCGCTGAAATTTCGGCTTACGACCCCAAAACCGGGCGCCTGTTTGTGGTGTATAATGCGGAAGATAACAACGGTGTTTTCCTGAACCGCATTGATGTAATCGACTTAAAAGACCCTTCAAAGCCAGTCAAGCTAACGGAGATCGCCTCTTCCGGCTATGGCGGCTATGTAAACAGCCTGTCCGTAAAGAACGGTCTGCTGGCAGCCGCTATTGAATCAAAAGTAAAGCAGGAACCGGGAAAGGTAGTGATATTCAATACCAGTGATAATTCCCTGGTAAAAAGTGTTACAGTTGGCGCCCTGCCGGATATGCTGACTTTCAGCCCTGATGGCCGCTATATTCTTTCTGCCAATGAGGGAGAGCCAAATGCTGACTATACCAATGATCCCGTGGGATCCATATCCATTATCGATGTTCAGAACAACTATGAAGTTAAAACGATTGATTTCAGTGGTTTTGAATCGCAGAAAGCCGCGCTGATGCAGCAAGGCTTACGGGTATTCGGGCCTAATGCTACGCTGGCGCAGGACTTGGAACCGGAGTATATTACCGTCGCGGAAGATTCCAAAACCGCATGGGTAACCCTTCAGGAGAATAATGCCATTGCCACCATCGATATAACTGCCAAAACTATCAAAAACATCAAGCCTTTGGGATTTAAGGACTACAATGTAGCCGCCAACGCGGTGGACGTAAGCGATAAGGATAATGTAATTGAATTTAAGAAATGGAATGTAAAAAGTATGTATCAGCCGGATGCTATTGCTGTGCTACATAAAAACGGCGTTCCTTACCTATTTACGGCTAACGAAGGAGATGTACGGGAATATGCCGGTTTTGCCGAGGCAAAGCGCGTAAGCGCCTTAAAACTGGATCCTGCGGCGTTTCCTGACGCGCTGACCCTACAGGGGCAGGCAATGCTGGGCAGGTTGAATGTGACCACTACTTTAGGAGATACGGATAAAGACGGGGATTACGATCAACTCTATTCCTTTGGAGCCCGTTCTTTCAGCGTATGGGACGGGAATACCGGTACCCTGGTTTTCGATAGCAAAAATGAGCTGGAAGTACAGGCCAAGGCTGCTGCCCTGTATGATGACGGCCGTAGCGATGACAAAGGTGTGGAGCCAGAGGGACTGGCCCTGGGCGAAGCTGGTAAGAAAAAACTCCTGTTTGTTGGCATGGAGCGTGCGGATGCCGTGGCGGTCTATGATGTGACCAATCCGACCTCCCCTTCCTTCCTCCAACTCCTGAAGACGGGGGATGCACCGGAGGGCGTAATGTTCATCCATGCCGCGGATAGTCCTATCAAACAAAGCCTGCTGATCGTGAGTTCAGAAGGGGATGGTGTAGTAAAGATATATAAGCCAAATAAACTGTAAAGACTGATTTAGTTAGTAGATTGTATGCACAGGGCTGCCTCATTTGTGAGGCGGCCCTTTTTTTGTGAATTTTTTTGTATATTCCACTATTGAATTTACCCGTTAGGAGAGAACTGAGAGCCGGTAGGTACGGAATATATATACAGCAGATTGTTTCAACCAAATAAGAAGTTTTTCGTCCCACGATATATTGATAACTGACAAATTTAAGTAACAATGTTTTATAAGTTTAAGCCTGTTTATATGGAGGCTGTTGCTATCAGAGCCTTAATTTTTTTTGCAGTATTGGGAGTGGCATTGTATTTACTGAAAATGGATTTTTCTTCTAAAATGGCCCTTGTTTCTATGATATTGGGGCTATCTTCCATTTTGTTATTGCGGATGAATTTAAATGAAGTCCTCACCATGGGGGTGAATGAGCAGGAATTAAGTTTATCGTTCGTAAACATGTCCATCTATAAGAAATTACCTATCAATGTAACCCTGGATAAGGTGATTGTAAAGAAGGGCCATAATGTGATTAAGTTGCTGGTAGATGGTAAGCATGTGGCTAATTTGAGGAGGAGGGCGGTTAGTGCGGAGGAGTGGAGTGCGATGAACCGGCTGTTTGAGAATAGAGTGGCAGCGTATTAACAGGTATGTGTTTCTGGTTGCAATGGGATATATAACTAACTTCTGTTTTTAAGTTTTTAACCTGTGCTAGATCAATATTGATATGGTTTAGGTAGGTTTCTTGTATCTTGAAAAGATTGTTGGCATGCGACCATCTAGACTAAATATCACCGATTGAGGTATTAAGGCATCTTCAAAAGACCTGGGTTGATATTTCTGCATTTTCTTTTTATTTTGTGCCAAACAATTAAAAAGATATCCCATAATACCATGAAGTCGTTTTTAACCCTCCTGGCCTTAGCAGCCATATGTCTGCCAGGAAAGTCATACGGGCAGTTAACAGGAGAGCAGCAGAGTTTAGAAGTGATCAGCGCCAGGTTGCAGGCATCTCAGGTAATATCCCCTGCACCGGAAGCAGCCGAGCTTGGTAAGTATGGTAATACTCCGGTAAACCTCTCCACTGGTTGTGTGAACATTAGTATTCCATTATTTGAATTAAAAGGGAAAGAATTATCACTGCCGATTTCCCTGAGCTTTAATGCTTCAGGCTTTAAGCCGCAGGATAAGCCGACATGGGTGGGCCAGGGATGGTCGCTAAATGCTGGGGGTGTGATCACCAGATCTGTTAGAGGAAACCCGGATAATTATGAAAATTACTTCTCACGAAACAGAATACCTCTATCAAATTCCTATTGGTCCTATCTGGACTATATCCGGAATATAAAGTATGGTTACATTGAAACCCAACCCGATCTCTACTTTTATAATTTCAATGGTCATTCTGGTGGTTTTTGCCTGGGAAGAAATGCAATAGAGCCCCAAATATTGAAGCAGGAAGAAGATATGATCAAGATCGTGTACAATTCGCTGTCAAGCTTCAATATTACCGACTTGCAAGGTGTACAATATGTTTTCGATCAGCAGGAAACCGGATATATGCAATATAATTTCAATGTAGAATCCGGATCAGAACCTCCAAGAATAACTACTTACACTTATCCGTCCGCCTGGTATGTATCCTCTATGAAATCAGCCGATGGAAGGGAGGAATTGAAGTTTGAATATTATAGCACAGCGATGTATGACACCAGTCCGGAAAATCCGATGAGCGAAGGTGTCTCGCGGACTTATTCTACCAGCCTGAAATTTGTGGACGGCATTCCTCAACCCAATGAAAATACAGTTTCCGGTACAAGATTTAGTTCTCCGTTGTCCACAACCAAAAGTAACCGCAAGTTTTTAAAGAAAATAACTTTATATAGGGATAATATTGCCGTTGCTTATGTAGACTTTATCTCAGACACGCAAAGAGAAGATGCTGCATTCCCTGAAGAGCGTGTATTGCGCGAGGTAAAGTTATATAGCCTGACTAGTGGACAGCCGGAGCTGATAAAAGATGTTGTACTGGGTTATGGATATTATGCTGCTGAGGCAGTCGGAAGAAAGCGATTACGGTTGGACAGCGTGCAGGAATTGGCAGTTGCAGCTGGGACAGCTGATAAGCCTCCTTACAGATTTCAATATTATGCTGATCTACTTCCTGCTTTCAGTACCTACGCAATTGATCATTGGGGTTTTTATAATAGTCATGGTAATGCTTCAGCCGTTCCAACTGCCACGATTGAACCTCCATTTGAAGCAGCAGTTAATACAATTGGATTAGGTGCAATCAGAACCCCGAGTTTGAGTGGTGCTCAATCTGGTATGATCAAACGTATTGATTATCCAACAGGAGGTTATAGTACCTATGCATATGAATTACATGATTCATACAACTCCCGCGACAATACAACCCGTTCAGTTGGTGGGGTGAGAATTAAGGAAATGGTCGATTATTCAGCCGTGGATAAACCTGCCATCATTAAATCTTATACCTATAGAAACGAAAATAACATGAGTAGTGGGGTTACAGATGATGCTTATCCTGTCTACCTGGATAAAAGTACTTGGACTCCTGGATCGATGGTAGGTTTACCTAAAAACGGTTTATTTACAATATCCAGAACTACTTTTACAATAACAGGCAATGCAGTTTATGGGTTGGGTTCATTTCCAGGTGGTCATATTGGCTACACTATGGTTACCGAGCAATCTCGAACCACAAGTAATAAATATCTGGGAAAAACTGTTTACAATTATAGATTCGGAACACCTAGTCAGTACCGAAACAATATTGCCAATGGCGAGCTTGTAGCAAAGTCAGTATATGATGAGGATGGCGTATTGTTGCAGCAGACTACTTATACATATGCCTACCCTGAATCTGGTGGGATTGAATATATTGACTTAAGACCACAACCTGCTCAATCCAATAAAATCAGGTATTATTTCACATCAGAAAGTGATTATACTGTATATACACCCTATGAAACAAGAACGGATACTTCTGCAATCTGGAAGTTTGCTACAATTCCTGTATTATATAATCCACAAAATTATCTCTTGTCTTCACAAAAAAGACAATTACTGAGTGTTGTTAATAAGACACTTGATAAACAGTCTAAAACTTATATAAAAGATTCAACCGCAAATGAATATACCTCCCTGCATATTTTCCCGGTGAAAACTTATCAGACAAGCAGTGGTACTGATATGTTGGTTACCCATAAGAAATATGTGGCAGATGGCGTTGCATTGGTTCCGGAAACCGGTTATGAAGGTTTGTTTAACAATAATATGTTATCAGCTGAGACGGAAATATTCCAATATAGGGAGGATATTAATCATAATAATCAACGCTTAGTAGGTGGCAGGGTCACCTACTATGGTTCGAATTTTAAGCCGGTTCGCCAATTTCAAATGGAAATTCCTTCCGCACTGCCATTGGCAAGTTTTGTTGAACTGACCAGCAATGGCGGCCAAGTACAAAAAGATCCCCATTATAAACCAGCTCTGGACTTCTTTTACAAGGATGGAAATCTCGCAACACATAGCAAGACTGGAGATGTTAGTAAGTCTTATACATGGGACTATGGTAATTTATTCCCAACCGCCGAGGTGGCAAACAGCGATGCCAATAGTATTGCTTATACCAGCTTCGAAACTGTTGGCGCCGCCTCCGGAAACTGGCAGTTTGCAAATGTAACTGTGGCCAGTGGAGATGCCTATACCGGAAGTAAGGCAGGCTTACTGAATAGCACATCCTCCATTAGTAAGTCATTTCAGCCAGCCATACAGCAGGATGTAACTGTATCTTTCTGGGCAAAAAACAGTAATATTTCCGTATTCGCAGGAAGTATTGTCCTGAGTAATTTAGCACCTGCGGTAACACGTAACGGTTGGACTTATTATGAATATAAAGCTCCTGCTGGTAGTCAGCTGTTAACCATTACAGGAGCAGGTTTAATTGATGAATTGCGCTGTTATCCGGTTAATGGTAATATGACCAGTTATACTTATAAACCATTTGTGGGAATGACAAGTGCCAATACCAGCCAAAATCAAAAGATTTCTTATGAGTATGATGGATTAAACAGACTCACCTTAACTCGGGATGGCAACGGAAATATCCTTCAGCAGATACAGTATAGTTATGGCACTGAAAATGACATATCCCCTGCGCCTAAAACAATTTTCTACAATGCAGCGCTGGGGGCAAATTTTCAGAAAAGTGCATCAAGTTGTATCTATCCCATGAAACCTGAGCCGATAAACTACTATTATAGCGTACCAGCCAACTCATTTACTTCCTTAATAAGTCAGGAGGATGCTGATGCAAAGGCCTTGGCTGAGCTCAATTTGAAGGGCCAGCAAAATGCTGATAATTTGGGTACCTGTTATTATTTTAACAATCCGCTTATTGATTCCGTTACCAACAGCTGTGGAAGGAAAATTACTGTCTATGTCTCGGAAGGAGAGGTAAAGAGCCTGACCAGCCAGGCGGATGCTGATGCCCAGGCAGCGACGCTACTGGCTCAACGAAGGACTGCTGCAGCTGCAAGTACGTCTCCTTGTCCATGTGACGAGTTGGGAGAGGCTTATAAATTCATAAGAAATAAATGCGAAAAGGGACGCATTATTTACACTTCAAGTGTTCCGGCATCGGGGGGAGGATATACCTGTACATTCCATTATTTGTGGACAGATAACTCCACTTCCCGTGATTACACCATCCATTCTAACACAGCTTGTGTGCTCGAGTAAACTTAACGCCTAACCCATGAAAAGAAGTATTCTATTTTTCGCTATAATGACAGGAGCATTCCTTGGACAGTTCTTTAAAGGTCAGGCACAGGTAACTCCTAACCGTAACACGGTGATCAAAACCACTGTAACAGTACCTCAGGTTACTACTGTTTCGCAGGTATCTGCTTTAACTGCGGATCAAAGGCGGCAGACTGTTGGTTATTTCGATGGTCTGGGACGCCCGCAGCAAACCATTACGGTGCAGGGTAGTCCTGATAAGCAGGACATCATCCAGCCGATTGCCTATGATGAATTCGGCCGGGAGGTAACCAAATACCTGCCATATGTAGGAGGCGCCGGTGGAGGTTTTCATGCCTCGCCCTATACCGAGCAGCGAACCTTTTATTCCACGGCCAGCGGCATTGCACATGATGACTACCCATACAGCCAGACCATTTTAGAAAGATCGCCCCGCAACCTGGTAGTAGAGACCGGCGCTGCCGGCAGTAGCTGGCAGCCGGGCAATGGTCATACTATTAAAGTATATAATGGCGCCAACAGTGCAGCAGAACATGTTAAGCGCTGGGTGGTAGTCAATGATTTACCGGTTGTAGCAGGGGAGTTTGCGGCCCTGGATCTCAGCAAGGTGGTCACCACAGACGAGCATGGCCATCAAATAGTGGAATATAAAGACCGTGAGAATAAGGTTATCTTAAAGAAAGTACAACTGGATCAAACTATCGATAGCAGTTATAGCGGCTGGCTCAGTACTTTCTATGTATATGATGATTTCAATAATCTTCGTTTTGTCATTCCTCCCAAAGCAGTGAACCTGGGCATCAGTAACGGCTGGAATCTTTCCACCGATGTGTTGAACGGATTATGTTTCCAGTATAGCTATGATGAGCGGCTGCGTATGGTTACGAAAAAGGTGCCGGGTGCCGGAACCGAAGAGATGGTGTATGACAGCCGTGACAGGCTGGCCTTTCGCCGGGATGGCAATATGCGCGCTAACCAGCAATGGATGGTATATTACTATGATGAGCTGAATCGTGAGGTAATGACCGCTTTGTGGAGCAATGCCGGTCAGTCCAGAGCTGATCTGCAGACGGCGATGAATAATTCAGTGCCGGCTGCCGGAACTATCACCACCACCTTTCCTGGTAAGCGTGACCTGGTATTGGCCAGCTATGACGGCAGCCCGTTTTACAAGGCGACCAACAGCATCACCCTGGAGGCAGGATTTGAAACGGGAGAAAATAGTGCAGCCACTTTTGAAATTGATCCGAACTGGTCTGAAGGTGTCCAGTCCACGGTGGTGTATAATCCAAGCCCCACTGTCCCGCAAAATCAGTTGACCTATCTTACCTATACCTTCTATGATGACTATAGTTATGTGGGCGCACATGGAAAAGAAACGGCCGACCTGGCAGCGTTACAGCCAGGGAGTGGTGATTATGAGAATTTCAGTCCATTCACCAAAGGACTTGTTACAGGTACAAAGGTCCGGGTGATGGGCACTGACGACTGGATTACCACCACCACTTATTACAATGGTAATAGTAAGCCATTACAGGTGATAGCCGGTACGCTCACCGGTGGCCGTACAGTAACGACCAACCTGTATGATTTTGAGGGAAAGGTACTGAAGACGTACAGCCACCTGCGTAATCCCCGGAGTGCGGAAGTGCCGGAACTTAAGACGCTTTCTGTGATGACTTATGATCATAATGGTCAGTTGCTGACCTTACAAAAGCAGGTAGTGGATAAGACACCGCTGGTGACCATCGCCCAGCATAGCTATAATGCATTGGGGCAGTTGTCGGAAAAAGTACTGGGTAATTCCCTGGATAACCTGAAATACGATTATAATATCCGGGGTTGGTTAACCTCTATGAATAAAGGCTACCTGTCAGGAGGTGAAGAGCATTATTTTGGATTTGACCTGGGTTACGATAACGCTTCCAGCGGACTAAACGGGACAGCCTATAGCACCCCGCAGTTTAATGGCAATATATCCGGCAGTATCTGGAAGAGTAAAGGAGCGGGTATAAACAGGAAATATGATTATAGCTATGATAATGTTAACCGTTTGACAGGCGCTGCATTTTTACAGCAGAACCCGGGTAGTACAGCCTGGGCCAGTGACCAGGTAAACTTTACGGTGAATAATATCAGTTATGATGAAAATGGTAACCTGTTGAGCATGGATCAACAGGGATTGATCGGTGGGGTATCAGGTTATGTGGATAGGCTTCGCTATGGAATGCTGGAAAACAGTAACCAGTTGAAATATGTAACCGACCAGGCCAATAACCCAGGATCTACACTGGGGGATTTTAAGGAGGTGCATAACAATACGGATCAGGATTACTGGTATGACCAGAATGGTAATTTGAAACAGGATGGGAATAAGGGTATTACCTCCATCATTTATAACCATTTAAATTTACCGGAGCAAATCACCATCCCCGGCAAGGGAACAATTACGTACCAGTACGACGCAACGGGTATGAAGCACAGAAAGGTGGTAGTGGACCAGACGCAGGGTAGTGCAAAGACCGTAGTATCGGATTATATAAACGGATATTTATATATTGATAATAAGCTGGTAGAATTTGCCCATGAGGAGGGCCGTGTCCGTGCGATATACACAGAAGGCCAGCCGGTAGGATATGCATTTGATTACTTTGAGAAAGATCACCTGGGCAATATCCGGGTAGTGTTAACCGACAGAACGCAGACCAGCACATATGCTGCCACGATGGAGACTGCCCGTGCTGCGACGGAGGTACAGCTGTTTAGTAACATAGAGGAAACGCGGGCAGAAGTTCCTGCCGGCTACCCTGCAGCAGCCAGGACTTCAGATAATAAGTTCGTTGCCAGGCTGGCTGCCCGTGAAGGAGGGAAAAAGATAGGTCCATCGCTGGTATTGCGGGTAATGGCAGGCGATACCGTAAGAATTGGCGCCCAGGCGTTCTATAAATCAGATGGTCCGAAGGAGAAGAGCAACTACCGCGGAGAGGATATGTTAGCAGACCTGGCACTTGCTTTTGGAGGATCAGCGGATGGAAACCGTGGACATGGTGCAGCAACGTCGCAGGGAAATAGTCCATTCAATAGTAATTTCTATAATAATGACTATTCCCGTTTAAAGGAAAAAGACCCGAATCAGAATCGTCCAGATAAGCCGAAGGCCTATTTAAACTATGTACTGTTCGACGATAACTTCCGGATGGTGGACAACAACAGTGGTGTCCGCCAGGTGAAAGGAGAGCCTGATGCCCTGCAAACACTGACTGTGGATGAGATGCCGGTAGAGAAGTCAGGGTATTTGTATGTATATACATCTAATGAAACGGCGCAGGATGTATATTTTGATAATCTTGTTGTAAATTTAGATGCGGGGCCGCTGTTGGAGGAGACGCATTATTATCCGTTTGGGTTGACGATGGCGGGGATTAGTGCGAATGCGTTGGCGGGGCCGGATTATCAAGAGAATAGGGTAAAATATAATGGTAAGGAGTTGCAGAGTAAGGAGTTTGGAGATGGAAGTGGATTAGAGTGGTATGACTATGGGGCTAGGTTACAAGATCCACAAATAGGAAGATGGCATGCGATAGATCCATTATCAGAGAAAATGAGGAGATGGTCTCCTTATAATTATGCTTTTGATAACCCGATTAGATTCATTGATGTTGATGGAATGGTTCCAGGAGATTTTTATAATCTTCAAGGGAAGAAATTAGGAACAGACGGGATTAATGATAATAAGACATATGTTGTTTCAACCGTCCGCGATGAAGCTGCTATATCTGTTAGTAATAGAGAAAATGGTAAAGTAAATAAAGATGGTTTGACTTCAGCGGTACAACTTCCAAGTGCTACAGTTAGGGCAGATATGTCTGCTGCTGTTGGAAGATCTCTTCAACCAAGCGCAGAAGCCGGAGATAAATATGGAGGATTCCATGAGGAAGGAGGGATATATGGTACTAATGCTTCAGGAGAGGATGCAGCTATTGCTGCAACGCCTGGGAAATATGCAGATCCTTTTGTTGATAGTAAGGCAACTGTTGACCCATATAGTGGAGAAGATATAAACGATCCTACAAAACAATTAAGTACTGTTGAGGGTACTTATCATACTCATCCATCAGGGGCTATATATAAGTCGGACGGTTCTGTAGGTACCTTTAATCAAGAACCAAGTGATATTCAGGACCCTATAGAAGGACGAATTGGAGATTTACCTACGGCTCAGTCTTTAGCTAATAGGCCCGGTGGAAGTGCCGTAACTGGTAACCACTATGTATTAGGAACCAGAGATGAAAACGTAAGAGTTTATAATGGCAATGGCACAATTCTAACCATTCCTTTTAATATTTTCTTTAGTATCGGAATTAAAAAATAGAATAGAATGAGATTGTTTTCCATAGCAGCTTTCTTGATTATATTTTCAGTTAATACTGCTTCATCAATGTCGGCTAGGGAAGATTCCAAAGCTCAGTATAAAGAGGTGATAAACTATTTATGCAGTTATGTTCATGATTACTTCAAGGCAACGACAGAAATTAGAATCCTCAAAGAAACATACTTGCCTAGGAGGGTAAAAAGAATTTGCAAAAAATCGGGGATAAAGATTAGGTATGTTGACGTACAGGACGTGAAAGAAAAAGGATTGGAAGGGAAGTATGTGTTAAAAATACTGGAAATGCGGTCAGATAGTAATCTTTATCGAATAGGAGTTGTTTGCCATAAGTTGGGGATAGAGCAAGATAAAGTTATATTATCTCATACAAGTAGTATTACTTATTGGTTTAAAGAAACTGCTGGAAGTACTGTTTATCTAAAATCGGATGGGGGCTTTCCAGTTGATTTTAAATAGAAAGGCTTTAATCTCCTGCAGATATTCCTTTAAACCGTTGTTGTATCTTTTAATCCTCTAAATACGGAAGCAACATAGCTGAGATGGACGTGGATGAGAAAATAAAAGCACAAAAGGTATTTAAACAAATGTAAAGCCACAAGCTGATGCTTGCGGCTTTTTAACATCTGTTTAAGTTTAACGTTTTTAATCGGTGCGTCCAATGTATAAAGGATGTGCTGTTTATTTCTTCCGCGAAGGAGGCGATATCGTTCAGCCTTTTAAGCATAACATGGTCTTTAAGCACGTCCCGCTTTTTAGTTTCCCGTAACAGAAACTCCACTGTAGTGCCCAAGACGTTCGTAATATTTTTAACTATAACGATAGTGTTTTACTTCATCCCGTTCATATTTACCAATTATAGAATGATGGACGCCTAGATGCCGTGCAAACTTTGCCTGGGAGAGGTTTTCTCTTCACTATACCGGGTTATTGTAAGCTTAACAGCACTTAAAGAAATCATCTTCTGGTGCCTTGGGAAAGAGTTTGAACTTTCAGAGCAAGGTTGATATTTTTACATTTAATTAGGTTGCTGATTCAAGAGGAAGTACAGGACAAAATAGTGCAATTTTTGAAGCCGAGATACAAATTAGGAAAGGAGTGGGCTCAATTAGTGTAGCGGGAAATCACATAAGGGCGATAATTATTACATTAGTGCGGGCAATGCACATTTTGGAAAAAATGTTCAGGTCAACGCTGTTTATGCTAAAGTAGATGTTTACAATAAAAATGATGATGGAGAATGGGTTAAAACAAAATCTGAAGGACGAACATTTGTAACTGTTAGAGAATGAAGAATTCTGTAAAATTTATATCTATATACTATACTTATTGCCTTTTGGGAGTAATACTCATTAACTATCTTTTAAATTTTTATTCAACTGAGATACTTTCTTATTTGTTATGGTTTTATATCGAAGGATTCATATTAGGGCTAGTATTGTATCCATTGATAATGCTGTTTTGTCGATAGATTGTCAATCGGACATACTTTAAGGATTGTTATTGATAGATTGATATGTATAATTTTAATTAACCTTGTTTCTTTAATATCTGATCATCAAATCTTTACGGTAGATTTAATAAGAGATTTAATAAAAGGGATTGATCTTCCTGGTAATAATCTGTTGATACATTTAATATCACCATTTTGTTTTGTATTGACAATTTGTTTAGTTGGCCCAGCCGGTACGAAATGTATATGCTGAAAAAGCAAACCCTTCTGAGTTTACGTTGCCATTACTGGTGCGGATATGTATTTCGGCTGCCGCCATCTGCTCTTTTAGACCATTGTACCCGCTGCCACCAAAGAAACGGATGACGGCAGTAGTACCATCCTAAGGTAATACGATTGTACCTAATTTAATCCAGAAAAAAGTAATGTTATTACCATCGTAAGAATGTCTGACTACTTTACTTTGAGCCCAAGCCAACTGCATAAACAGTAGTCATTATCGTCAGGATGTATCTTCTATGCATAGCTTTGTTTATTTACTTTTTTAAAGTTGGCCAGCACCCCTGCGATGCTATTGCCTTGGCCGTTGACAAAGATTGTAAACTGAAAATACGCATAACTGTGTAGAAGCAGTTGTAAGCTTCCCCTATAACTAAGCCAGTCAGGATTAGAGCTTCTCATGCAATAGACCTTGATAAAAACGCTCGGCGTATTTGCAAGGAGATAGATACCCAAGGGCTTTATGCGGTCTTTCAGTATTGTAGTCTATTCTC
>Ga0164243_10004121_pt1 | contig 22907 bp, 17 predicted proteins | sample OricompcompostOP_FD_108781 | JGI IMG/M metagenome (GOLD analysis project Ga0164243, IMG submission 108781) | Organic Plus compost microbial communities from Emeryville, California, USA - Original compost - Organic plus compost (OP) | ecosystem: Engineered > Solid waste > Mixed feedstock >...
CCCGTTGGGCTGGGAGAATCCGCTCCGGCTCGCCGAGGACCTGGCCACCGTCGACCTGCTCTCCGGCGGCCGGCTCAACCCCGGCGTCAGCGTCGGGCCGCCGATGCACGCCGACCGGGTCCTCCCCGCGCTCTACCCGGACACCGCGAAGGCAGAGGACTTCAGCTTCGAGCGGGTGCGGCGCCTGCTGTCCTTCGTGCGCGGCGAACCCGCCACCGACTTCTCCGGCGCGGAAGGCTTCGAGGTGTACTCCGCCCGCGTCCAGCCGCACTCTCCCGGGCTCAGCGGCCGCATGTGGTACGGGAGCGGCAGCCTGCGGTCCGCCCGGTGGGCGGGGGAGAACGGCATGAACCTCCTGCTCAGCAGCGTCGTCAAGGTCGAGGAGCCCGCCGGGGGCTCCGGCGAGGCCGGCAGCTTCGAGGATTGCGGTGACAGCGCAGACACCAGGGGCTCCGGCACCGGGGGCTCCTTCGACTTCGCCGCCATCCAGCTCTCCCACATCCGGGCCTTCCGCGCCCACCACCCCGACGGGGAGCACGCACGCATCTCGCAGGGGCTCGTCGTCATCCCGACCGACACCGCGACGACCGCGCAGCGCGAGAAGTACGAGGCGTTCGCGCGGCAGCGGTCACCGCGCACCAGCACACCGCAGGGGCCCGCGCGCCTGCTTTTCGCACGCGACATCGTCGGCACCTCGGAGCAGATCGCCGAGCGACTGCACGCGGACCCCGCCTTCCGCGAGGTCGACGAGGTCGCCTTCGCGCTGCCCTTCACCTTCGAGCACGAGGACTACGTGCAGATCCTCACCGACATGGCCACCCGTCTGGGGCCGGCGCTCGGGTGGCGGCCTGGAGGGTGAGCACCCGGCGCCCTCGGCCGCCCACCTGGCCTTCTGCGCCGGCCTCGCCCCGACAGCACCCACGGGGGCGAAACCGTCGCCGTCCGTACCAGCAGCGGCTTCTCCTTCCTCGTCCCCGACCAGCAGGGCACGGTGACCGCGGCCATCGCCATGACCACCCTGGCCGTCACCCGCCGCAAGCAACTCCCCTTCGGCGAGATGCGCTCCACCCAGACCGAACCCGGGACCCGCGGCTTCGTCGGCGGCACCAGCGACCCCACCGGCCTGGTCCGCCTCGGCGCCCGCGCATACGACCCCGCCCTGGGACGCTTCCTCTCCGTCGACCCCGTCATCGACCTCGACGACCCGGCCCCGGATGAACGCCTGCTCCTACGCCCACAACAGCCCGGTCACCCAGTCCGACCCCGGCGGCCTCCGTCCCGACGGCCCCGCCGGCGGCGCCTGCTGCAACGACACCCGCTGGGGCGAGGACTGCGGCATGTCGGTCGGCTGCACCCTGAAGAACGGCCACTGGGTCTGGCAGCAGACCCCGCTCAAGGACAAGGAATCCCGCAAGAAGTACGCCGCATACCGCGCCAACCCCAGCACCTGCAAGGTCTATCACTACAACGCGAAGGCGGCAGCCCGCGCCAAAGCCCAAGCTCTCGCCAGGGCCAAGGAACGGAAGGCTAAGGCTGACAAGGAGCGCCGCAAGAAAGAAGGAATATTCGGCAGCCTCGTGAAGGGGCATCTCAGTGATGCCTGGTTGAACACCAAGGAATAAGTGACAGACAAGCACTGGCTGATTGACAAGGGTGTGAAGATTCTTGCAGCGACCGGGACGGGTCTATGTATCACCCTGGCTCCGTGCGGCGTTGGACTGTTTATCGTGGGCGCTGGCGCACTCTTCGCTGGCGGGCTCGTTGCACACTACGCTCTGTCCTCTCCTGAGGAACGCCGTCAAGGAGTATCTACGTTTCTTGTATGTACGGCGAAAGCTGAGGGAATGGGGATAGTCGCCGGAAGTCTCTGTGGTAGGGGGATAGGTGGCTGCGTCGCCCTGCGGCCTAAGGCCGGCTTGCCTCTGGAAGGAGTCCCTCGTGCTAGCCTCGGAAAGGCTGCTCTGGGTGTCTACGACGAACTGTGATGGATTGGATGTTCTAGCGCATGTCTGAACGGTCATATCCCCGTGTCATGAAGGGCTGGAGCAATCCTCCAGTTGCATGTCCTGACAATGAGTGGATGTCGCAGTCGGAAGCAGCCCGGGAGCTTGGTATCTCCATTGTGCGTGTGGGATGGCGAATAGCCTGTGGGTACTTGACTCCCGCGCACAACAGCAAGCACGAGGCGGGCGTTACGCGTACGAGTGTTGAGCTCGATCGTGATTGGCTTGCGGCCGCTTCATGGAAATCAAAGAGCTTCCGAACCTTCAAGGGGCTCGTTAGGTGGATTTAGGCCGTTTCTTTCGGATCACCGCGCGGACCAGATGAAGATGGCAGCGACGTGGAGTCCGGCCAGGTTGCCGTAAGAAGGAAGGGATATTCGGGTGGGTTAAGAAGGGAGTCAACGCCGCACACAATTTCATGCAAAAACACAGTACGCTTCTGGGGTGGGTTGGTGTTGGTCTCGGCGTCGCCTCGATGATCACTCCTCTGGGATGGTACGTCACGACAGCAGCATTGGTCGGCGGATTCGTGTTGGGGGCTGCGACGACAGCAGACGCATGTGCGTCTAAGCAGTGAGGCAGCTGCGCTATGGGGGCTGCCAGTCTGGGTATGGCTGGCGCGGGGTTCGGTGCCGAAAAGATTGCGGCCTCGATGCTTTGCGAAGCCGTTGGCGCACCTCTTCACTGGCGTGTCCTCCTGAAGGGAGGGGCGATGATGAACCGAGGGCTGGCTCATACGGCGAATGCGAGTTCCGTCGGTTACTCGATTATCGGAACCGTAAGTGGAGGGAATTTGGGGAGCAGTGATCGTGTGGAGGACGAGTAGCGTGACTGGCCACAGGCTTCCTTCTGTGCAGGCTCTTACTGAAGTGCGGCGAATTCCATGGCGTGTCAAAAGGCGCTTGCGTCGACAGCGGAGAAGGGGTGCGACAGGCATCCTCCTGTATGCGGATATCAGGGAACCTGTGCGGAGCCCAGTGTACAAATTGGGTATTGTGGTACTACGGAAAGACGGCGCCGAGCTCTGCAATGCAAGTCGTTCGGGGAGGAGGTTGCGGTGGGTCGAACTCAAGCCCGGGAAACATGAAGTAGAGTTCATGGTCATAAGATTGAGTGAGGCTAAAAGGAGCGAGTGATTAATCTAGGGGAGGGTGATATTCTCGTGGTGCTATGTGATCCGATTCAGTCCAATGTTTTCTATAGGCGCAGCAGAAAATCTGACTCCTGGTTTATTGGACTAGTTGCACGGTGATTGGCGGCTCGCCATAAGGGATGCGAACCTGGAGCGTGTCTCTCTGATGGGTTGGTCGGTCGATCGGGTGTGTCTGTAATTAGTAATCACCGATCCGATGTAGGACCGGATCGAGCCGTTGATGCCGGCCGATCCGGTTCGTGGACGGCGGTGCGCCGATCAGCGCGGCACGCTCGGAGAGTGAGCAGGACCGCCGGGCGGTCGCCCGACATGCCCGCGCGCTCGCCGAATACGCCCTGTACGAGCGGCTCGGCCGCCTCAGGGAGCTGGCCTCGGCCTCCTGAGTAGACGCCCGGCGTAGCACCCGTTACGGCGAGACATGCCGTGGCTGGGGCACGAGCCGGGCTGTCGACTCCGCTCGCACGCACCGCCCGCTGCGGCCCGTGAGCGCGCACTCTATGTCGGTGCCCTGCGCCATGCTGTCCCGGACGAAACAGCCATGGAGGGGGAAGCCGTGGCGTTCCGTGCCGTACACGAGCAGTGGGGACGGTCTTCGCGCATCTGCCGGACCTCGCGTGCGGCAGGAGCTGGGAGGACGTCCACCGGGTGCGGCCGGCCGCGCCGCTGCGGTGCGACGAGTGCCGGCACCCGGTGCACGCGAAGGTCTCGCCCACGGGGCTGCACTTCTTCGCCCACGCGCCCGGCGCCCCGCAGTGCGCGAGCGCTGGCGCACCACCTGCTCAAGCTGGAGCTGTCGACGGCGGCCCGGGAGGCCGGCGCGCGCGTCGAGCTGGAGGTTGCCGGACCCGAGGGAGCGTGGCGGGCCGACGCCATGGCCACCGATCCGGGCGGGCAGTGGCGGATCGCCCTCGAAGCGCAGCTCTCCCCGATCACCCGCGAGGAGATCCAAGCGCGGGCGGCGCGGATGCTGCAAGACAAGGTGCGCTCGGTGTGGTCCTCCGACCGGCCCCGGCCCCCGTGGCTCGGGACGGTGCCCTCGGTGCGCCTGGAGCCGGCCGACGGCGGCGGCCTGGACGTCGCCGAGGGCCGGGCGAGGTTCACCGCGGGCCGGTGGGACGCCGGGCCGCGCGCGCCGCTGGCGCACTTCCTGCACCGGGTGTTCGCCGGCCGCATCGTGCCGCACCCGCGGCAGCGGCCCACCGCGTACCCGCTGCAGGAACTGGACACGGTCTTCACGGCCCCGCACTACGTCCGCCAGGCCCGCGCCCACTCCAAGGCCGGCGAGGCCGAGGCCGCCTACCGGGCGATCGACGCCGCCTTCGCCGCCTGCGACCGCGCCGGGCCTGCTGCGCACGACCTGCCCTCGATGTACTGGATGACCCACGGCGAATGCCACGAGGTCGCCGCCTCGTGCGCGCTCACGCTCGGCGAGCCTGCCCGCGCGCTGGAGCACTTCGACGCCGCTCTGCGGCACGGAGACCCCTACGACACCACCACCGAGGCCCGCGGCGCAGGCATTTACCTCGCCCGCCAGGCCGAGGCTCACCTCGCACTCGGTGACATGGACGCTGCCGTCGACGTCGCCGAACGCGCATCGAACAACTCGGCGGAGCCGACTCCGCCCGCGGCACCAGTACCCTGGCCGACCTGCGCGGACAGCTCGCCGCTTACCGCACGGCCCGCCCCGTCGCCGACTTCCTCGACTCCACCGCATAGGTCCCGTCCAAGCGCAACCCACAGCTGCCCGACCGTCTGCCCACCCGGGGCGTCGGTGAGGTGTTCGGGGCTCTGCCACGGCGCAGCACGCTGTCGAGGTAGCGGGCCAGTGCGCGGGAGCCGGGGGGCGTAGCGGTACTTGGCTTCGATGACGTCCCGGGGGACGTCGCGGCGCTGGGAAGCGCGGACCGCGCCCCGGTGCATCGAGTGGCCGGTGTAGCGGGGTAGGGACTGGAGCAGCCGCCGCCGGCGTCGCAGGGCGGCCCGGCACGTCAGGTCCGGGGCCTGCCCGGGCCGGTGCGGGGAACGCGGATGCGGGCCATCACCGTCTCAAGGGCGGGTGCGTCACCGGTCTGGCCTGCGGTGTCGGCTCCGGCCCGCTTCCGCCCCGCGTACGGGGGCTGTCAGTCGGTGTCCTGGTGTGGTTCGAGCAGCGCGAAGTATGTCTCGCGCTGTGTGTCGGTCAGGTCACCGTCGAGGGAGAGCGCGGTGCGCAGTGCGCGCAGGGTGCTCGCTGCCGGCACCGACCAGGTGAGGTGGGCGTGCCGCTGGATGTCCCCGATGGTGGTGTACGCCTCGGCGGGGAAGCACCGGATGTACCAGTCCAGGGTCCTGGCGACCGAGGGCGTCAGGGTGAGGTGCCACCAGCGGTCCTCGCCCTCGTCGTGCGTGTCGTCGGCGTGCATCTCGACGGACTCGGCGAAGTCGTTCATGACCGCGGCCCGCACGGTGTGTCCCAGGTGCTCGGTGGGGACGATGTCGTCGAGGCTGACCGCCACCGACCAGGCCAGCGCGTCTGCGACCTCGGCCACGGATTCCTCGTTGCGATGCCGCAGCACCCACCGCTTGCGCACGTCGGGTCGGCCGAACAGCGTGTGGCGGAAGTCGGCGACGAACCGGCCGCGTACCTCGGCCGCCCCGGGGGAGAGGCTGTCGGGGTCGCCGGCGGACATGGCGGACTTGACGCCGGCGTACGAGCGCTGACGCGCCTCCACCCAGTCCTCCGCCACGGCCCGGGCCCACTGGTCGCGGCCGCCGACGGTGGCCTGCGGCAGCGGCACTTCGGAGTTGCCGCGCGAGATGTAGGCCCGCAGTGTCGAGGCGGTGATGCCGCCGAGTTCCGCCATCTCCGGGGCGCCGATCAGCTGGGTGCCGGTCAGTTCCGGGCTGGAGACGTCGACCACGCACTGCTTCAGCGGCAGGGTGCCGTCCCGCTCCTGGTGGTGGGATGCCCACAGCGCCAGGTGGTCGAGCCAGTTGTCCGGCCGCGGGGCGTCCGGGTCGAAGGTGGCCACCTTCCCGATGTATGCCTTCGCCGGGTCGGCGCGGCCGTCGAGCATGTCCGCGACGCTGACGGTGACGGCCATCCGGGCTTTGCGCCGCTCGAAATCCTGCGTGACCGGGTCCCATACCTGCCCGGGCCGGTACCACGTCTCGCCGTTCCACCAGTAGCCGCCGGCCCGGAACAGCAGCTGCTCGCCGTCCCACTGGCTGTGCAGTGAGGAGGTGTCGGTGTCGCGCACGAGCAGCACGGTCCGGCCGTGGACGGGGTGGTGGCGCACCGCCCAGCCGAGGGTGTGGTTGAGCGGGTCGGTGGTGAAGGCGCGCCAGCCGCCGCCGGCGCGGTTCTTGTCGAAGCGGCCCCACATGTCCGGGCCTTTGTTGCGGCCGACAGCCTCGATGGCCTCCGGGCCTTCGTCGAGGGGGATGTGGGAGTCGTCGATGAACGGCAGGCCCGGCACCGGGTGGTCGGTGCGCAGGCCATTGGCAAGCGGAAGAACGTGACCCAAGGTTGATTCCCTGTTTCGCTGGGAGTGCTGCACACTTTGTGCAGCACTTACCTACCCCCTTGTGCATGCTCTCCAACCTTTTCGTGCAGCGAAAACCAGCCATTTCCCTGTTCGGTACCGGGACCTTGCTGACCGCAGCAGCGCGGGCTTCCCTGGCTCGCGGACTCTTCTGCACGGTGTCACCGCCCACCACTACCGTCCTGGTGAAGGACCTGACGAGGGAGGGGTGTCATGGCAACGGCCGGGTACCGGGGCGGTGCGGGCGCGAGCGCACGACGGATGGCAGACGTTGCGCGGGCCGCCGAGCGGGCGGCACAGCATCGGCGGGCCAAGGTGGTGCTGCCGCCTCTCACGGCGGCCGCCACGGTGGTCGGCTGGGCTGTAGCGACTGTGGGGACCTGGCAGCTCGGCTTGGTCGCCGGGCTCGGCGTTGCCGGGCTGGGCGTGTGGCGGTTATACCGGCGGTCTCGCAACAGCTGGGCGGTGGGCGCCGCCGGCGAGGTCCGGACGGCGCGGCTTCTGGCCCCGCTCGTCCGCGGGGGCCACGCCGTAATACTTCACGACCGGGCCGTCCCGGGGAGCCGTGCGAACCTGGACCATCTGGTCTTCACGGCCGCTGGCGCGTTCTGCATCGACACGAAGAACTGGACGTCGAACAAGTCCCGGCTGACGGTGCGGGGCGGCATCTTGTGGTACGGCCGGTATGACCAGTCCCGGGCTTTGCAGACGGTGGGGTGGGAGGCCGATCAGGCGGCGCGTGCGCTGGGCGTCCCGGTCCGGCCGGTCGTCGCCGTGCACGGGGCGAAGGTCCCGGCACCGCACGGCCGGCTCGAACTGCAGGGCGTGACCGTGGTGGAGGCGAAGCGGCTGCGCGGACTGCTCCGGAGCCTTCCACCCCAACCTGGGTGGGACACGGCGCGGATGGCGTCGTTGGGGCAGCTGGCGGAACGGACACTGCCCCCGGCTTCCTGACGACGGACAGCAGGTAGGGCTCGGCCACCTCTGGTCCGCCCGGTGATCCGAACGAAACTGCCTAGGTCAGCCGCACGCGCGGGGCGGGGGCTGCCGGCACTAGCGGGCACTCGGGCCCTGGTCCTCCTGCATGACTGCGCCGCGGCGGCGTGCGTACCAGCGCAAAGGCCGCATCGGGGACCGCTCGGTACGACACCGGCGGCGCCACCCGCTCCGCGGCACAAGCACACTTGTCCAAGCCTCGCTCAACAGCTCCGGGCCTCTAGCCTCTACCGTGTCGACCGGCCGTGCACGGGCCCACCCCGCTCACGGCGACGACGCAGGATGGCGAGCAGGACGACGCGCCGGCATCTGGCGAGGTGAAGTCACTCCAATCCCATCAAGAAGCCGCCCCGGGTTCTGGCAGTGTTGCGGCCACTCTTTCTCCGGTGCTGCCTCAACTCCCGCACGCTCCGTACGCTTTTCGGATGGCGACGACAACAGACTCCAGGTACACGGGGCTGATCTTCGACTTCTTCGGAGTCCTTACCTTCAACATGGTCGAGGTGATCTCCTACTTCGAAGACCGGGAGGGGATCGCGCGAGGGACGTTTCTCCGTGCCTGGGCGGACCCCCGGGGGCAGGAGCTGTTCCGGAAGCTGGAACTCGGCAAGATCACGCAGTCCGAGTGGAACAGTGGGTTCGCTGCCCTGATGGGCGTCGCGCCCGACAACCTGATGGCCCGGTATCTCCATGACGCCTTTCCGGCGCACCAGGTGCTCAGCGTGGCCCGGCAGGCACGGGCGGCCGGGATCAGGACCGCGGTGTTGTCCAACAGCCTCGGCCGGGAGCCGTACGACCCCTACGCCGGGTTCGACTTGCACGGCACGTTCGATGAAGTCGTGCTCTCCGCAGAGCACGGAGTGCGCAAGCCCGATCCTGCCATCTTCCGTCTGGTGCTCGACAAGCTCGGCGTGCCGGCCGAGCGGTGCCTGTTCGTCGATGACAGCGAAGAGAACCTCAAAGCCGCCCACAGGCTCGGTATCACGCCGCTGCTGGCGCTGGACGAGAAAGTAGTGGCGAGGCGTCTGCGTGAGATGCTGGGCCTAGCCGACGTGTAGGAACTCCCGCACCGCGGCGTGCGCGGTGTGCGGCGCCAGTTTCTCGCGGAGCACCTTCAGCTCCATGGCCGAGCGCGCAGAGTCCACCGAGCCGAGACACCTGGCCGCGTGGCGTGCGGTGGCGACCGCAGCGTCCAGATCGTGCATGGCGAGATGTGCCTCGGCCGCGCGAGCGAGGTAGATCGCGTGGCTGCGCGGGTACTCCTCGGCGCCCGGGTATGCCGCTTGCATGCCCGCTTCGAAGCGGCGCAGCGCTTCGGCGGGATCGCCGAGCTGTAAGGCGGACGAGCCTGCGATCATCTCGATCTCGCCGTAGTCCACCCAGTACAGGGTCTTCGGGTCGTCGTCGTGGGGGCCTTTGTCCAGCGCCTTGCGGGCGAGGTCGAGGTGCCGGGCGCACTCCTTCTTCGCGCCGGTTTTCGACAGGGCGCGGGCGGTGCGGGCCGCCAGCATGGCGTGCATCCGCGCAGTGGCCTTCCGTCTCACCTGCTCTTGTGCTGTCTCCAGCAGCGACACGGCGCGCTGTGCCTGGTGGGGGGTGGAGTAGCACTGGATCGCGGCGAACGACAGTGCGTACGCGCCGCTGACCGGATCGCCGGCCTCGGCGGAGGCCCGGAAGGAGCCGTCGAAGAACCGCTGGGCGATACCGGGGCGGCCCTGGTCGAACGCGGCCCATGCGACCTGCCGGGCCGCTTCCGACGCCATCGAGTACAGGTGGTCCAGCGCCGGGCCGTGGTAGCGGCGTGACTTGATCTGCGTGACGATCAAGGACAGTTCACTGCGGGCCAGCTGGTACACCTCGCCGCTGCCCAGCTCGTCGTCCATGTGCCTCAGGTAATCGAGCCGGTCGTCGATGTGGGCCAGCAGCGCCGGGCCGCCTGGGACCGCTTCGTGTGTCCCGCCCGCGCCGGCCGCCCCAAGCGCTGTGGACCAGCTGCTGGCCGAGAGGGAGAGCGCCACCGCGGCCGAGAGGATCCCTCTGCGATCCACGCTGCTTCCCTTCAGCAGGTCGGTCAGAACGCTCAGACTTCCCGGCTGGTCCCACGCCCCCGCTGTGGCGGCCACGGAGCCGGGCTCGTGCAACGCCGCCGCGAAGGCGCCGCCGGTCTTCAGCACTCGATCGTAGGCGGCAGCGACCGCCGGGGTCACCGACCTGTTCCCGTTCTCGACATTGCGCAGGTACGCCTCGCCGAACCCCGCCTCACGGGCGAACCTCGCCCAGACCATGCCGGATGCCCTGCGCGCCTGTCGCATGCGGTCGCGGAGCTGATCAGACATCGGGGACCACCTCGCTGCGTGGGATCGGTGCTGGATCGGTGCACGCCATTGTCCAGCACAGCCGTCACGGTGTGTCATCAACTCGGCACGCGCGCAGAGAGCTTCATGCATCCCGCGCACCACCGCGGCCGGCGGTGCCACGCCACGCGGTAGCACCAGCCCTCTGGCTGCACGCCCACCTTTGCAGTGCCTCTCTCTCACGGAACAGGAGCAGTGATGAGCACGCAGACGATCGAGTCGGTCAGCAACCCCGAGTCCGAGCCGGACGACCCGTTCCAGCTCGACATCACCTTCATCGAGAACACGCCGGCCACCGAGACGGTGCTGACCTGCAGCACCGGCGACAACTGCGGTTCCTCCTGCCCGAGCGCCTGCTCCGGCTCCACGGTGTAACCGGCCCAGCCCAGCCCCCCGCAGTGTGGGCTGGACGAAGCCCTCGTCCAGCCCACACCTCCGCTCAGGAAGGAGGGTCATGACACGCTCCCGACACAGCATGTACCGGAGTGCCGGCGAAGGGGTCCTGCGCGCGGCCGCGCACGCCACCGGGCCGGACATGCCGCCCTGGCCGGGACCCGACGCACAGGCCGAGCACTGGCGCTCGTGGCTGGCCGCGGTGTGGGCCGATGACACCTTCCGCAAGACTGTCTCCGAGGCCAGCCCGGATCTGAGCTGTCAGGTGCAATCCATCATCGGCGGACGGGCGCACAAGGCACGCCGCATCCGGCGCGCGGCCCTGGCCACCGCCCGGTACGCGATCAGGTACACCAGCCGCTCGGCCCCGTTCGGCCGGTTCGCGGGTGTCGCGCCGCTCGAGTTCGGCGACAGGACGCATGTGCGGGTCGGGGACCGGCACCAGGCGGTGTGCCGGCCGGACCCGGTGGCGCTGGACACGGCGATCAGCCACTGGGAGATGGACAGCGCGCGGATGTCTAACGTCGAGGTCTGCGTCAACACCCTCGCCCAGCAGCGGGGCGGGCGCGTCTACATCCCCTCCGAGGGCGCCTCGGAGTTCTCGCTCGCGCTGACGCCCGCTCTCGCGCTGGTCCTCGACGCCGCCCGTACACCGATCCGGTACGGGGTTCTGGCGGAACGGCTCGCCGCCGAGTTCCCGGACACAGCCGAACGTCACCGGGCCGGGATGCTGGCGCAGCTTCTGCGGGTGCGGCTGCTGCGGTCCTCGCTGCGCGCTCCGGCCACCGTCACCGATCCGACCGAAACCCTGCCGCCTGCTCTGCGGGAAGCGACCCGGACCCGTGTGACTGCGCCGGATCTGCGGCTGGACGCCACGGTGCGGCTGCCGAAGGAAGTGCTGGCGGAGGCGGAGACCGCCGCCACGGTTCTGACCCGGCTCGCCATGCATCCGGCGGGGACCCCTGCATGGCGCCGCTACATCGAGCAGTTCGCCGACCGCTACGGCGAAAACGTCGAGGTGGCATTGCTCCTGGTGACAGACCCCGAGCGAGGCCTGGGATTGCCTGAGGGGTTCGGCGGCGTGTCCGAGCCGCCCCGCCCGATGACCCGGCGGGACCGGCTGTTGCTGGACCTCGCCGGCACCGCCGCGCTCGAAGGCCGCACAGCGGTGACCTTGTCCGGCGCGATGATCGAGGAGCTGGAGGCGGCGGCCGGGCAGCGCGTGATCAACCCGCCTCATCTCGAACTGTGCGCGCAGCTCCAGTCCCGCTCGACGCGTGCTCTGGAGCGCGGTGACTTCCGCCTTCGGGTGTCCACCGCCTCCCGCGCGGCGGGCTCGTTCGCGGGCCGGTTCTGGCACCTGTTCCCGTCGGCCGGCGCCGGACATGCCGCTCTGCCCACGGTCGAGCCGGGCGCGGAGCTGGCACAGTTGTCCTTCCACGCCGGCCGCGTCCGGGCGGATCTGCTCACCCGCGCCCCGCAGGTGCTGCCCCGGCTGGTCAGCGTCGGGGAGTTCCGGCACCGAACGGAGGGGGTGCTGTTCCCGTCCGATCTGGCCGTGGGGTACAGCGACGGCCGCCTCTACCTCGCCGAAGCCGCCACCGGCAGACGGCTGGAGCTGCTTGCGCAGGGACACAGCCGTGGACATGAAACTGACAGGCAAGCGGGCCCTGGTGACCGGTTCGAGCGCGGGGCTCGGTCAGGCGATCGCCGAGGCGCTCGCGCGTGAGGGCGTCACCGTCGTCGTGCACGGCCGGAACGAGGCGCGCGCCGGAGCCGTCGCCGACCGCATCGTCGCCGAGGGCGGCCGCGCGGAGGTGGCCGTCGGAGACCTGAGCACGGACCAGGGTGCCGGGGCCGTCGCCGACGAGGCGCTGTCCGGGGGCACGATCGACATCCTGGTCAACAACGCCGGGGCGTACGACCAGCTCGGCTGGACGGAGGCGACACCCGAGGTCTGGGCAGACACGTATCAGACCAACGTGCTCTCGGGCGTGCGGATGATCCGCAGCCTCGTTCCGCGGATGCGGGCGAGCGGGTGGGGGCGGGTCATCCAGATCGGCGGGGGCCTGGCCGTCCAGCCCAAGTCCGCGCAGCCCCATTACAACGCCTCGCTCGCCGCACGCCACAACCTCGCCGTGTCCCTGGCGCGCGAACTCAAGGGCAGCGGCATCACCTCCAACACCGTGGCACCCGGTGCGATCCTCACCGAAGCGGTCCGGGACCTGCTGTGGCAGATCGCTCCGGCGCATGGCTGGGGCGACACATGGGAGGAGATCGAGCGTGCGGCCGCGGAGAGCTGGGTGCCCAACGACGCGGGGCGGTTCGGGCGTCCGGAGGAGATCGCGCCCGCGGTGGTGTACCTGGCCAGCCCCCTGGCCGACTACATCAGCGGTGCCATGCTGCGGGTGGACGGCGGAACCGTCCGCTGCGTCGGCTGACACCCGGAACGGCTGGAGCGTCACACCGGTCACCGGCACCGGCCGGGCCGGGAGCCCCGGCCGGTGCCGGTGACCGGTGTGCACGCACACGTGAGCGGCGTCGGTGCCGCGCGCTGCCCACCGGGCGCCGGCAGGCGCACGGCGGCGTCGGGGGAGGGCCTGTCGGCCGGGCGTGTCCCGGCCGGCTCGTCATGCCGCCGAGGCCGGTGCGGCCGTGCCGGCTCTTCAGGCCGCCCGGGGGTGCTCAGGCCGCGCTTGCCGGCCGGTCGTCAGGCGGTGCCGAGGCCGCCGAGAAGTGTGGCGGTGACGAGATCGGCGGCCTGCGGGGCCTCCATGCCGGGGAATTGGTGGGCGGCTGCGTCGACGAGTCCGTCCAGGACTGCCCGTGCCCACTGCGGGTCGGTTCCGGCACGCAGGTGGCCCTCGTCGACGGCGCGCCGGACGAAGGCGTCGAGCCGGGCGCTCTGCTCCTCACGGCGGGCACTGGCCACCGGGTCCTTCTGCATCATGCGCCGCGTGTCGACGGGCCATTGGCGGCTCACGGGGACGATGCCCTCCACGTAGCGGTGGAGAGCGACGGGAACGGGAGCCTCCGTGAGGCGTGCCTCGTCCAGGACCTGTTCGGCGGAGTCGAGCTTGGCCTGGAAGACGGCACTGAGCAGTGCCTCGCGGCTGGCGAAGCGGCGGTGGACGGTGGTGCGGTCCACCCCGGCGGCAGCCGCGATGGCCGCCATCGATGTGCCCGGGTCCTCGGCCAGCAGCCGGGCCCCTGCCCGGAGCACAGCGGTCAGGTTGCGTGCGGCGTCTGCTCTCATGACCGGCACAGTCTACGTCTAGTTGTCACTTTCATCCCCATGTCCGACGTGTGAGTGCAACACGCCCTAAAAATGCAACATCGATGTTGTAGTTGCCGGAGATTCATCTACAGTCGAGTGGCACGCCCGCCCTGCAGTGGTGGGAGAACAGCTCGACGACGCAGGAAAGCGGGTGCGCCATGTCACGGACGTGGGTGATCACGGGAGGCTCACAGGGCCTGGGCAGGGCTGTGGTGCTCGCGGCGCTGAGAGCCGGCGACCGGGTGGTGGCGACCTCGCGCACGCCGCAAGCGCTGGCCGCCCTGCGGGCGGAGCACACCGAGCGGCTGATGACGGTGGCGCTGGACGTCACCTCTCCGTCCGGCGCGCGGGACGCGGTGGCTGCGGCGGTGGAGCGGTTCGGTGCGGTCGACGTGCTCGTCAACAACGCCGGGTACGCCACCAGCGCCTCGATCGAGGACTTTCCCGAGGACGAGTTCCGGGCACAGATCGAGACGAACCCGTGCGGAGTGGTCAACCTGACCCGGGCGGTGCTGCCCGTGATGCGGAGCCGGCGGGCCGGGCACATCGTCCAGATCTCGTCCATCGGCGGACGCGTCGGCGGCACACCCGGCCTCAGCGCTCACCAGACTGCGAAGTTCGCCGTCGAGGGCTTCTCCGAGGTCCTGGCGAACGAAGTCGCCCCGTTCGTCGAGCCCGGCGGCATCCGCACCGGCTGGGCGGCGGGCGCGGCCAGACCGTCCGCTCCCGTGACCCCCGAGTACGCCGGGACGGCCGGCGCATGGCTGGCGAGGTTCGCCAAGTACGCCGGCAACGAGCCCGGTGACCCCGACCGCATGGCCGGCGCCATCATCGGCGCGGTGGAGGCCGCCGAACCCCCGCGCCGGCTGCTCCTCGGCAGCGACGCCCTGGAGATCGCCCTCAGCGCCGAGGAGGCGCGTCTCGCCGAAGCCCGCGCATGGGCCGAGGTCAGCCGCTCCACGGATCACCCCGCCGCCTGACCACGGCGTTCCGGGCGATGCGGCCCCGCACGCCCGGGCGGCATCGCGGGCAGCCGCGTGTGCCGGCACACCGCCGAAGCGCGGCGCAACCCGGCGAGGCCGTCTCCACCCCCCGAGGCCGCTCGCCCAGCACCACCCGAGACCGCCCGCCCCCCAGGGCCGGCGCGTCACCCTCGTTCCCCCGTTTCCCCGCGGCCGCAGGCGGGCCGCAGCCCCGGCAGGCCCCGTCGTACGCACCGATCCGCCGACGCGCGCCCGCCCCCATCGCACGAACATGCACGAAGGAACCGTGAAAACATGATTGTCCGCGACAAGCTCTACATCGGCGGTACATGGGTCGCCCCCAGCGACCCGGATCAGCGGATCGACATCCTCTCTCCCCACGACCAGTCCCTGCTGGGCACCGCGGCGCAGGCCGCGCCCGCCGATGTCGACGCCGCCGTCGCCGCGGCGCGCGCGGCCTTCGATGACGGGCCCTGGCCGCACACCAGCCCCGAGACGCGCCAGGAGATCGTCCGCCGCTACGACGCCCTGCGCGCGGCACGCGCCGACGAGGTCGCCCGGGCCATCTCCGCCGAGAACGGCTCGGCCGGCTGGTTCACCAAGGCGGGCCAGCCCTTCCTGACCCGTCAGGTCCAGGCCTACCTGAAGGCGGCCGAGGAGTTCGGCTGGGAGGAGATCCTCGAGCCGTCCGACCCGTCGGTGCCGTTCGACACCATCGTCCGGCGCGAGGCGATAGGCGTGGTCGCCGCCGTCATCCCGTGGAACTCGCCGTTCTCCGCGGCCACGGCCAAGCTGGTGCCGGCCCTGCTGGCGGGCAACACCGTCGTGCTGAAGGTCTCCCCGGAGAACTCCCTCAGCATGATGCTGCTGGCGGACCTGTGGCACGAGGCCGGGCTTCCTCCGGGTGTGCTCAGCATCCTGCCCGCCGACCGCGACACCAGCGAACACCTCGTCTCCCACCCCGACGTCGACAAGATCGCCTTCACCGGCTCCACCCGCGCCGGCCGGCGCATCGCCTCCATCGCGGGCGAGCACCTCAAGCGGGTCGGCCTGGAACTGGGCGGCAAGTCCGCCGCCCTCGTCCTCGACGACGCCGACCTGGACGCCGCCATCGAGGGCCTGCGCTTCGGATCCCTGGGGAACAACGGCGAGGCCTGCATCCTCCAGACCCGCATCCTGGCCCCGCGCAGCCGCTACGAGGAGGTCGTCACCGCCCTCAAGGACATGGTGGAGTCCCTGAAAGTCGGCGACCCCTCGGCCCCGGACACCTTCATCGGGCCGATGATCCGCCCCGACCAGCAGCAGCGCGTGATCGACTACATCCGCCTCGGCATCGAGGAGGGCGCCCGGCTCGTCACCGGCGGACCGCGGATACCCGCAGGTCTCGAGAAGGGCAACTACGTCACCCCGACCGTCTTCGCCGACGTCGACAACTCCATGCGCATCGCCCAGGAGGAGATCTTCGGCCCGGTCCTGGTGGTCATCGCCTACGACGACGAGGACGACGCCGTCCGTATCGCCAACGACTCCGAGTACGGCCTGTCCGGCGGCATCTGGACCACCGACCCGGAGCGGGCCATGTCCGTCGCCCGCCGGCTGCGCACCGGCACGGTCACCCTGAACGGCTCCCCGATCAGCTTCGACGGCCCGTTCGGCGGCTACAAGGCGAGCGGCATCGGCCGCGAATACGGCACGGTCGGCCTGACCGGTTACGTCGAACACAAGACGATCACCCGCAACCGATAGCCGCGGCCCGCAGACTCGCGGCCCACGACGAGCACACCGGGCCCGCGACGAGCACACCGGACGGGCCGGACCTGTCACGCTCCGGCCCGTCCGCCCCGGTGCGGCCTGCCGCCCTGCTCAACGGCACCGGACGGCCCGGCCGCACGTGTCACGGCGTGCGAGGTGCCGCCGGTGCCCTGTGCCGCCCCCGCGTTCCCCGGAGAGTCATTCCATGTCCCGTACGTCACCTCGCCTCACCTTCGCGGTCCTCGCCAGTGGGGCGGGCGTGTTCTCGATGCTGCAGTCGCTCATCGCGCCGGCGCTGCCGACGATCCAGCACGCACTGCACACCTCGGCGTCCACCACCACATGGGTGATGACGGCCTATCTGCTGTCCGCCTCGGTGTTCACCCCGATCCTCGGCCGCGTCGGAGACCTGGCCGGCAAGACACGCACACTCGTCGCCGTCCTGACGGCAGTGCTCGCAGGGTGCCTGCTCGCGGCGCTGGCACCCACCATCGGCGTCCTGATCGTCGCCCGGGTCGTCCAGGGCATCGGCGGGGCGGTGTTTCCCCTCTCCTACGGCATCATCCGTGACCAGTTCGAGCCCGGGAAGGTCAGCGGCAGCATCAGCAACCTGTCCGCGGTCATCGCCGCGGGCGGCGGCGTCGGCATCGTCGCCGCCGGGCCCGTCGTGGCCGCGCTCGACTACCACTGGCTGTTCTGGATTCCCGTCGCCGTCGTCGCCGTCACCGCCCTCGTCGCCGCGCGTTGCGTCCCGGAGTCTCCTCGCCGTGCGCGGGGACACGTCAGCTGGCTGAGCGCGCTGCTGCTGTCCGGCTGGCTGGTGGCACTGCTCCTGCCGGTCAGCCGGAAAAGCCGGTGGGGCTGGGGCTCCACCGACGTGGTGTCGCTGTTCGCCGCGGCCGTCTTCCTCTTCGGGCTGTGGCTGCTCGCCGAAGCACGCAGTCCGAGCCCCTTGACCGATCTGCGGGTCCTGCGGGCGAGGCCGGTGTGGACCACCAACGCGTCCGCTCTGCTGTTCGGCGCCGGCCTGTCATCGGTCTGGGCGTTCCTGCCGGGCTTCGTGCAGACGCCGCGTTCGGCAGGATACGGCTTCGGCGCGAGCGTCACCGCATCCGGACTGCTCATGCTGCCCATGCTGATCGCCATGTTCGTCGCCGGTGTCGCCGGAGGCCGGCTGGAACCGCGGCTGGGCGCCAAGACACTGCTGATCACAGGGTCGGGCCTGGCCGCACTCGCGTGCGCCGTCCTCGCCCTGTTCCACGACGAGCGGTGGCAGGTCGCCGTCGCGGCGGGAATCTTCGGCCTGGGCGTCGGCCTGGCCTTCGCCTCCATGGCCAACCTCATCGTCAGCAACGTGCCGGCCGAGCAGGCAGGCGCCGCGACCGGCATGAACGCCAACCTCCGCTCCATCGGCGGCGCCATCGGAACCGCGGTCATGAGCCTCCTCGTCACCGCCCACCTCACCCGTGCGGGCCTTCCCCGGGCCTCCGGCTACACCCACGGCTTCTCGGTGCTGGCCCTGCTCCTCGTCGGCGCCGCGCTCACCGCTGCCCTCGCGCCCGCCCGGCACGCCACCCGGACACCGGGAGCGCCGGCCGGCACCACCCGCCCGCGGCCGGACGCGGCCACCCGGCCCTGAGCAACGGAAGGACCGCACTTTCCCGGCGGGCATCACACCGGCGGCGCGGCCGGACATCCGAACCGCGCCGCCGGCGCTGGGAGGCGTCGATGCCGCAGGGGCAGGCCGGTCACACAGGAGCGGGCAGGGTGCCGAGAACGGACTCCACCCGGCGTGCCACCTCCAGAAGTTCCCTGTCGCGACCGCGTGCGCCGTCCATCTCGAGCCCGACCGGCAGACCATGGCCGGTCAGACCCACCGGGATGCTGATGCCGGGCAGGCCCGCACCGCTGGCGGAAACCGTGTTCTTCGCGAGGAACAGGTCACTGACCTCTTCCCCCGCGACGGTGAAGCGCGACTGCTGCTCGATCAGCGGTGCGGGGCAGGGGGTCGTCGGAAAGACCAGCGCATCGAAGCCGCGTGCGAAAACACTGCCGAGCCGGCGCTGGAGTTCCGGGCGCTCGACGGACAGTGCCCTCTCGTAGGCTTCCTGCGGCAGATAACCCTTCCCGCTCGGCAGAACGAATTCCTCCCACACCTGATGCAGCTCGGGCTTGAGCTCGTCGTAGATCTCGTCGAAGGAAGCCGGAACATTGTTCTCCCGCAGGAACCCGGTCAGGGACGCCTTCGTCTCACGGAAGAAAAGACCCCACGCCAACCGGTCCGCCAGCGAGGAGAAATCCTCGCCCAGGTCGATCTCGACGACCTCGGCTCCCGCCTCCTTCAGACGCAGAAGAGCATCGCTGAAAACCGCCTCGGTCTCGGGATCGAGCAACTCCATGTGCTGCCGGGGAGCACAGGCGAACCTCACCTCGCGCAGATCGGAACGCGCAGAGCGGGAAACGGTCGCCGCGCCCGGTGCCACGGCACGGTCGATCAGCATGCAGTCCTCGACGCTGCGGGCCAGGACGCCAGTGGTGTCGAGCGTGTGCGAGATCGGTGCCACGCCCCGCCGCGGCCACCGTCCCGTGGTCGGCTTGAAGCCGACGACGCCGCACAGCGACGCGGGAACCCTGATGGAGCCGACCGTGTCACCGCCCAGGGCCGCCGGAACGACGCGAGCCGCAACAGATGCCGCCGAACCGCTCGACGACCCGCCGGATACGCGGTCGTAAGCGTAGGGGTTCCTCACCTGGCCGTAGCGGCTGTTGTGCCCCGTCAGCCCGAACGACATCTCCACGAGGTTGATCTTGCCGAAGACGATACCGCCGGCGTTCTTGACCGAGCCGACGACATCGGAGTCCTCGGCCGGCACAAAACCTTTCAGGGTGCCGACTCCGAGCGTCGTGCGAAGACCGCGCGTCGCGTAACTGTCCTTCACCCCGACCGGGACACCGAGGAGAGAAGCGTCCGCCCCCGCCGCGCGTGCCCTGTCGGCTTCTTCGGCTGCGGTCAGCACAGCGGATTCGTCGATCGTGATGAAGGAATGCAGGTCCGATACCTCGTGTGCGCGTTGCAGCAGCGCGGCCGTGTAGGACTGGGACGTGATGTCGCCGTCACGTATGGCGGCGGCAGCGTCGGCCACACCCAGGCCGGTCAGTCCGTCGCCCTCTCGTACCGGCGTGGCGCCGCCGGCCGTCTTTTCTTTCTTCATGTTGTCCTCTTGAGTTCGAGCAGGGTGACGGAAAACGGCCCCCGCACCATCGTTCCGGAATCCGGCCGAGTCCGCCGCTTCACGGCCGGGCCGTGGTGCGGGTCATGATGTGGCATGCCTGTCCGGGCACGGGCCGCGCAGCATTCCCGGTCCTGTCTGCGCGGGATGCCGTGACACGTGTCAGGCCTTGCCGGCTTCTGCCTCCGCCAAGAAGGCGGGCGGTACAGGAACTCCGAGCACCTTCAGGAGCGTGGCCACCTTGCGGTCCAGCTCACGGCCTACGGCGGCGATGTCCGGATCACCGAAGCCGGCGAACCGGGTGCTCGGCTGGTCGAGGGAGAAACGTGTGACGCCCTGCCGGTCCAGATGGATCGTCGTCCGCAGTGGCGCGTAGAGCATCACCGCCGGGTCGTGCCTGTACATGCGCTCGGCGATCGTGTGATTTCCCATCAGGTAGGTCATGCAGGGCCCCTCGTCGCCCGCGAGCCGCATGGTCTCGCCCACATCGGTGCTCCAGAACCGCATGAATCCGTTCGGTGCGTTCTCCGCGGCGGCAGCGAGCACGACGTCCCAGCTCGCACGCTGTGCGCGGAGCTGCGTCAGCCGGTCGAGGTCGAGTGCCGGCACGGCGGTCTCGTACCGGTCACGGAAGTCGTCGAAGGACATGCCGGTGTCGATCGACCACCGGACGACCTCGTGGGGGACAGCGTCATAGGTCTGAGCGGACATGTTGCGCCCTTTCACCCTGGTCAGGTCTGTGGATGCGGGCCGGCCGGCCGCACTGGGCGGGCCGGATCCTCTGAAGTTCCCGGCCGGCGGGCCGGCCTGGCCGTCGGGGCGGCAGCCGAGCCGCGCCCACCGGCGCTGTCCGCGGGCTGCCGGGGAGCCGCCACACACCGGTGTGCCGGCACGGCGAGCCCGTCGACCGCTCGCTGCCGCAGATTCGCGACGTTCCAGATCGCGACGTTCGAAGCAGTGGCCGCGTCACCACCACTGGTCCACCGGGTGGCCGGCTGCCACCAGCACCCAGGTAAAGCGATCGCTTTACATAAGGAAACGTAGCACGCCCCCGCGATGAAAGTAAAGCGATCGATATACTTGCGGCATGACAGCGACTGGAACGGCGACCGGTACGCCCCGGCGGGGTGGACGCGGGGCACGGGAACGCATCCTGCGCGCCGCGGTCGAGCTGTTCTCCCGCGACGGCATCCACGTCACCGGCATCGCCAAGCTGACAGAGGCGGCGCAGGTGTCGACGCGCACCTTCTACCAGCACTTCCCAAGCAAGGAGGCGCTGGTCAGCGCCTACCTGCAGCGTGTCGAGACGGACACGGTGGGGCCGGTGCACGGTGAGACCGTCCTGGAGCGTACCGACCTCGGCCCGCGTGAGCGTCTGCTGGCGCTGTTCGCCGACGCCGCACCGGCGACCGTGGTGCGCGGATGCCCGTTGCACAACGCCGCCGTCGAGGCGGCCGGGACCATGCCCGAGGCAACAGCGTTGGTCGAGCGGCACAAGAGGGAGTTCACGCGGCGCCTGATCAAGACAGCCGCCGAGGCGGGTGCGCGCGAGCCGGAAACACTCGGACGCCGGCTGGCCGTGCTCTTCGAGGGCGCCAACGCCCTGTCCACCTCGCTCAACGACACGCAGCCGTACCAGGACGCCCGGGAGCTGGCCAGAATGCTGATCGACCAGGCCACAGGGCCCAGCTGATGCGTTCCTTGCAACCGGGGCGGAGAAGCTCCAGGATGCGCGGTGCACTCGCGGCCGGGTGATGCCGCCGCCGGGCAGTGCAGCGGTGATGTGGCAGGGGCCGGCTGTGGTGCGGGCCGCCGCTCGGCGATGCGTCGCGGGATGGCTGATGGCTGCGACCGCACCAGCGACGCGCGCTCGGTGCGCCTGGGCTGGGACAAGCTCACGACCGTGCAGCAGTGATGTGTGAGCACCGCAGGCGTGGCAGGGGCCACCCGTCTCCTTCCACTCGGCACGCACTGCTCGGACACGGCTGGCAGCTCATGCTCTCGAAACGAATCGCGAGGGCGGGCGGCCGAGGCGGGCCACCACCTCCTGGCGCCGCTGGACGTCACCGGGGCCGACCACGAGCCCGAGATGAGGCCGACCACACCTGTTGCGGCCCGACCGCGGCACCGGACGGGTGTGTCCTACGCAGCGCATTCGAACAAGCAGTCCCATAGTGGTGTGGACGTGACCGACTACCCCGCCGACCGCGTGCAGACGCAAGCCGCCTGGAACACCACCTACGCAGCGCTCGCCGCGCCCCCTACACGCGACACCACCGCCCTGCGCCGCCGCCTGCTGCTCCTGTCTTCACGGCTGTGGTGGTACCCCTCTGCGACGCCGTCGGCAACCGCATCTCCCGGACCGACCGCGGCACCGGAGCCCTGGCCGGCTTTGACGCCACCACCACCTACACCCACAAGGCCCCCAAGACGGGCCTGCCCCACGCCGTCCAGACCGCCACTGTCAAGGGCGGCGCCAACGACGGCCGCACCAGCAGCTTCGCCTACGACGCGGCCGGCAACACCACCAAACGCACCATCGGGACCACCGCCCAGACCCTCACCTGGGACCACGAAGGAAACCTGGCCACACTCACCGAGAACGGCACCACCACCAGCTACCGCTACGACGCCGACGGCAACCGCCTCATCACCAAGGACGCCGACGGCACCACCACGCTCACCCTGCCCGGCGACAACGAACTCAAGATCAAACCGGACGGCAGCAAGCAAGGAATCCGCTACTACACCCACGGAGACGAAACCGTCGCCGTCCGCACCAGCAGCGGATTCTCCTTCCTCGTCCCCGACCAGCAGGGCACGGTGACCGCGGCCATCGCCATGACGACCCTGGCCGTCACTCGCCGCAAGCAACTCCCCTTCGGCGAGATGCGCTCCACCCAGACCGAAACCATCCCCGGCACCGGCGGCTTCGTCGGCGGCACGAACGACCCCACTGGCCTGGTCCACCTCGGCGCCCGCGAATACGCCCCCACCGTCGGACGCTTCCTCTCGGTCGACCCCGTCATCGACCTCGATGACCCGGCCCAGATGAACGCCTGTTCCTACGCCCACAACAACTCGGTCACCAAGTCCGACCCCGACGGCCTCCGCCCCGACGGCCCCGCCGGCGGCGCCTGCTGCAACGACGACCGCTGGGGCCAGGACCGCGGCATGTCAGTCGGTCACACCCTGAAGAACGGCCACTGGGTCTGGCACCAGACCCCGCTCAAGGACAAGGA
>Ga0164243_10004122_pt1 | contig 22897 bp, 22 predicted proteins | sample OricompcompostOP_FD_108781 | JGI IMG/M metagenome (GOLD analysis project Ga0164243, IMG submission 108781) | Organic Plus compost microbial communities from Emeryville, California, USA - Original compost - Organic plus compost (OP) | ecosystem: Engineered > Solid waste > Mixed feedstock >...
ACTGAGGCGATCGCATTCGTTGAGCTGATGTCCGTCCATCCGGGATCGGAAAGACGGATGGTCCCGCAGCTCTCCGGGTCGGCGGCCAGAGCCGGGGCGCTGAGGAATAAAAGGGCAGCTGCTGTGAAGCCCAAGCAACGATGTGTCATGGCATGTTCCCCTTTTGTTTGCATTGACGTGCACCGAGCTCCTTCCATTAAATCCCCAGATGGGCATATCTTTAAAGTCGCTGATTTTCGATCGGATCCATAGAGATTCTTTATGAAGGAACGCCCGTTGGACCTAGGCTGGATCCGCATCTTCGATGCGGTCGGCCGCCTGGGCAGCCTGACCCGCGCCGCGCAGGAACTCGGCCTTTCCCAACCGGCGGTTACCTATCAGATCAGGCGCATAGAGGAACAGCTCGGCGTGGCGCTGTTCCACCGCTCGCAGGGCGGCAGCAGACTTTCCGAGCCGGGGGAGCTTCTGCATCGGGCTGTCCGTTCCGGGCTGGAGCGCATCGATGAAGCTGCGCGGGAGATACGGCGAAGCGCCCGGTCGCCGGCCATCCGGATCTTCACCGATTATGGTTTCGCTGCATTCTGGCTGATGCCGCGGGTGGCCGAGTTCCGGCGCCTGCATCCGCAGGTCGACGTCCACATCGTTGCCTCGCAGAACCTGGACGACGGAATGGAGGGAGGCGCGGATGCAGCGGTGCTCTTCGGCAGCCAGGAAGACTTTCCTCCGGGCGCCCGCCTTCTGATGTCGGAGCGCGTCGTGCCGGTCTGCACCCCCGGCTTTCTCGCCCGGTTCGGACCGTTCGACAATCCCACCGCCCTCGCCCACGCACCGCTGCTCCATCTCGAATCCGCCGGAAAGCCGCGCTGGCTCACCTGGACCTCCTGGCTTGCTACCCATGGGGTGAAGCGCGAGCCGGCGCAGGGCGATCTCGGTCTCAACACCTACGGCTTTGTCATCCAGGCGGCCCTCGCAGAACAGGGGATTGCGCTGGGTTGGATAGGGCTCATAGACGCTTTCCTTGCTGCCGGCACTCTCGTCGCCGTCGCCCCGGAAACCGAGCGGAAGGATTTCGGCTATTGGTTGATGTCCTCGCCGCAGCCAACGACCAGCGCCGCACGGGCACTCACGGAATGGCTGGTCAAAGAAGCGTAAGGCTTTTTAAGACGTATTTTGCGCAGACGATCACGATCATCCGGGTTATATTGACTCGCCGAGCGGCTCAACCGCGCCCGGGCGCGATCGCGGAAGAATTTTGGAAACGGGTCGGCGCTTGAGCACGAACAGTCAGTTGCGCCTGTCAAAAGCTATGTTTCCGCGACGCTTGAGAATTTCTCTCGCGATGGTCAGTTCGAGATCGTCGTCGGAGAGTTCCAGACCCGGCACGGTGAGGCGTATCTGGCGCACCGCATTGACCATGGAGACCGGCTGATCGGTCCTGCGGCTGCGAAGATGGCGCTCGATCGCCTGCCTCAAGCGCGGGGGGATTCGATGCTGCGGCAACTGCTTCATTGATAGACCCTCCCACATTCATGTTAGGCCGCAATCCCTTCTCAACGAAATCACATTCCGTTGCACACCATGCACCGAAGGCGACGATCTCCTGAAAGTAGGACAGGGTCCCCTCGAGGGGTCTGCCTGGCAGGTATTCCTCGTAAGGAAGAACAGGCTACCGGATAGGCTCTATGAGGAGCCTCTGATCTTGAGCTCAACCGGAAACAGAAAAGACGGATGCTCAACATCTTTGCCGGACAGGCGCGCAAGAAGCATCTCTCCCGCCTTTTGGCCTATGGCATGGGCATCCACCGCGACGGTGGTCATGCCCGGCGGAACTTCGGCCGCGACCTCGCTGTCGCCAAAGCCGACGATGGCAAGGTCCTGAGGAATGTTGAGGCCCATCGACCGCGCTTCCAGCATCGCACCGATGCCGAGCAGGTCATTTGCGCAGAAAACGGCTTCCAGGTCTGGCGAGCGCGCGAGCACCGAGCGCAGTGCCTGCCGGCCATCCGCGATCCCCTGCACATTCGCCACCGTCAAGGTCGTCAGTATCTCTATTCCCGTGCCCCGCACTCCTTCCTTGAAGGCATTAAGCCGGATCGTCCCCCGGCCGCTGCTACGCCCGATGAAGGCGACCTTCCGATAGCCTCTCTCTGCAAGGTGGTTGACGACGAGCCGCACCCCGTCGGTGTTGGAAAAACCCACGAGCATATCGATCGGATCGCCGGCATACGCCCAGCTTTCCACGATAGGGACCCTGAGATTCCGAAGGAAGTTCCGGTTTTCCTCCAGCTCCATAACACCTGTAATGAAGGCTGCCGCTGGACGCATGGTCATCAAAGCCCGGATCAGCGTCGTTTCACGAGCGTAGGAATAGGAAGTACGGGCGATGACCAGGTGATAGCCCGCTTCTTCCAGCACCTTGGCGCATCCTTCCGCCGCGTCCGTGTATTGCTGGCTCGTTATGTTGGACAAAAACGCCGCGACGAGATTTGAACGACCGCTCTTGAGCGCGCTGGCGTGCGGGTTGGAGACGTAACCGGTCTTGATGACCACCTCCTCGATCCGTTTCCGGCGCGCTTCGGACACGATCGATGGATTGCGCAGCGCCCGTGAGACGGTGATCGGCGAAACTCGTGCGAGCGCGGCGACGTCCTCGATCCTTACCTTGCCGCCTGAGGGCAGGAGAGCGTCCAATGTATCCGACGAGCTTTTGACCGACACGCGCTCGACCGGATCCGGCGTCGCGGTTTCAAACAGGAACTGAGGCATTCCGACTCTCTCGATCGCTGAGCCCGAAGCATTCTATACGTAGGGCACCGCGACCTGCACAAGACAATCGCCCGCCTGGCTCATCGCGTGCAACCTCTGCGACAGCACTATTCCGGTTTTTGCGAAATACAGAACCTGTTCCGGCGCGTCGAGCCTATTGAAATCGTGATACCAGCCGGCGATATCGCCCGCCTCGACCCTGTCACCGACCTCATGAGCAGGTTGATACCAGCCGGGCCTGTCCGCATAGATCGCCTGATCGTGACTGGTCAGAGCCAGAAGCGAAGTTTCGCTGTAACGCCTTTTCTCCAGAAGAACGGGCCCGCTCGTCATCTCAAGTGCGATCAGCAGGTTGTCGATCGCAGACATGGCACCCGCCATGCTCCTGGGCGTAACGGTTGCGCCCCCGCCGAACTCGCCGCTCAACCCGATAACGCCCGCGCGCGCAGCCGCGGCCAGGGATGTCGGCGCATCGGCGCCGTTCTCCGCGACAAACCCGTAGGGCATGCCCAGTGCGCGCATCAGTTCGAGCGTTCTGCTGAAATATTCGGCCGTCCCCTGATGCTCGATCAGCGACGTCGGCAGATGCGCCATGCTCGTGCCGCCCGAATGGAGATCGAAAAGCACGTCGTGACGCGGGAAGAGATCATGCTCCAGAAAGAAAGCCAGGCGCGAGGTCGGCGAGCCGTTCGGATCGCCAGGAAACGCCCTGTTGAGATTGCCGTCGTCCAGCGGAGAACGGCGTCGGCCAGCGAACACCGCCGGCGCATTGGTGAATGGAAGGATCGTGAGTTCCCCCCGTATGGCCTCCGGCCTCAGACGGCGCGCCAGCAGGGACAGCGCCATGCACCCTTCATATTCGTCGCCATGGTTGCCCGCCATCAGCAGCAGGCGCGGACCATCACCGTTCTTGAGGCGAACGATGGGAATCTTGATCTGGAAATAGGGCGAGCGGTCGATCGAATAGGGGATGCTCAGGAAATCGTCCTGTCGCCCTGGTGCGGCGAAATCGATCGAGTACAGGAGACCGGAATGCAAAGAGGGGTCCTTTCTTGGAGGCAGCAAAATCGTCCTGGACCGGCAGGAATCTCCTCCGTTTATGCGGAGGAACAGCCGGGCCGTGAAATTTGGTTGTGGAGGCGGCCGGAGCTCGCAAAAGCTCCAGCCGCCATCAGACGAGGACCGTGGCCGCCCATGCCGGCAATGTGGAGCATGCCTTGGGCAACACGACCTGACCCATGCGCGGTCCGACTTGCAGGCATTTGGCGGCCATCATCCGAACCTGTCTTCGCTTTTTTCTCAAAGTGCGGGCAGGTCGCCCTGCTTTTCCTCAAACCACTTTTCCTGAAGTGCCGGCAGGCGGCCGTTCAGGCGGTTTGCGAAGACGAAGGTATTCACCCACTGGAGCAGGTTGTGCTCCCCCATCGGCACGCCGATGTGGGCGGGCGACTGCCGGATTCTGAACTTCAGCTCGATGTCAGCGTCGGGATGATCCTTTTTCGCATTGACGACGATAGCGCTGTTTTCAGCGAACATTTCGGCTTGGCCGGTGAGATAGGCAGCCAATGTGGACGGCACGTCCTCAAAGCGCGATATATTCACGCCCGGAGCGTTTTCCGTCAGCCACAGATCGAGCGTGGTGCCGCGAGCAACCGCGATCTGCCTGCCCTCAAGATCAGCCACATCTTCGGTGGCTTCGATGCTGGACGGGCCGTAGACGCCCAGTTGAACTGCCGCGTAGGGCTGCGAGAACATGATCTGCTGCGCGCGCTCGGATGTTGCGCCCATCGCGGAGATGAGAAGATCGACCTGGTCGGCCAAAAGGCTTGGAATGCGATTGGTGCCGGTGAGCTGCACCAGTTCGAGTTCCACGCCAAGTTCGCTGGCGATGAGATTGGCCACCTCGACGTCAAGTCCGGTGGGCTGCCCGGCATCATCGGTGAAACCCCATGGCGGGACGTCGAGGAGGACCCCCACGCGCACCTTTCCTGCATCGAGTATGTCCTGCAGTTTATCTGCCTTTGCCGGCAATGCTGCCGCGCCGATGAGCAGCGCTGCCATCATGATCGTTCTGAATATTTGCATGCCTTGTCTTCTCCTCAACATGATGATTTCGTCAGACCTGCCGGGTTGAGCCTATGAAGGCCTGCAGCTCCGGTGTCTTCGGATTCTCGAAAAGCTCCGCTGGCGGCCCCTCCTCCCAAACACGACCCTGGTGCATGAAGACGATCTTGGTAGCCACATTGCGGGCAAAGCCCATCTCGTGGGTGACGAGGATCATCGTCATGCCCTGCCGCGCCATATCCTCCATGACTTTCAGCACCTCGCCGACGAGCTCCGGATCAAGCGCCGACGTCACTTCGTCGAACAGCATGAGGTGGGGCGACATTGCGAGGCACCTGGCAATCGCCACGCGTTGCTGCTGTCCGCCGGAAAGCTGTTCGGGATAGGAATCGATCTTTTCCTGAAGGCCCACCTTGGCCAGGCAGCTCAAGGCGAGATCGCGCGCATCTTTCTTCGAGACGCGGCCGGTAAGCACCGGTGCGAGCGTGATGTTCCGCTCCACCTTCAGATGCGGGAAGAGGTTAAAGGACTGAAAGACGATGCCGACGCGCTGCCGAAGCTCCTTCAGGTTCGGCATCTTTCCATAGACCTTCTGGCCTTCGATCAGGATCTCGCCGCCGTCGATCTCCTCCAGAGCGTTTATGCAGCGCAGAAGGGTGCTCTTTCCCGATCCCGAACGCCCGATGATCGTGACAATCTCGCCTTCTTCGATCGAGAGCGAGACGTCGTGAAGAACCTTCAAGGAGCCGAAGGATTTTTGGACGTTGCGAATTTCAACGAGAGCCATTCAGACGGGCCTCCAGATTTCGGGACCAGAGTGTCAGGGGAAAGCAGATCGCGAAGTAGACGGCCGCGACCACCGAATAGACGAGCAACGGCTGGAACGTCGCTGCGCTGACGAGTTGTCCGGCGCGCGTGAGCTCCACAAAACCGACGACGGCCGCCAGCGACGTTCCCTTGATGAGCTGCACCAGGAAGCCGACTGTTGCGGGAAGCGCGATCTTCATCGCCTGCGGTGCGATGACATAGCGGAACTGCTGCCAGCGGCTGATGCCGAGCGAGGCTGCCGCTTCCCATTGGGTCTGCTTCACCGCCTCGATGCCCCCGCGCCATATCTCGCCGAGAAAGACGGCCGTATAGATCGTGAAGGCGACAGTAACGGCCACCAGCGGCGGGATCTGCACGCCCAGGAAAACCGGCAGGCCGAAATAGAAGAACATGAGCAGCGCAAGCAGCGGGATGCCTTGCACAAGCTGCAGTACGAACGCCGTGGCCCAGCGCGGGATCGCGGCCCGCGAGGTTCGCAGCAGCGCCATGAGAAGCGCAAGCGGAGTGCCGAAGGCCAGGGCCAGGATGACCAGCAGCACGGTGTATTGAAGCGCCGTGGTCAAGGCGACGAAGTCGATCATGGAGAATTGACGCATGACAACTTCTCCTCAACGCCGGGTCGGCCAGCGGAACGCCACTCTTCCGATCAATGCGAAGAGCAGGCGAAACGCGGTGACGAGCAACACGTAGATCAAGGCAATGAGAGCGTAGACCTCGAAGCTTCTAAACGTCCGACTGTCGATGAACCCGGCGGTGTGGAACAGTTCCTCGGTGGAGATCTGCGAAGCGATTGACGTGCCGAGCAGGACGAGGACGATCTGGCTGGTGATGGAAGGGTAGATGTTCCGCAGCGCCGGACCGAGCACGACATGCACGAAGACCTGAAGACTGCTGAGCCCTAGACAATGTCCGGCTTCGACCTGTGAGCGCGGGATGGAATCAAGGCCAGAGCGGATGATCTCCGAAGCGTAGGCTCCGAAATAGAGGCTCAGCGCAATCGATGCCGCAGGAAACGGGTCCAACCGCACGCCAAATCCGGGAAAGACGAAGAACACGATGAATATCTGGATCAGCGGAGGTGTGTTCCGGATTACCTCGATATAGGTGTAAATTAGATAGCGTATGGGCTTTGGCCCCCGACGCAGGACGACCGCACAGATCGTGCCTATGATAAGCCCGGCAAGCGTCGCGATCAGCGTCAGCCACAAGGTGGTTATGATGCCTTCGATGATCGCGTCCTGATAACGCCACAGCGGGCGGAAATTGAGATTCCCCATGATTGTCAGCCGAAGAACGTTGGGAGCAGGCGGTGCACAGTGCCATCGTCGCCGAGTTCGAAGATCCAGCGCCAGCGATCCATGCAGGTGCAAGGATGCGAGATTCCGAACTCGACGATATCGCCGACCTTGAGTTCGTCGTCGCCGTCTATGGCGAGGAAGGCGTGCTGATCGTTCAGCTTCAGAACGGTACTTTCCGCTGAAGCGATCTTGCGCCCATCGCGCCACGCAGACAGCGCCACGGGAAAGCCCTGGTCGAACGAAACGTCGCGCATCCCCATGCCGCAGATCGCAAGAGTCGCGGTCGGACGCGAAAGCACCTCTGCCCATGCTCGCAAAGCAGGCCTGAACGTCGAAGATGCCGGGCCCAGGCCTGCAGGTTCGAAGCCGCCACGGCGGTCCAGTTCGGCAAGGCTACGACGATAGACGCCATGATCGTGGAAGAAGATCGCACCGCTGCGCAGGAGAAGGAAGGAGTTTCCATCCGATCGCACGAGGCCGGACAAGTCTGCCACAACGAGATCGAAAAAGGACGAACCTCCCGAACTTACGATCAGTTGCCGCTGAGGTTCTGCCTGGCGCACCAGCGCAAAGGCGTCGCTGGTCAGCGCGTGAAGATCGGCGATCGCACGGCGCGTTTCCTCCGCATCCGCGACGGCCGACGCTCCCTCATAGGCAGCGACGCCACGCAGCCGCACGAACTGCGCGTCGACCGCAGCCGAAATGATGCCGGAGATGTTCTCGATCGTCCGCGCGCCGGCTCTTGCCCCTCCGACCTCCACCAGGATGTCGAGAGGGCGTTCGGCTGCTTCCCCGGCGGCATTCACCGCTGCAAGGGAATCGACGCTGTCGACGAACAGAACCGCTTCGGCGTCCGGGAACTCTGCAAGCATGCGCCCGAAACGCCGCCCGCTGCGCACGCCGCCAATCTGGTTGGCGAGAACCAGCTTGCGAAAGCCCGCCTCCAGGAGAACGAGCGCCTGGCGGGCATCCGCCACCGTCAGCCCCCACGCACCACGAGCAAGAAGATCTTCGGCCAGAGCAGGCGACATCGGCGTCTTGGCATGAGGCGCGATCATTGCGCCAACTGCCGCCGTGTAGGCGAACATCGCGTCGCAATTGCTCAAATAAGCTGCACGGTCGAGGGTAAGGACGGGCAGCCCGGTATCGCCTGCCTCCGGTCGCCATTGCTGTTGCGCAATCGCTTTCTCGGAAACATCCCTCAAGCCGATCGGCACGCCACGGCTGGTCCGACTGATCCTGGTCTCGATTCCCATTCCGCCCCTTCTGAATTGCAGCCCGCCTCTTGTAGGCTTCCGGCAGGCGAGTTATGACAACGTTATCATTTTCGCGACGAATGACAACGCCAAATTGCATTTTGTTGAAATCCGGAGGAATTTGCGGGCATGGCGCGGCGCAGCACAGCATTCTGGACAGTCGACTTCGATCGGCAGGGCAAGCAGATCGGAGCGTTGAACATCCCCCATTCCCCGCACGAGGATGCGTGGGGTGTCACGCGCATCCCCCTCGCCGTCGTCAGCAATGGAAGCGGTCCTACGGTCATCATGACCGGCGGCAACCATGGCGACGAGTACGAAGGCCCGATCGCGCTGGGGGAATTGATCCGCGACTTGGACCCCGCACAGATCCAGGGCCGGTTGATCATCCTGCCGGCGCTGAACATCCCGGCCGTGATGGCCGGCCGGAGAACCTCCCCTGTCGACGGCCTCAACCTGAACAGGACTTATCCGGGTGATCCGGCCGGTTCGCTGTCACAGCAGATCTCAGCTTTCATGTGCGATGTGATCTATCCCCTCGGCGACGCCTTCGTCGACCTGCATTCGGGCGGCTCTTCGCTGAACATCATTCCCAGCGCGATTGTCGAGCCCGCCCCCACCGAAGAGCATCATCGCCGCAACGTTGAGGCGGTGCTTGCTTTCAATGCTCCGCTGACAGTAGTGATCAGCAATCTCGGGGAGACGCGGACGTCGACGGCAAGTGCTGTCGCGGCAGGGCTGACGACAGTGGGAACGGAAATGGGTGGAGGCGGCACTGTGGGGCTCGAAGCACTGAAGATTTGCCGTGACGGCATCCGCAATGTGCTCGCCCATTTCGGTGTCATGGAAGAACCCGCCACCCATAGCCCGAGGGAGGATCGTACAATCCTCGAGATCCCGGGCGAGAAGGGATACGTCTTTGCAACGGGCGACGGCATATTCGAGCCCTTCCATGCCAACGGGACGCAGGTCTCGGCAGGCCAGCCGGCGGGCCGAATCCACTTCCCCGACGACCCCGGACGAACGCCCGTCGAGCTTACCTATCAGCAGGACGGCATCCTCTATGGACGGCGTCAGCCCGGCCGGGTTCGACCGGGGAATTGCTGCCTTGTTGTCGCCGCGCCCTTCAAGGGAACATTGTGATGATTACGCTTGCGGATATCCAGGCCGCGTCGACACGAATCCGGCCGCTCGTCCGGCGGACCCCGCTGATCAGTGCCACCGGCCTCCACCGGGAGATCACCGCCGGGAACCTGAAGCTCAAGCTCGAATGTTTCCAGCCTTCCGGTTCCTTCAAGGCGCGCGGCGCCTCTAACAAGCTGCTTTCTCTTTCCCGAGAGGAGCTGCAGCGCGGACTCGTGGCAGCCTCCGGCGGCAACCACGGATTGGCGGTTGCGCGCAGCGCCTTTGTCGCCGGTGTGCCGGCCACGCTCTTCCTGCCGTCCAACGTGACGCCTGAAAAGGTGGAAAAGATCCGCAAATGGGGTGCCAATCCGGTCATCGCCGGCAAGGAATTCGACGAGGCCAACGCAGCCGCACTCGATTTTGCCGAGCGCGAAGGCGCAGCTTATTTCCACTCCTTTGCGGATCCCCTCATCGTTGCCGGACAAGGAACGGTTGGCCTGGAGATCATGGAAGACGCCCCTGAAACCAACATCGTCGTCATAGCTGTCGGTGGAGGGGGCTTCATCACTGGTGCAGGCGTCGCCCTGAAGGCGCTGAAGCCCTCCATAAGGGTAATCGGAGTGGAGCCGGTCGGGTCTCCAACACTCTACAATTCGCTCGCCGCCGGTGAGGTCCGCACCCTTGAGGAGATCACGACGCGGGTGCCGACCATGGCTTGCAGGCGCACCGACGAGAGGCTTTTCGAGCTGACACGCTCGGTGGTCGATGAAATCGTTCTGGTCGAGGATGATGCCATGCAGGAAGCCGCTGACTGGCTGTGGTTCGAGTTCGGGCTGGCCGCCGATCTCAGCGGCGCTGCGGCAGTGGCCGCTCTCGCACAGGGCAAGATCAAGGTCGAAAAAGGTGAAACCGTCACCGTCCCCGTATGCGGTGCAGGCTTGCCCGTCACCGGATCTCGAACACCTGCTCCAGACTGACAGCGTTCACCTAAATCGAACGCACTTCGGAAATCCGGCAAAAGCCTGCGGTTACATCGTGCGGGCTTCCATCTCAATTTCCGACAGATCGGCGCCCGTTATAATCGACTCGACCTGGAGAATATCTGTCTCCCCAGCCGCAAGATCGGCGACGACGCTTCCCTGGCGCATGATCACGATGCGATCCGCAACCTGGAAAACGTGGTGGATGTTGTGGGTGATATAGATCACCGAATGGCCGGCATCCCGCACCTCCTTGATGAAGCGCAGCACGCCGTGGGTCTCCTCGACGCCGAGATTGTTGGTAGGCTCATCGAGAATGATGATCTTGGCGAAGAAGTGCATCGCCCGGGAAATGGCGATCGACTGACGTTCGCCGCCCGAAAGGGCGCGGATCGGCGCATCCGCATCCAAGTTCTTGCGGATGCCCACGCGCCGCAAGAGTTCGGATGCCTGATGCATGATCTGGGAAAGATCGAGCGGCGCGAGCGGGCCAAGGAACGAGGCCTTCACCGGCTCGCGCCCGAGGAACAGGTTGCGCGCAATCGAAAGATCGACCGCGAGCGAACTGTCCTGATGGATCGTTTCGATACCAAGATCCATCGCATCTCGCGGGGTCTTGATCGCGACCTCCCTGCCGTCCATCAGCATGCGACCGTGGTCGATCCCATGCAGGCCGGAAATTGCCTTGATGAGGGTGGACTTCCCCGCACCGTTGTCACCCAAGAGCGCCAACACCTCGCCAGCGTTGACAGTGAGGCTTACATCCCGCAGCGCCTGCACATTGCCGAAGGATTTCGCGACATTTTCGAGTCTCAGGACTTCACGCGTCATCTCAGGTCCTCGCAGAACGCTTGTGAAGGAGCGAATGCACGACGAGCATCACCAGGATCAGGCCGCCGACGAATATGTTGAAGGCAAGCCCCGGCACACCCACAAGCACGATGCCGTTGCGGATGATGCGCAGGAGGAAGACACCTATGATCGTGCCGATGATGGTGCCGCGCCCGCCGGTCAGCGCCGTGCCGCCAACCACCACCATGGCGATTACCTCAAGCTCGTACTGGTCGCCCGCAACCGGTGAAGCAGAGGCGATACGCAGCGCGCTGATGGTGCCGGCAAGCGCCGCAAGCAGGGAGGTGACCATGAAGAGAGCGATCTTCACTGCATCCGCCGGGACGCCGCGAGCAATCGCCGCATTGCGGTTGCTGCCGATCGCCGAGATCCAGTTGCCCAGCTTTGAATAGTTGAGCACGTAATAGGCCAGGGCGGCGAGCACGACGAACCAGATGATCGATGCGTGCAGCCGCACCTGACCCACGTAGAAACTTCCGGCGAGCAATGTCCTCAGGAAGGTATCGCCACTGAAACTTGCCAGCGGAAATCCCTGCGTGGCGAAGAGGGTGGAGCCGCGCACCAGAAGCAGCATGGCCAGTGTGACGAGAAAGGAGGAGATGCCGATCTTCGTCACGAACAGGCCGTTGGCGAGGCCGATTGCTGCGGTCAACGCAAAGCCGATGATAAGCGCAAGGCCGAGATCCATACCCGCATGCTGCATCAGCAGAAGCGATATAACCGGGCAGAAAGCGAAGACGGCACCCACCGACAGGTCGAATTCGCCGGCGGTCAGCAGAAGCGTCATGCCAAGGGCGATAATCCCGAGCTCGGGCAGGAAAGCGAGCAGATTCGACAAGTTAAGCGGTGACAGGAAGCGGTCGTTCGCCAGCGCGAAGAACGCGATGGCCAGGCAGAGGATGAGAAAGGAGGAGGTCTCTGGCTTGCGCAGCAGCGCGCGCCAGCGCGACTGATTCATCTTCGCACCTCCTGCATCGCGACCGCGGCTGTTCGAAAGGGCCCGGGCGCGCTCGCCCGGGCCGGTGGCCACATTATTTGTCATAGAGCCTCAGGATCGGTTCGACGCTGTTCTTGTCGTAGGTCTGCAGCGTGAAGATGTCATAGCCGATGGGTTCGCCGTCGGCGGCCAGGTTGAGGAGTGCAACGGGCATAAAGCCCTGATGCGCGGGATACTGCCAGAGAGCAGCGTTTACATAGCCAGCCTTCACGGCATTTGCCGTTTCCTTGGAGTTACCCCATCCGACGACAGGAATGCTCCCAGGGGCTATCCCAACATTGTCGAAAACGCGCTGCACACTCGCTGCCACCAGGTCGCCGAGGGCAATCACTGCATCCACATCGTTGGCAATGAGATATTCCGACATCTTCTGGATAACACCGGCGGGGTCGGTGCCCGCGTCAACCACATCGTACTTGATGTTGAGAGGATCGAAGACCTCGGCGATACCCTCAGTCTCCAGCTGCTGATAGCTGGCCCCCGGAACCTCCACGGGCATGAAGACGCTATCGCCTTCCTTCACCAATCCATTGTCCACCAGGTATTTCGCCCAAATGCGGCCGGCCATCTTCAGGTCGGCGCCAACATAGGCGTCGCGTCCTGTCGCAGGGTCGTCCGTGTTGAAGAAGACGATGGGAATGCCCTTCTCCTTGGCGAGCTTCACCTCCTCCATCCACAGGCCTGGCTGGGCCGAGGTGGTGCCGATGCCGTCCGGCCCTGATGCGATCGCTGCGTTAAGAGCTTCCTTCTGCACGGCGAAATCGCCGCCGGAAAATGAAATGTTGCAGGTGACGTTGAGCTGACGGCAGGCCGCCTGCGCCCCGGCGTTCCAGTCTATCCAGAACGGGTCGGACTCACCCCCGTGCGAAAGCAGGTAGAAAACCTTCTGATTTTCCTGCGCCTGCGCGCCGGGCAATGTGAGCCCGGACGCCAGCAGCGAAACCACTGCCGTTAATAACAAACCTCTCATGATATGCTCCTCCACTTGACTGAGGGAGCGGCGCTCCCACTCACATTACACAGTCGCGTCACCTCCGCTTGAAGGTCGGCGCCCGCTTCTCCTTGAAGGCGGCCCGACCTTCCGTGGCATCCTCTGTTGCGAAACAGATGGTCTGCAGATCGCGCTCATACTCGATCGCCTTTTCAAGCGGCATGGCGAACGCCGCCTTCAGGTTCAGCTTGGCTGTCTCGGCCGCAATCGGCGCGCGGCTGGCGATGGTGTCCGCGATGGCGCGGGCGCGCGCCATGAGGTCGCCCGGGCTCACGACCTCACTCACCAGGTTCCAGGCAAGCGCCTTCTCTGCCGGTATCGGATCGCCGGTCATGATCATCAGCGCCGCGTTCGAAGCACCGATCGAATGAGCGAGGTAGGTCGCCATGCCGCCTCCGCCGATCCAGCCGAGCTTGATCTCGGGCGCGGCGAACTGCGCGCTCTCTGAGGCGATGCGGATGTCACAGGACATGGCCGTCTCAAGCCCACCACCGAAGCAATAGCCGTTCACGGCGGCGATGGACGGCTTAAGCAGGCGGCGAATTGCATCGCAGTAATCCGGCCGGTTACGGAACTGCCACGGGGTATCGTACGTGTCGAGCTCCCGGATATCCGAGCCGGCACAGAAAGATTTCTCGCCCGCGCCCGTGACGATGACGCAGCGGATCGTATCGCTGTCGTTGCACTCGTTGACTGCCGCCACGATGGCGTCGGCCATTTCCGGCGTCACCGCGTTCAGTTTTTGCGGCCTGTTCAGTGTTATGACGGCGACGTGCCCGTCGACCTCAAAGAGAATGTCTTCGGTCATCCTATCTCTCCCCGCCTTTCCGGGATCGACTCTTGCGATAGAGCTGCTGGATCGTCTCGACCGCGCGGTGCGCGGTTTCACCCTTTGAAATTGCTTCTCGCAGATAGGCAGACGCCTTTGTCTGAAAGTCGATGTAGCCGGCGTGTCGCGGCCTCACATAGGCGGCCTCCAGCGTGGCAGCGGTAGCACGATAGAAATCGCCCCACGCGGCGTTTACAGCCTCATCCTGCCAAGCCGAACGACGGCTCGGCTGTCCGTCATGGGCCGGAATAAATGCTCGCTGCGCCTCTTCACCCATCAGCCAGAGGAGATGCCGCTTGAGCTCCGGCGATATCTCGCAGCGGCGCGAGATGCCGATGCCCGTACCACCAAGCGTGGAACCGTGGCGACCGCCAGGCGTGGCGCGGGGCGCATTGGAAAAACGGAGCGCTCGACCACTCTTCGGCGCAGCATAGTTCACATAGCCATAGATCAGCGGACAGAGAATGACATCGTCATTGGCCGCCATATGATCGAGAATGCCGATCGGATTCTTCTCGTAGACGCTTGCCGGGCTGAGGACGGCAAGTTCCGCAAGAAGCTCATAGACGAGCTTGCCCGTCTCGGGTGAGGTCAGGACGTCGGCATCGCGCTCGGCCGGCGGCTCGCCGAACGCAACAGCAATCGAAAGATAAGAAAGGATGGCGTGAGGCCCTGCCAGTGACAGTGCAACCTTGCCGGTCTTTCGGGAAAGAGCGACGACCTCATCCCAGGTCGCGGGTACGGGGTCTTTGAGGAGGTCCGGGCGCAAAGCCGTAACCTGCGTTGCCGCATCCAGCGGCAGCGCCCAGTGACGGCCTGCAAAACGGTAGCTCGAGAGACAGGGGCCGATGGTGGCTCTCTCGATGTCGGCGATGACCTCGCTGCCAAATACGTCCTCAAGCGGGACGATGCAGCCGGTCGCCACGGCTTCGCCGACATGCGGATGGTCGAGCACCACCAGGTCGAAGCGGCTGCAGAGCTCCTCGATCGGGTGCGATTCAAAACCCTCGAGCGGCTGCTTTTCCCACGCGATCGCGAGACCGTCCCGCTGCGGATCAAGCCGCGCCGCGGCTGCGGCGAGCGCGTTGTAGCCGCGTGGATGATCCCACGTTAGGGCCGTGTAACGCTGCATCAGCGCTCCCCTACGGCGATCACGCCGGCCTGTGCCAAGCGATCGATCTCTTCGTCTTGGTAGCCAGCTTCCTTCAGCAGCTCACGCGTGTGTTCGCCGGTAAGCGGCGCTCCGCGCTCGACTTTCGAAGGTGTCTTGGAGAATTTGATCGGAAAGCCCGGCGTCTTTACCCTGCCCTCGGTTGGATGTTCATATTCGACGAAGGTACCGTTGTGGGCAATCTGCGGATCGTTGACGAGGTCTTCATAGCCGTAGACTGGGCCCGCCCAGATACCGGCCTCAGCGAAGAGCGACAGCCATGCGGACGAAGTCCGCGCCGTCAGCTTCTCGCGTGTCTTGGCAAAGATTTCATCCCGGCGAGACCAGCTGTCGACCTCGTCGTCCATGGTGAGAAAACTCTCCTCACCTATGATCTCGCCAAGCTTTTTGAGGGGAGGAAAAGCGAGCGCGATATAGCCGTCGCTTGTTGCGAAGATGCCATAGGGTGAGCGGATGAAGACATGCGCATGCGGCTCGGCAGAGCGCTCCTGCTTCTTGCCGCCGACCGTGAAGACGGAGAGTTCCTGCATCTGCAAGGTCGTGATCGCGTCAAGCATGTTGACCTCGACGCGCTGACCCTCGCCCGTGCGCTCGCGATGGAAAAGCGCCGCCAGCGCACCTTCGAACGCGGTATAGGCAGTAACGGCGTCAACCAGATACTGTCCAGCCGGCGTTGGCGGCTCTCCCCTGCGCCCGGCGGAAAGCATCGCGCCAGACATGGCCTGCAAAAGCAGGTCCTGGCCGGGACGGTCTACATAGGGTCCACTCTCGCCATAGCCGGACATGGACACATAGACCAGCCGCGGATTGAGCGCCGACAGAGTCTCGTAGTCGACGCCGAGCCGCTTCGCGACGCCCGGCCGATAATTTTGCAGGAAGACATCTGCCGTCTTCACGAGATCCAGCAAAATCTTCCTTCCCTCTTCCGACTTGAGATCGATGGCAAGAGAACGCTTGTTTCGATTGAGCGAAAGGAAGGAGACGTTGATCTTCTTGCCTCTTGCTCCGCCGGCCGAGACGTGGCGCTGCCATTCGCCGGTGACCGGCTCGACCTTGATCACATCGGCCCCGAGATCACCCAGCCGCTGGGCTGCGAAAGGCCCGGCCATGGCGATGGAGCAGTCGAGCACACGGATCTGGCTCAGAATACCCATTGCAAAATGCCTTTCAGTGCATGACCCAGCCGCCATCGACATTGATGGTCTGGCCGGTGATGAAGCCGGACTCTTCGGACGCGAGAAACATCAGCGTATTGGCGATGTCGCCTGGACGGCCGCGCCTCTTCAGCGCCTGATGGTCGAGTACGAACCGCGTGTAACCCTCCGGATCGGGATGGATCTTTTCGGCGTCGGTTGGAAAAGCACCGGGAGCAACGGCGTTTACGGTGATGCCATATCGGCCGAACTCGCGCGCCCATGCCCGTGTGAGGCCCACCAAGGCCCCCTTTGACTGCACGTAAGGCGAAAGATTTGCCCAGCCCCCGTAGACGGTCACCGAGGCAATGTTGATGATGCGGCCGAACCCTTTGCTCCGCATGCCCGGCAGGGCTACCTGCACGCAGACGATGCCCGCATCCACGTTGATCCGCTGCACCAGCTGGTGCTCTTCGATCGTGTATTCCTCGAAGGGTTTCGACGGGTAAATTGCAGCATTGTTGATGACCACGTCGAAACCACCCGCCGCCTCTGCCTGCTCGACGAGTTTGCGGCGCAGCTCCGCAAGGTCGGAAAGATCGGCCTCGCACATGGTAAGACCGGTGAGCCCCTCTTCAGCCACGCCTTCGAGCAACGCCTCGACCTTGCGGCGGTCATTGTCGATGGCGATCACCTTGGCGCCCGCACGCAGGAAATGAAGGGTACTCTCCGCGCCGAGCCCCCCTGCGGCTCCTGTATAAAGGATGGTCTTGCCGGCTACCGACAGTACGCCCGCCTGATCCTTCTTCGTTCCGGTGGTCACGACCGCCCTCCGATCGCCAGATGGTTGCCAGAGGGTTCCGGGAAGTCTTCCATCGGCTGCATTGCGATGGATGTGATGCGCTTTTCACAGGCATCGATTCCACGCTCGTCGGTAAGGATGCGGAACACGGTGTCGTAGCGGCGCTCGTCACCATGCTCGAGCCAGATCAGTTCGCCGCGCTCGCGAGCCGCCTTGTGCCCGAGGACGTGGTTCGTCGAAGGCTCAATTCCCAGGGCGTACTGGCCAGCCTGAAGGTTCTGCCACTCGTACATGCAAGGGAACTGCTCCTTGCGCGTAATCACCTCGAAGCCAATGCCGAGGGCATCGTTGACGACGGCCACAGGCACCTCGCCATTGCCGGTCGCGCCGAGCTCATGTTGCCAAACCTGCTCATGGAAATTTAGTTGTGGCTCCGGCAGGGTTCGATAGCCGACGCCTTGCTTCCGGTAGTCCTCGCCGGCATGCGCCGCCCAGACGACGTCCTTGATCGGCGCCAGGTAACGTGCGCCCTTCGCTACCACGGGGTGGCCGACATTGATGTGGTAGCAATACATATGAGGTGTGCGGTAGAAGCCGCGGTTCACCACGCGGTCGGTCAGGCTGATCTCGTTGGTGCCGACCTTGGCCTCGATACGGCGGATGAGCTGAAGATCCTCACCGAACACTGCGCCTTGACTCACTACACCCTCGCACCAGAGGAAGCACTCGTCCCCTTCCCATCGCTCGCCATAGCCGGTAAGGCGGGCAGGAATGGTGCTGATCCGGCCGTGGATCGAGTGGCTGACGGTCTTGCGTGGCCGGTAGACGTAGTGCTCGGCCGGCTCCTCATACATGAACAGGATGTGGTCGAGCCCGCAGGTGACCATGAGGCCGGAGAACGAGCGCAGCCAGGCAAGGCCGCCCTCGCCCTCATATTCGTGTAGGCCAGGATGGCGGAAACCGGAGGGAGAGTGCCAGCCGATCGCCATTCCGCGATACTCGCAGTCGGCGATATCAAGCGCCCGGTCAATGAGCACCGTGAAACGCAGCCCCGTGCCCGTGCGAAACTCCAGCATCCGAATGCCGCGCTCGAGCCCATCTCCCAGCGTCATCAGCCTGACGCCGGCGAATTGCGAGAGTGCACCCGCCCGGGCTGCGATCTCGCGTCGCGACAGTGCCTCTCCGTAAAGTTCTACCATATGTCCTTCCTGCTGATCCGCGGTGACACGGATTTCTCCTGTTTGTCGGGAACGGCGGGCCCTGCAGATCAGAGCCCGTTGTTGCGCAGCTTGCCGTCGAGGAACGTCTTGGCTCGCGGCACGTCGGCCTCGTCCAGATGCTCGATGATGATCGGAATGTTCGGGTGTTTCCGGGCGAGCAGCTTGAGGTAGAGATCATAGTTGAGCTCGCCGAGGCCCGGCGCAGGCAGCTCGATTTCGCCGACCCCGCGGAATGTATGGCTTTCGAGCGCATCCTCGTCACCGATGTCGGCGTGCTTCTCCGACGTATCGCCGCCCGTGCGCTTCACATCCTTTGCGTGGGCGATCTTGATCTTGTCCTGCAGCGTGTCGAAGACCTGATGGAGGACCGCATCCATGCGATCGATGTTATGCGTCTCGAAATAGTTGGTCGGATCCATGAGAAGGCCGAGGCCCGGATGGTCGACCTGAGCAAACATCTTCACCGTTTCTTCCACAGAGCCGACGACATTGTTGACGTAAGTCTCGAGCAGGAAGGTCGCCCCGTGGTCATAAGCGTGCTGCGCAAGATCAGCGATCACCTTGCGGCACTCCTCGAAGCCTTCCTCGGTCTTGTTTTTCGGGTGGTGCACCCAATCGCTCTCGGTGTTGAATGTGCCGGTCTCGGAGATCACGTAGGGGCTGCCCAGATACTGCGCATGCCGGATGATCTCCTTGAGATAGCCGACGCGCCGCTCGCGTTCCGCCGGGTCCGGATGGACGATGTTGGTGTAGCCCGAGATACAGCAGATCGGCAGGTTGTGATCACGGAAGGTCTCGCGGATGCGGGCACACTTCTCCTTTGTGATCTGCCCTGCCGAAAGGTCCATGTCCTTGAAATGCAGGTCGAGCTGGACGGTGTTGAAGCCGAGCGATCTGATCTTCCTGGCCGTCTCCTCCAGAGAATACGGGAAATAGCCCGTAAAAATGCCCACTTGCATCATGGTGCGTGCCCTCCGTTGAACTCAGTTGATCGAGATTTCTGAAAGCTTGACCGTCCGACGCTCGGCGATGGACTTGTAGCCCGCCTCCACCAGCGCCATGGTCTTCACATTGTCCTCAATGGAGAGAGCGGGCGCAGTCCCGGTCTTCACGGCATATTGCAGCTGCTCCATCACCCCGATGAAGGCGTGCGGGAACCACATGGTCGTCCATTTCGGCTCCACCCACTTACCGCCCGTGGTCCTGGTCGAAGCATAGGCGAGCGTTGACGGCGCACCGGTCGGCCAGCCGATGGTGCCGCGCGCAACTCCTTGCGTGCCCTCGACGCGCCAGCGGATATGCTGGTCGTCCTCGTAGCCCTCCTGGCGCGGCCCAGACCACACATCCTCGAGTGAGACCGCCATCACGCCGGACGGGAACTTGAGTGTCGAAACGGTAATGCCGTCGGAGTGCTCGAACTCCGTGCGCAGATCTTTGCGCGTGAGTGTCGTGATCTCCTCGGGATCGCCGAAAAGGAAGCGCAGTGCATCAAGGTGGTGCACGCTCATATTGGCGAGCGTCAGCCGGTCGTACTCGCGAAGAAAGGTTTGCCAGTGCGGGATGGCGTGCATGTCGATTTCGGCGAAGACGACCTCACCAAGCTCACCCCGGTCCAGGATCTGCTTGAGCACGCGCATTGATTGGTCGTAGCGCATGTTCTGGTTCACCGAGACCACCTTGCCGGCAGCCTTTGCCTCGTCGCGCAGCCTGGCAGCCTCGCCAACCGAGAGGGCGAGCGGCTTCTGCGCCAAGATCGCTTTGATGTGCGGCTGCTTCAGAGCATGGCGAATGAGTGCCGGCTGCTGATCCGGCGGAAAGGCAAGATCGATTATCTCAATGGACGGGTCCTCTATCAGCGCTTCGGGCGTGTTGTGGACCTTCGCAATCCCGTAGCGCCCCGCCACCTTCTCGGCGTTGCTCTTGGTGCGCGAGGCAATGGCGGCAACCTTGAAGTGGGCCTCGCGATACGCCGCCAGATGGCATTCCGCCATGATCATGCCCGCACCGATGCATCCGATCGTGTAATCGCGGCAGCGGACGTCCGCGTCCGGCTTGAACGTTCCTGCTTGTGTCATCGTCTCCCTCCGTTTCATCGGCCGAGCGCCTCGCCCGCTGGCCCGAAGAAGCGCACCCGATCAACGCTGACCGTCAGCATCACGGGCGACTCGCGATCTTGGAATTGCCCTCCGGATCAGGTCTGGGCTTTACGGTTCCGGTCGCGGCGGGAATGGGGCCGCTCACCTCCGGACAGAAGAAGGCAGCGTCGCAGTATTCGGATATGGTCCGCCATAAATTTCCTCCCTGCAGGACTGACGCCATCCTCCAAGCATCAACACGATGCTTATTGACCGCAGATAACATCAATGTCAACATCATAATGCATCATATTACATCATTATTGCGTAGCGAAGCGGCAAGCCAGGATAGAGGGAAGGAGACTTTTGATACTTTTTGAGCAGCACCATGCTGCTTTTTGAGGGTACCTTGAGGGTACATTGAGCGGCGTCGGGAGAAGTTCGCTGGCCTTGTGCCGGAGTTGCGACTCTTGAAAAGAGCAATCCAAGTGCATCATTTTGCATCAGAACTCGTCCGAACCGGCGATTCGGAACGAAGCGCGTCCGGCTGAGATGTGGTGGACTAAAGAGGAAACCGTAGTATGCGTTCGACACTGCAGGACATTGCCCGCGAAGCCGGCGTTTCGAGTGCCACGGTGGACCGCGTGCTCAACAACCGGGCGGGCGTGAGGCATCGGACGAAAGAGATCGTGCTGGAGACCGCGCGCCGCCTCGGTTATATCCCCGAAACGGTTGGCAAGGTTCCCGCCGGAACCCTCGTGCGCCTGCACTTTGTTCTGCCTGCCGGCACCAACACGTTCATCAAGAACCTCCACCATCAGATCGAGCTGCAGGCTGGCAGCCGGTCGGACCTTGTGGTGCGGGTGGAAACGATCGAAGGCTTCAACCCCGATAGCCTTGCCCGCGCTTTGCACGAGTTGGAAGGGCAAACCGATGGCGTGGGTGTGATCGCACTTGATCACCCCACCGTGCGCGAGGCCATTCGCAATCTCTCTTCCAGCGGAGTAAAAGTGGCGACGCTGGTGTCCGACATTCTTCACGTGCCTCGGATAGCCTATATCGGCATTGACAATCGTGCCGCGGGGCGCCTGGCCGGCTATCTGCTCGGTCGCTTTCTCGGCACTTCGGAGCGCAAGAAGATCGCCTTATTCGCCGGCTCCCTTTCCTATCGAGGGCATGAGGAGCGGGAGATGGGCTTTCGGCACATCCTCTCGGAAGAGTTTCCCAATTTGGAGATTGTGGAACTCAGGGAAATGAAGGATGACCGGGAGAAAGCATTCCAGGAAGCGGTCAATCTGCTGGCGCGCCACTCCGATCTCGCCGGTATCTACAATATCGGCGCCGGCAATCAGGGAATCGCGCGCGCCCTGCAGGACAACAAGCTCGCCCACCGCGTCGTCTTCATCGGTCACGAGCTGACAGCTCATAACAAGGGCTTGCTGCTCGACGGCACACTGGATGCGGTGATCGATCAGAACCCGCGCGTGGAGGTTCGTGAGGCACTGAATATTCTCGCCAACGCGGTTCGCGGTTTGCCTTGCGAACAGCACTTGCCACGCCTGCAAGTCATATTCCGCGAGAATATTCCAGAAACCTGATCGCTCAACGGGCGGATCTTGCCGACATGATTGATACCTGCAGTGGCGCGGCGGCAGCCATCTCGACCGCAATCATAGCTGTCGTCAAGGGGATTGCGTTTCGCGGAGCGGATCGGGCTTCAGCGCGTCGAGACCGACGGCGATTGTATCTCGCGCTCGACCTGATCGACGCGTTGGCAGGAACAGTAAGCCTTTGTCAGAACATTAAAAAACCGCCGCGGAATCGCGCGGCGGGTTACAACTTTTGTTAGGGAATTTTGGTTGCGGGGGTAGGATTTGAACCTACGACCTTCAGGTTATGAGCCTGACGAGCTACCGGGCTGCTCCACCCCGCGTCACCGAGCAGGTTTTTCCTGCGGGAGCGTTTTGCGCCGAGGGGCCTTTGGGCTTGTTTCGGCGCCGGCCGTTTCCGTTCTCCGCGGCTGGGCGGAGGGGTTTTCGTGAAGAAGAGTGGGAACATGCGTTTTGCAGACCTGGCAGCGACCTACTCTCCCGCGTCTTGAGACGAAGTACCATCGGCGCTGGGGCGTTTCACGGCCGTGTTCGGAATGGGAACGGGTGCAGCCACCCCGCCATAACCACCAGGTCGGCGAAGCGCATGTTGTTTCGAGAAGCTGGGTTCAGGCAAGTACGGCAAGAGGCAGTGCTTTCCGCCGTCTGCTGTCTCTCCTTTTCTTCGGGCGCAGCCCGAGCGCGCGACTGCGCGCCGCCGGTCGTCCGGCGTCCTGTCCGGAGGATAGCCTGGCGAAGCCAGGCGCTCATTTGTGAGGCCAAATCGGCCATCTGCGCCGGCGGCGTGATGGATACGAGCAATGAGAATGATCAAGCCGATCGAGCTATTAGTACCGGTAAGCTTCACGCATTGCTGCGCTTCCACACCCGGCCTATCGACGTGGTCGTCTTCCACGGCTC
>Ga0164243_10004123_pt1 | contig 22896 bp, 17 predicted proteins | sample OricompcompostOP_FD_108781 | JGI IMG/M metagenome (GOLD analysis project Ga0164243, IMG submission 108781) | Organic Plus compost microbial communities from Emeryville, California, USA - Original compost - Organic plus compost (OP) | ecosystem: Engineered > Solid waste > Mixed feedstock >...
AAGTTCGTATTTTTTAACACCATCAGCGTATTTAACATGAACTTCGTCACCATCGGCACGCACGACTTCACCGGCACCTTCTGCAACAATCAGCTGGCTGGTATTTTTGGCAATTTCGCCTTCGATACCTGTACCAACAGTTGGAGCTTCAGGGCTCAGCAGAGGAACAGCCTGTTTCTGCATGTTTGAACCTGTCAACGAACGGTCGACACGGTTTTTCTCGATGAATGGGACCAGAGCTGCGGTTGAACCAAGGATTTGCTTGTGTGCAGCGTCCATATAAGTGACTTCACTAGCATCAACCTGCTCTGGCAATAGTCCGTTACGAGCACTCACACGCTCGTCAACGAATTTGCCATCTTTGTCGAGCTGTGCACTTGCGTCAGCAATCACTTCTGTTACTTCCTGGCTTGCGTCCAGGTAAACAACTTCGTCAGTGACTTTGCCGTCTTTCACCTTCAGATATGGTGTTTCGATAAAGCCGTATTCATTAATACGGGCGTAGCTGGCGAGATTCAACACCAATCCAATGTTGGCACCTTCAGGCGTTTCAACCGAACAGAGACGACCGTAGTGTGTTGGGTGAGCGTCACGGACGTCAAATCCAGCACGCTCGCGACTCAAACCACCGGGACCCATCGATGATAGGCGGCGCTTGTGTGACAACTCTGAGAGTGGGTTGGTTTCATCCATCAGCTGGCTGAGCTGACTACTCGCAAAGAACTCACGAACAGCGGCAACAACCGGGCGGGCGTTGATCAGTTGCCCCGGTGTGACGCTTTCGATGTCACTCATTGACATACGGTCCATGGCGTTACGCTGCATGCGGAGCATACCAACGCGGAACTGGCGGGCAACCAGTTCACCAACCAATTTGACACGGCGATTGTTCAAGGCGTCAATGTCATCTGCTGCTTCTTGAGAATTGTTGAGTCGGATGATCTCGTGGATGATCGCGATCAAATCAGACATCTGAAAAACACGGTTTTCGGTCGTGTTTGGCACTTCCAGGCCAAGGCGCTGGTTCAGCTTGTAACGACCAACGCGGCTGTAATCAAAGCGCTTGAAATCAAAGAACATGCGCTCAATCATACTGCGAGCGTTGTCTACGGTCGCCAGGTCACCCGGACGTAGGCGGCGGTACACTTCGATCAGCGCTTCGTTTGATCCGCGGGCCGGATCTTTTTCGAGCGTTGCATCGATGTATTTCACATCACCCGTATCAACATCAGTAAACATCGACTTAATTTCAGAGGTTTTGTTGTGGCCAAGTGCACGCAGCAGCGTGGTGACTGGCAGTTTGCGGCGACGATCGATTTTGACATAAATCGTACCGTTGCTTGCGGTTTCGAATTCCAGCCATGCGCCACGACCTGGGATCAATTTGGCCCCATAGTAATTGCGGCCAGCAATGTTATCTGCGGTAAAGAACACACCAGCGCTGCGGATCAACTGTGATACGACGACACGTTCGGTACCGTTAATAATGAATGTACCGCGGTCGGTCATCCATGGGTAATCACCAAGGTAGATTTCTTGTTCTTTAACTTCGCCAGTGACTTTGTTGGTCAGCTCGACATTGACGTGCAGTGGCGCGTCAAATGTCAGGTTGTTTTCTTTGGTTGCTTGCTCGGTTTGCTTTGGATCTTCAAAATGATAATCCTTGAACCGTAGTTCCAGTTTCTGACCGGTGTAATCCTCGATTGGATTCAACTCGGTAAAGATCTCGCTCAGGCCAGTTTCGACGAACTCTCGCCAACTGTCCTTTTGGTGCGCGATCAGGTTTGGTAGTGGAAGAGCTGTATCATCCTGCGTGAAAAACACGCGGCTCTTCGCGACTTGTTTCGCTTTCGCCACTTATGCCTCGCTTAATTGTAGTTAGTTAATAGTGATCTGGCCCGAAGATTCACTAAGCTTGGAGTCCTGATTTCTGCCATAAAATCCGGACATTAGAATACCAAGCTACTCTGCTTCTTATGACCTATTGTGACGAGTAATAAACGATTAGTCAAGAGGTTTTTAGGCTTTTTCAATCACTTGGTCAACCAGACCGTACTCGACAGCTTCTTTGGCACCCATCCAAAAGTCACGATCAGTGTCTTTTTCAATCTTAGCTAGTTTTTGACCGGTGTTTTTAGCCAAAATTTCATTCAGACGCTGTTTGAGGAACAATCCCTCGCGAAGCGTGATTTCCTGATCGCTGATCTTACCCTGTGTGCCGCTTGACGGCTGATGGATCATTAAACGACTATTAGGCAAAACAAAGCGCTTGCCTTTGGTACCGCTTGAGAGCAAAAATGCACCCATGCTTGCTTGGACACCAATACCTATGGTCTGAACATCAGGACTGATGTACTGGATCGTGTCATAAATAGCAAAGCCATCATATACGCTGCCCCCAGGACTGTTAATGTATAGTTTTATGTCTTTTTTAGAATCTTCATATGCAAGGTGCAGCAGCTGTGCAACCACCAGATTTGCTGTATGTTCATTCACATCTTCACCCAGGAAGATGATCCGCTCTTTTAATAGGCGGCTGTAGATGTCAAACGCGCGTTCACCCTCGCTTGACTGCTCGATAACGGTTGGAACTAGATAACTCGTTGGCTTTGTCATATACCAAGTATAGCGCTATGTTAGCACTCACGTCAATAGAGTGCTAGTCGCAACTCCGTGCCGTTGCCTTCAGCTAGGTATTCAATTCAACCAAACGATCGATAGTTTTATCGGTCAGTAAGCGGTTGGCGATATCCCGCTGTAGTTCGGGGGTAGTGAAATCCTGGCCAGATTTGTTGCCATATTGTTCTTGGTATTGGCGAATTTTTTCGGCAAGTTCTTCGTCGGTTGCAGTTACCTTTTCAACCTTGCTTAGTTCGGCAAGGACGAGTCCAGCCTTCACGCGGTTTTCGGCAGCAGTTTTAACTTCGGTATCCAACCACACTTCATAGGTGAGTTTTTTGCTACCCAGATAACTATCAAGGGTGAGGCCCTGATAAGCCAAATTCTGCGTCATGTCTTGCTCGATCGAACGGCGCTGATCGGCAACTAAAATTTCTGGTACAGGTATCTTGCTGACTTCAATCAGTTTTCCGACAAGCTCATCTTTGAACTTATCCAGCGCTTCACGTTCGCGACCATTGGCGATTTCACGCTCGATATCATCCTTCAATTCCTTGACGCTCGTAAACGGACCAGCCTTGGCAGCAAACTCATCGTTTACTTCAGGTAAGATAACTTCTTTAACGGCTTTTAGTTTAACCGTAAAGACTACATCTGCACCTGCCAGCGCTTGTGAATGATAATTCTCAGGGAACTTCAATGGGACATCAAATTCCTCGCCTGTCTTGTGTCCAACAATTGCCGCCTCGAATCCAGGAATAAATTGATTCGACCCCAATCCGAGCGTGTAGTCTTGGGCAGATCCACCATCAAATGCTTCGCCGTCTTTTTTGCCAACAAAATCAATGACAACATCGTCGCCATCTTTGGCAGCGCGCTTGACTTCTTTGCGCTCGGCAAAACCTTGACGCATGCGCTCAATCACATCCTCAACATCAGCGGTCGTGACTTTGCCAACAACCTTTTTTACACCAAGCTTTTTGTAATCGCCAAGAGTAATCTTTGGTAACACTTCTGCTTCCGCCACAAATTCGAGCTCTTGGCCAGGGACGAACTTCTTGATTTCAACTTGGGGGCGATCCAGTGCCTGTATATCACCGTCAACAAATGCTTGTGACACTGCTTTGCTCAGAGCATCATCGAGGGTTTGCTCGGCCAGTACACTTGGGTCGACGTGCTTGGCTGCTACACTGATCGGTACTTTTCCTTGGCGGAACCCAGGAGCTTTGATCTTCCCAGCCAGTTTAGTTAGGGCAACTTGCTCGGCATCAGCAAGCTCTTGTTGACCGATCGTGATCGTCACAGCAACTTTGGTATCAGATAATTGTTTCACAGAAGTCTTCATACTCGGACTACTATAACAGATGAGAACAGATAAAACAAAAGATGACACTTACTGTCATCCGGTATTCAAAAGTTGATGTCTTCACATTCCCGCCACCACTACGCGGGTGGCGGGAATGTGAAGTGTGCCGCGGTCAGTAACCAACCCTGACCCACGGCGGTGCACACGGACCGTCGAACGTGCGAGGGTCGTACCCGAAGCACGGCGGAAAGTCGCTGCTGAGCTGCGCGTAGTCGGGCAGAGACTGCTCCGGCGGCGGCTCAGGAACGCGTGCCGACACCGGATTGACGAATCCCCGATAGTCGATCACCGAGGGGAGTGCGCAAACATCCTGCACTCCATACTCCGCGAAGCGACCGGCCGGCTCGTAACCGTTCCGGCAGCCACCGTAGCCCGGATACGCACCGGCAACCGGCGCGGTCACCGCCAGCAAAACGCTGGCCGAGAGAACTCCCGTAGCGGCGCCCATTAGCGCCGTTCGTGTAATTCTCACTTGGTACTCCCTTCAAGAGTCGAGATTGATCTCAGTATGGCCTGGCTGTCGATTCACACCTTGGCTCCGCGCCTTCCCCCAGTATGTACTGGAAGTCGTGCGGAACACCGTCCGGAACAGTACAGTTCGTTGGTGACACGGCCGTTGGTGACACGCATACGACCAACGGAACATTGAACAACGGTCCGCCGTCCGGAACCAGAATGGCAGTTGTCCAGAAGCCGTATCTGCACTGCCCATCCTGTGGCGCTGCCGTTGCACTGGGTGCCGAAATACCTGCCGACGCTGCGACAACTGTGCTGAAAAGTGCTCCCAGAACTGCGGTTTTCACCGTCAGTTTTTGCTTCACTTCCTACCCCCTTCAGGTTGGAACTGGGCTATCAATAGTGAAGATCCGCCCTCCGTCCTCACCCACGCGGGCGAGGACGGAGGAGCGGATGTTTTCGGGTGTTTCGCGAGTCGACGTCAGGGAACCAGAATGTAGTCGTTGATGCTCCAATCCCAGCACCAGTTCCAGTTCCGCTTCCAGGGCTCGACGAGTACCGGGGGACGTCCGTCAGGTCCGTCCTTCCAGACTCGGTTGTCCCAACCGCCGTTCCAGTCACACCGGTCCCAGCAGTCGTCACGGTCGTGCCAACCACCGTTGCCGTACAGGTACCCTCCGACACGCGGAGGGCAAACGACATTGACGTCGTCGCCCGGCGCCTGGACATCCACGAGGCCGTTCAGCACACAGACGTCAGCCTTCGCCACCTGCTCGCCAGAACCTGCCGGGCCCAGCCCGAACAGTGCTCCAGAAACACCCAGCGCCAATGCAATCGGCGCCAGCACCTTGATTTTGCGACTCATTGTCCGTCCTCTCGTTCGGCGCCGGAGTCTCCGGCGGGTCCCTCCAATCTCGGTACTTATATTATACGCCCACAAATATGACTAATCAACAAATTCTCAGCAAAAATACAATACTACAACAGGGGTCGTGCTTACGTTTAAGCAAACAATTCGTCTTCGTCGCTGGCTGCTGATTTGCGCCGATGATCTTTGATTTTGGCGACAATTCGCGCTGGACTTAGCTTCTCTTCTGCGGCTGTCTGAATATCCTTGAAATTATAAACGCCATCTTTGACTTCAGCCTGCCCAACAAACACCATGAATGGAATTTCTTTTTTGATCACGGCTTTGATCTGTTTGTCGATCTTGCGGCCGCTAATGTCAACTTCGACGTTCACCCCTTCAGCACGTAGTTCTTTGGCCAGGTCGAGTGCCGCTGGCAAACTATCATCGACCACAACAATACCAATATCGGTTGTTGATGGTAACTGCGGTAGCAGATCATGTGAGCGTAGGAATAGCTCGGTTGTTGATAGGCCTGGCGCAAACCCAACGGTCGGTATAGGATCGGCGCCAAACAGCCCAACCAGCCCGTCATAACGACCACCGCCAAACATGGCACGATTATTGTCGGGGTGTAGGTCAAACACTTCAAACACCATACCGGTGTAATAATCGAGTCCCCGCATCAAGGTCACATCAAACCGTACATTTGTAACACCCGCTTTTTTGAGAAGTGCAAACAACTCTTTCAGCTCTTTAACCGCCGCTGTCTCAGCCAGCTCCGATGGTAATTCGGCAACTGTTTTAGCACCTACGAGTGTACTTAATTTACGTAGTCCTTGCTCGGCATTTTCTGACCCAAATATGTCGGTTGCTGCTACGGCAAACTCATCGGCCTTGATTTTGTCTTTGCGGTCAAATAGCTTGATCATCAGCTGTGACCCAACTGCATCCAATCCCAGATAGCTACTCATCATATGATTAATCAGATTGCGATTGTTGATACGAATGACATACATATCGTCTTTGGCGTTAAATGCGGTCATGATTTCGTGTGCCAGACCAATGATTTCCGCGTCGGCGAGCACACTTTCGACCCCAAAAATATCAGCATTCAACTGCCAAAACTCACGCTCACGACCACGCTGAGGGCGCTCATAGCGCATAAAGTTGGCAATGCTATAAAGCCGAGCTGGATAACCAAGTTCTTGCCGCTTAGCAGCCACCATACGGCTGATACTGGGCGTCATTTCTGGTCGTATCGCCACCACACGATCGCCACGATCAACAAAGGTATATGTTTGTTCGCCTGCTAGCTCCTGACCGGATTTAGCCGTATAAACTTCGAGTGGTTCCAGCAAAGGCGCGCCGTACTCTTGGTACCCATGGCGCTCAGCGACCTGACGCCAGACGTTAAAGATATAGTTCTGCACACGTTTGTCCTCAGGGTAGTAATCCCTCGTGCCTTTGTACGGAAGTGATGAGAGTGTAGCCATTATTTCAATCCTATCATTTATTACTATCATTTGCATAAAATACGCCGAAGCGATGTTCGGCGTATTTCTGATAGCTAATGTATGAAACTAACCGATTCGCTCCGGCGAGAGATGTGAATGATGGTTAGTCATGTAATTCATACTTTTGTTATAGCACTTTTTGTCTATTGTTGCAAAGTTTAGCGATTAAGTAGCGAGCTAGCTAGTTGGCGGCGAGAGCTAATGTATGCAGCACTAGCGGCGACTAAGCTACCCAGGCCAATACCACCAACAATCATGTTTTCACCAGGTCCTGTTGTTGGTAGTGTGATCCCACTGGTCGCAACGGCTGGAGCTGCAACCGGCGCAGGCTGTGAAACGACAGTCGATGCTGTTGTAGCAGTTGTCGATGGTGCAGCGGCAGCCTGATTTACAGTAACCGTTGCCGTCGCATTTGCTGTTGCTGTGTTCGTATTGTTATTCGTATTTGTATTGTTGTTATTGTTATTATTCGTTACTGGAGCCTGGCTATAGGTTGGGTAATATGTTGGGCGTGGTGTATAAGTTGGTCGCGGTGATGTAGTGCTACAGCTACATGGTTTGTTCCAGTAGTAGCCGTTATAATAGTACGGGTAGTAAGTACTATTGTAGTAATTACTGTACGAACCACAGTTAGAGTTGCATGGATTGTTCCAATATTTACCGTTGTAGTAATACTTGTAGGTATTAGTGTAGTAGCTGCTGTAGCTCGAGTAATTAGCTTGCGGCTTGCTGTAGTAATAGCCGTTGTAATAGTACGGATAGTATGTGCTGCTGTAGTAGTTACTATACGAACCGCAGCTACTGCTACATGGATTACTCCAGTATTTACCATTGTAATAGTACCTATATGTATTACTGTAGCTACTACTGTACGGACTATACGTATTATTGTAGTAGTTGCTATAGCTATTTGAACTTGGACGATATGTTGAATTGTAATAACTTGAGTAGCTATTACTACTAGGGCGAGTGTAAGTATTATTATAGTAGTTTGAGTAACTATTACCACTTGGATAGCTGCTGTATCCCCCGTAGGTATTGTTGTAGTAGCTTGAGTACGATGCCGCAAATGCATCGCCACCGGCTTTAGTTAATGATCCTGCTACAAGTACTGACACTAAAACGAGGACAAATCCTCCCACCATGATCATCCAGTTAGAGCGTATGTATTTTAAATGGTTCCCTATTTGATGAACATTTAACATATGTTTCCCTCCACACTGTTATACATCTATCATGGCACTTCCTGAGAAAGTCGTCAATGAGTTATCTGAAAATTCGCAGAAAATACAACATCATGCAAGAACGTGTTGCTGAATCCAGGCATACATCACAATACCTGATGCCACGCCTACGTTCACCGACCGCGTACTGCCAAATTGCTCAATCGCGACAATGTTTTGACATGCCGCAATCATTTCTTCGCTGAGCCCCGGCCCTTCACCCCCAAATACCAATACAGCGTTTTTTGGCAGCCGTACCGATGCTAGGGGCTGGCTGCCGGGAATATTATCCACGCCAATAATAGACATACCGTGAACAGCAGTAACAAATTCTTCCACGCGAGAATGATGATAGACATGCAGATAGCGGTCCGTCACCATCGCACCGCGCCGGTTCCAGTGTCGTTTGCCGATAATATGCACCGCCCTGACATTGAACGCATTGGCATTGCGCACGATTGTGCCAATATTAAAATCATGTTGGTAGTTTTCGATAGCAATCTGCAACGGATGACGGCGCTTGTCGAGCTCGGCCTTGATAGCTTCGACCGTCATATTGCGAAATTCATCGACGACATTGCGCGTGTCGCCCTTGGCAATCAATTCAGGATCATATCTGTCATCGGTCATGACCATAGTCTAGCAGCTGAATGATGTTCTTGATATACTGGCACTATTAAAGGAGGCATCATGGCCGAACGAACGAAACTACCAAAAAATTACGAAAACAATCCCTTTTTTATCGCGACAACTGGCCTTAGTTTATTATTCGACCTTGCCCGCGGCGTTGCAATATTTCTTGTTGTCATGTCGGTTTTGGGACTTTTTGGCGGCGGTCGGCCAGATACTACTTCATCACCAACCGAAAATGACTGGAAACAGTTTGGCGACACACTCGCCGCGTGGACACCGGGCGAATGGGTACTCGCCGTTGGAGCAGTTACCATCGTTTTACTTGCCATCCTGATGGTTGGCGCACTGTTTGGAGGCGTGTCCGCGTACACCTCTGCTCAAATAGCAAAGGGGCGCAAAGTTGGATTTGGTGAGGCGTTTCGCGTCTCGTTTGACCACTTATGGAGTTTTCTTTGGCTGCAGATCATTATCTTTGTCAAACTGTTTTTGTGGACGCTATTGCTGGTAATCCCAGGAATCATCATGTCCGTACGGTATAGCCTCGCGAGCGTTGCATTTTATGATCAAGATAAAAATGTACGGGGTAATGCTGCGATTAAAGAAAGCCTTCGCCTTACACGAGGAGCATGGTTCACCACATTTGCCGGCAGCTCGTTGTTCAATATGCTCACATTGGGTATCATCTCCGGACTTGTCACAACTGGCAGCAATGCTGTTCTCTATCGTCAATTTGATAAACTCGGCGACAAAAAGCCTGCTGCGCACTGGTTATCCTGGGCAACACTCGCATTACCGTTCGTTCTCTTACTGCTCGGGCTACTCTTCATCCTCTTCCTCATCTTGGTCATTGGACTGAGTGGCGCCACACTATTTAGCTACTAACCCCTGTTGCGAATCATGCAGAGGTAAGGTATACTTTTTAGGCATGCGTGAGTGGCGGCTGCGTAAAACGCATATCATGAGTAGACGCGCGCGTCATGTCCATGATGACAGAAAACGACAATGTACCTTACAGTTCTCATAACTATGCACGAGTGGCGGAATTGGTAGACGCGCTAGCTTCAGGTGCTAGTGTCCGCAAGGACGTGGAGGTTCAAGTCCTCTCTCGTGTACCAAAACAAATGGTCGACGATTTCGTCGGCCTTTTGTTTTGACTGTATCTATACAGATAGCCACCCAATCGCATCATCTTCGCGTTCAAAATAGCGAATTTCTTTCCTTCGGCCGGACATCAGTGTCAATTTACGCGAAGTTTGTTCAACAGCCGGGTGGCGCCCACCCGTCACAAATGCCAATTTCCAAAATGGCAATACTGTTCGCGCATGCATTTCAACCAGTCGCGCGGGCAAGTCATAATGACCCATATCACGAATATCTAGTAGCAAGCGTACTGGTCTATCCTGCCGTATCAACCGATCCATGATTTTTGTAATCCGTTCGATCATTCGCTGCAGTCCTCGCGCGGTTTGCGAACCATGGTAGACGCCGTGGATGACGCCCTGTTTGTCTACAAAGACTCTATTGCCTACACTTTTGTCGACCGCACTTACCATACTAGTTATTATGAAACTTTTTATACGATACCTGTGTAAGAAATCTTACGAATATATCCAAATAACAGGGGAAATATGGTATCATACTCTTTATGAGTCTTGTCTTTAAACGCACAAAAATCCTGGCCACACTTGGGCCATCCACCAACACTCCAGCAATAATCGAACAACTTATCTCCGCTGGTGTTAATGGCTTTCGGCTAAATTTTAGCCATGGGTCATACGAAGAGCGCAATGAACAATTACCCTGGATTCGTAACGCCAGTGAAAAACTCGGTAAACCTGTGGCGATTCTTCAAGATCTGCAAGGACCCAAGATTCGCCTAGGCACGTTAAATGAAAATACTACCGTCAAGGCAGGCGACGAAATTGTACTGGATTACTCAGCTGAACATAATGGCCTTACCTTTCCTGTCCAATACAACTTGGCAAGCAAAGTAAAGGTTGGCGAGCCGATTTATATTTTTGACGGCAAAGTACGCACGACCGTTATCGATATCCCATCCGAGACAGCAATCAAGCTTCGCGTTGAAAATGATGGGGTATTGATGAGTCGTAAAGGCATAAATTTGCCTGATACAGATTTTGGCGGTGATATTTTGACTCCTAAAGATATCAAAGATATTGAATATGGCGCTGGCAAAGATATCGATTATGTAGCGCTTAGTTTCGTTCAGTCAGCCGATGACATCAATAACTTGCGCCAAATACTCGTGGGCCTCGGATCCACCGCACAGATTATTGCCAAAGTTGAAACCAAAGCAGCGATCAAAGACGGTACGTTGGAAGAAATTGTCAAAGCAAGCGACGGTGTCATGGTAGCCCGTGGAGATCTTGCTGTTGAAGCTGGCGCAGAAATTGTTCCTATTATCCAACGTAAAATCATTGCGCTTTGTCGCAAATACGGCAAACTCTCCATCGTTGCAACACAGATGATGGCGAGCATGGTGGATGCGCCAGAACCCACCCGTGCAGAGGTAAGCGATGTGGCAACGGCGGTGATCTTAGGCGCGGACACTGTTATGCTGTCAGACGAAACGGCAAACGGTTCGTACCCACTCGAAACAGTGGCTGCCATGAAAAAAGTCATCCTCTACACTCAAGAACATGTAGCTGTCGCACCGATTACAGACATTATTAAAGGTACAAAAACAGCTCGTGAAGCAATAAGTTACGCGGCCGTTGGCCTTGCAGAGCAGCTCGGTGCCAAAGCAATTGTTGCCGAAACAAAGTCGGGTGCAACCGCTGCAAACATTGCCGCCCACCGTCCAAACCTTCCGATCATCAGTGTCACCAGCGAAGCACGCTCCGCACAACAGCTAGCACTAAGTTATGCAAACAAATCATTCATCCGCCCCGATGGCGAACGCGCCGGACTTGAACTAGCTAAAGAATTACACGCCAATAACTTTTTTGTAACCGACGACCCTGTTCGTGTCGTTATTGTCAGTGGTAAGCAGCCTGGACTCATCGGTGGTACCGATACAATTCGTGTTCGTGTGATTGAATAATCTTAGTTGTTTGGCGCGTATTCGGCGAAGTCACCGCCATCATAGTCAGTGCGCAGTGCCGATACAAGTTGTTTCAAATCACCAGACTGTTTTACACCGGTATTGAGGATATTCTGAGGGTCAAAAATCGCACGAATTGATTCGTACAATTCTTTAATATCGTCGTCTAAACGAGCATACACAAACGGTGCCTTGATTCGCCCCTCGCCTGCCTCTGCAACTAAATGACCGCCACGCGATACAACCGCAGCCGACCAGTCGCCAAGCAATTTGATCATACGCTGACGATCGCTCACCTTTGTCAGGTTAAACAGTGGCCGTGCATAGTAGACACTCTGATCAGCATGACCATAAAGTGCAAGACTAACATGGTGTTTTTTCTCAAGTTCTGCGACACTATTTGCAAAATCTTCAAAACGTTCCGGTGGAATATACACACCGTCAAAGACTGGTGGTGCACTGTCTCCGTCTTTGTCGGGCATCATTGTTAATGCCGTCACGTTTCGTAATGCACGTAGTTCATCTGCACTATCAGGAGAATCAGCAAGTACCACTTCGACATCATTGTCTTCCTTAAAGAGATTGGCAATCTTTTTGCCAATGTTCTTTTTGGCGCGGCCGTTGTGATTATCAAATTCAAACAACACAATAGCGACAACATCGCCCCCCTCCAACACATCTGTATAGAATGGGTACTTCTTGCCTTTGCTCGTCGCAGTTTCAAACAACTTGCCATCCACCAATTCCAACACTGCCGGTGTCAGTGGACGTAATTGGTCCAATGCATCTCGAAGCGCCTCATACGAGCGAAATGCCAATGCACCAACCAGGTGGTCCACAGTCCGTTCTTTGGCATTCATAATGATTTCCGAGATGATTCCGAGCGTACCTTGGCTCCCGATGAATAACGGCGTCAAATCAATCGAGCCATCTTTGCGTTTTACCTGAGTAATGTTATATCCAGCATTATCCTGCACATCAACATATAGGCTGTCAATCAATTGAGCATTTTCGGTTAACAAATCGTCAATCGATCGGTAAATTTCGCCTTCAAAACTCTGGAGGCCTCTCTTGCGACCAAGGTCACGCTTGCTGATACGACCCGTCTGAATGATATCGCCGTTGCTCAGTACGACTTCCAGTTGGCTCACCCATTCGCCCGTGGCACCATACTTGCCGGAGAGTATGCCACTTGCATTATTGGCAATTGCCCCGCCAATCGTGCTATAGTCTTGCGACGCCGGATAGGATGGAATTTCCAACCCATAAAGTCCCAGGGCATTGTTGAGTGCCTTAAATGTTACACCTGGTTGCAAGCGGATGAGCTTTTGTTTTGGGTCGATCTCATAGATTTCATTCATGTGCGCCAGCATATTTACTACTACACCTGGCCCAATTGCGCCGCCTGTTTGATCGCTACCACCGCCACGTGCAGTAACCGGCAGACTATGACCCTTTTCTGATAGTTGCCACGAAAATCGTGCTACTTTGCGGATATCGCTGGTCGATCGTGGGTGGACAACCATATCGGGAACAATTTTCAACAAACTACCATCGCTTGCAAACCGCTCGCGGACCGCACCCGATGTGGTTACCTCCCCCAGCAAGTGCTCATTCAAATACTGCGCAACTTTACTCATGTGTTCCCATAATACCACAAGCAATTCACCAGAAAAACACCTCTGGAAAAGACCGCTGAAATCTGTTATGATGGGGCAGCCTATGAGCAAAGCGAATGAGGCATTAGCCGAGCTTTAGCGAAGAGGGGTTGTCACTTTCGGATTCATTTCGAAATGACAACGGAGAGGCAGAGCCTCTCCTGAATATTATGCGCGAGTGGTGGAATTGGTAGACACGCTAGCCTTAGGAGCTAGTGCCGTAAGGCGTGAAGGTTCAAGTCCTTTCTCGCGTACCAAAGAAATAACCTGGTTTTATACCAGGTTATTTCTTTTATTTAACTAGATACCCGCCTAATAAAAAAAGACGCCCCGCGTCCTACTCTTCTAGGCGGTAGTACGTGAGAGCCGCGTCTCCATAACTACGATTGTCCACCACAACAACTCCTGGTTTGGTCGGGCTCTCACTTCTACCTGGTTTTGATAATACCATAAGCGCGCCAGGCTTTAAAAGCCCTAATAATTGCAAAACTGTGGAAAACTGTGGATCATGATACGGAGGGTCGACAAATATCAGATCAAACGGCTCTCCGTCATACGTATTTATCCATCCGCTGACTGGCGCCTTGATCAATTTTGTGCGCTCCTCAATACCCAGCAAATGAATATTTTCAATAATAACTTTTTGCGCCACACGGTCACGTTCAATAAATGTCACGTGTGCAGCTCCTCGACTTAACGCCTCAATCCCGACTGCACCGCTACCAGCAAAGGCATCAAGTACACGAGCATCTTTTATCTCGTCACCGATGCTATTAAACATCGCGCCTCGTACCCGCTCGCTCATTGGGTGTGTCCGCTTGCCGTCAGGAGTTTCGATTCGGCGCCCGCCGAACTTCCCGGCAATGATACGGACGTTCATTATTTCTTGCTCCGCTTTTCTGCTGCCAATATGGATTCGTACCATGCCAGTGTAATGACACGTACAATTTCGGGTATAAGTAGTTGTTTAGTGTCACGTGCCAGACGTCTTGTCCACCCGGCGCGAGAGAATTCCTCGTAAAGCTCCAGTCCGGCGATGCGGTGCAATGTTTCCTCGAACAGTGGCTCAAAGCCCTCGTTTTTGACTCGAACAAGATCGTTACCAGTCGGACTCGTGTTTTGCAGTCGGCCAGTCGCCGCCAGTGTCGTCGCAATGCCCAGTTCGAACGCAACATGAGTCGTCATGACACCTTTCGCACCCCAGAATTCCCAATTATTGCGCAGTTGATGACGCCTTGATTTACCAGGGAGGACAATTTTTTTGCGATGCGTATTGCGCGTCTCTAATCCTTCACCATCTCGCAATTGCTCTAGTTTTTCCTCGAGCGGATAGTGATGCGCTGGAGTTAGTCCATCGGTAATTGCGTGCGCCATCCATGCAGCCTCAAAGGCCGCGCGTTTATCATTGTGTTCTGCAAGCGCGACGCTGAGATTATAAATATGATCTTTAATCATTTCTCGGAGATTTGTATCCGCCGGATCAGTAGGATCAATATAGTGCCATGGTTCATCCTGACCAGGACTTTTACGCTTAATGCCATCTGGGCCATTGAGCCCCTCGAAATGCAGAATGTCGTGTTCTGACGGAAAGAACTGACGGCGTGGCAAAATAGCAGTTAGCTCTCTACGTGCCAACCGGTCGATCCGCTGATGGACACCCATCATACGACCTGATTTTGTCCTAAAGGTTGTTCCTGAGTACATATTCGCGTGTTTAATTTAACGTCGTCAGTCGCTGGTAGTGTTCCACCGCTGCCGCTAACTGCTTGTATTGTATCAGATCCTGCCCTGTTTCAACGAATCGTCGCGCTTGGCGCTGAGCGCGAGCAATCTGTTTCGTGTCGCCGAGCGTTGCAATCTGTAGATTTAGCTCACCATGCTGTGCTCGGCCGTAAATTTCACCTGGACCGCGCAGTTTCAGATCCACTTCAGCTAGATAAAAGCCATCATTTGACTTTTCGATTTCTCGCAAACGCTCAGATGGCTTTTGACTTGTCGAAGTTACCAGATAACAATAGCTTTGATATTCCGATCGTCCCACGCGACCACGCAACTGGTGCAACTGGCTCAGGCCAAACCGGTCGGCATTTTCGATCAACATCACCGTCGCATTCGGCACGTCAACGCCCACCTCAACCACTGTGGTACTAACCAAAATATCTAATTTTTTATCGGCAAATTCTCTCATCACGGCATCTTTTTCGGCTGGTTTCAGTTTGCCGTGTAACAATCCTATGCGCCGATGCTTAAATGGACCAGTATCGAGCAGCTTGTACTCGGCCTGCACACTTTTCAGCTCATTGGCTGGATTATCATCAATCAGGCTGCAGATGACATATGCCTGGCGACCAGCAGCAAGCTCTTTATCAATCAGCTCATACAACTGTGTACGGCTATTTGGTGACCATAGCTTCGTGATAATCGGTTTACGCCCCTTTGGTCGTTCGTCCAGTATACTGACGTCTAGTTCACCATACAGCGTCAACGCTAGACTGCGCGGAATTGGCGTCGCAGTCATCGCCAGCAGGTGCGGCAGTTTTTTTGATTTCTTTAATAGCTCTTGTCGCTGCGCCACGCCAAACCGATGTTGCTCATCTATAGCAACGAAGCCGAGTTTGTGAAATTTGACCGTCTGTTGGATCAATGCGTGCGTACCCACAACCACGTCAACAGTACCCTTGGCAATTTGTTCGTATAACGTTTCACGTGCCTTACCTTTCACACTCCCCGTCAACAACCCAACTTTGAGACCAAGTGGTTCTAATAGCTGCGAAAGGGTATTGGCATGCTGATTGGCGAGAATCTCTGTTGGTGCCATGATCGCCGATTGAAAGCCCCTTGTCGCCGCTTGTCGTGCCGCTAGTCCTGCTACAACCGTTTTACCACTCCCTACATCGCCCTGTAGTAGCCGGTTCATTGGATGCGGTTTTTCAAAATCCTGGATGATCTCCCACGCAGCTCGACGTTGGGCATTCGTCAGCGCAAATGGCAATTGTTTGACAAAGGCTTGAACAGCTGGCTGATCAAATGGTATTTGCCAACCTTCCAATCGTGCATTCGCCTGTTTGTTCAGTTGTGCCGCGAGGAGTAGCTGAAATAGTTCTTCAAACCCAAGCCGTTCACGTGCTTTTGCGATATCGTCGCTCACCTCAGGAAAATGCAGCCCCAAAAGCGCCTCACTATAACTGATCAGCCCCTCTTGTTTCACAACGTCATCTGGCAATGTTTCGGGCAACATGGTGATCATGGGTTTTAGCTCCGTCAGGATCTTTCGAACTACCTGGCTTTTTAGCCCATTTATAGCCCGGTAAATTGGCACTATACGATCTGTCGATATAGGCACATCACTAACTTTTTCGGCGCTTGGATTGGTGAGTTGGTAGCGATTGTAGTTAAATTCAAACTCACCAGAAAAATAAAATTCATCGCCACCTTTGAGCTGGGTCACGCGGTACGGCTGGTTAAACCATACTGCCTGCAGTTTACCCGTCTTATCACTCAGAGTCGCCGTCGTCAGTTGCAACCCCCGGCGTACCCGCCTGGTCGATATCGAATCACACTTTGCTTTGATGGTGCGTTTGCCGGGACTAATGTCAGCAATTGCGACAATTTCTGAAAAATCTTCATATCCACGCGGTAAGAAGGTGATCAAATCACCTACCGTCTCCAGCCCCGCAGCACTCAACTGCTCAGCGGTCTTCTCGCCAACACCTTTGACCACCCGTAGTGGCACGCTCAAATCCATAAATCTATTCTAGCAGTCAGGCCGTACGACCAAACAAAAGTCCCTCAAGCTCTCTTGAAATACCTTCTATAGTGGCTGCGGCTGTATCATATTGCCTTTTTACTGCATCGACCTGATCAGATGTCGTATCTTCATACCATTGAACATAGAATTTGATTTTTGGCTCGGTTCCACTTGGGCGTACTGTCACACGACACCGGGGGTCACCCAACTCAAGCACAACAACGTTGCCCCGAGTACAGTCGATCGCCGTTACATCACCACTCTTCAAATCACGTCGCTCTAAGCTCTGATAGTCCAAAATAGCCGTCACCTCGTGACTTCCGATAGCAGTCGGTGGATCTGTGCGAAGATTACTCATAATTGCCTGCATACGCTCAAATCCATCAGCACCAGGGCTTTGTACGGTATCAAGTCGTTCGATATAAAGTCCGTGCTGTACAAACAGTTCAAGTAGTCGGTCGTAGAGTGTTTTTCCCTGCAGCTTTAATTCAGCAGCATATTCGGCTAACGGCAGCGCACCAGCAGCGCCATCTTTATCGCGTGCATAATCACCCTTCAATAATCCGTAACTCTCCTCGCCACCAATAACAAACTCTTCGTCAGTACCTTCTTTTTTATAGATCAACTCACCAATATACTTGAAGCCGACTAAAAAGTTACCGTACGTCGTCACGCCATAGTAATCACCTAGTGCCTGGATCATGTCAGTCGTGACGATCGTTTTGGCAATGTATTTTTTTGCACTCAGTTGGTTTTTCTCTTTCTGTTTTGATAGTACATAATCAACTGCTAAAACTGCTGATTGGTTACCATTCAAATATACCGGTTCTTCGCCCTGGCGTACCATCACACCAATTCGATCCGCATCTGGGTCGTTTGTGATCGCAATATCGGCGCCCTCAGCCAACATCTGTGCCACAGCTCTATCGTTTGCGGCTCGCTCCTCAGGGTTTGGCTTGCCATTTTCAATCGTTGGGAAATTACCGTCTGGCGTCATCTGGTCTTTCACGACGGAGATATTCTTAAAGCCAGCCTTTTGAAGTGCCGGTAAAACATTTGTCTGACCGGCACCATGGAGTGGCGAGTAAACGATGTTGATGTTGCGCGCTGTACCCTCGGCCTCATTCACAACTGCAGCTAGGTATGCATCATCAACTTCCTGACCAATGAGGATAATCTTGCCGTCTGTTACCGCTTGTTCGAAGTCTACTTCATTAATCTGTGCGATTGCTGCTGCTTTTGCAAGGACCCCTTTGTCATGTGGCGCGACCAATTGCCCGCCATCTGCCCAATATGCTTTAAACCCATTATCGGCGGGCGGGTTATGACTCGCACTGATGACAATACCAATTGCAGCGCCAAGATGACGGACAGCAAAACTTAGTTCAGGCGTTGCTCGAAAACTATCGAACAAGTATGTTTTAAACCCGCTCGCAGCACATACCTGGGCAACATAGCGGCTCAGCTCAGGCGAACTCAGCCTTGTGTCGCATGCTATCACGACGCCCTTCGTTGCAGCCTCTGGATCATTTTCAAGAGCATATTCGCAAAGTGCCTGGGCCGATTCACCAATCGTTACACGATTGATACGGTTCGAGCCGACGCCTGTCGTTCCACGACGGCCACCTGTACCAAATTCAATAACTTTGAAAAAAGCGTCTTCGAGTGCTTGCCACTGTTGATCGGCAATCATTTGTTCCAGCTCAGCTTTATATTGTCTATATTTTGGTGCACTCAACCATTCATTAATATTATGGATGGCATCAGGTGATAAATAGTCCTGTGCGGACTCAGGTAACGGCATTTCCCCTCCTTTGGTAAGGTCGTTTCGAGCTTTTATTATAACATTTTTTGCGCTAACGAACGAGTAAGAAACTGTTTTTGCCTTTTTTGATTAAAGACGGCTGATCGACAATAGCATCATCCAGAATCTTTTGACCGTTGATAGAGATTGCGCCGCCCAGGATGAGCCGACGTGCCTCGCCTTTACTCGACACAATGCCACTGTCCGTCAGCAGATCAACAACTGACACCCCACTCGCAGCTGTCGGAATCTCTTGCGCAAGCAGTTCTAAGTCTTCATTCGCAAGGCTTGCAAAATCAGTTTTGCCAAATAGTACATCAGTCACTTTGCGGGCACTTTCAGCGGCTTGCTCACCATGAACGATCTTAGTTACTTCATATGCTAGTGTCTTCTGTGCAATTCGTGCAGCCGGATTCTGCAAAAAGTCATGTGCAACCTGCTCAATTTGCTCCTTGGAAAGTAGTGTGTAAATTTTTAGGTAATCGATTACCCCACCATCATCAACGTTCAACCAGAATTGGTAAAACTTATAGACACTGGTCTTGTTTGCGTCGAGCCACACGGCACCTTCTTCGGTTTTTCCAAATTTACGACCCGTTGACTTATTGATAATGAGCGGCGCCGTCCATACGTTTGCTTCAGCATTTTCGATTTTGCGGATCAATTGCACGCCCGTCACGCTATTCCCCCACTGGTCGGCACCAGCAATTTGAAGTGTGATGCCCTTTTCGCGGAATAAGTGCAAAAAGTCGTAGCCCTGGATTAAAGCGTAGCTAAATTCCGCATAGCTAATACCACTCCCACCTTCCCCTAGACGCGCCTGGATAAAATCTCGCCCGAGCATCTGGCTGAGTGGCATGTTTTTGCCAACTTCACGCAAAAAATCAAGATAGTGAATATCCTTAAACCAATCGTAGTTATCTACGATGTCAAAAGACTGCCCGTCAAAAAGACGTTGATACTGCGCAGCAATGCCAGCCTTATTATGGTCAATTTCTTCCACTGACTTAAGCTCGCGCTCTTCGGCCTTACCGTCTGGATCACCGATCATGCCTGTTGCTCCACCAACCAGCAGGGTCGCCTTGTGGCCATGCGCTATAAAATGTCGGATCATCATCGCCATTGCCAATTGGCCGATGTGCATACTATCGGCACTCGGATCGACACCAAAATAAAACGCGATCGGTTCACCATCGAGTGCTTTTGGATCGGTAAATGTCGTTTGGTTGACAAAGCCACGCCAAGTAAGTTCTTCAGATAAGCTCATTTGTTCCTCATTGTAGCAGAAAATAGGTATTGGCAGCCAGGATTTGGTGCTATAATAGAGAGCAATATTGCTTATGGGAAATAGAGACTAGTGGCAAAAGAGCGACGTTCGCGTAAACTCAACGTTTACGCCAATTTAGCGCATAAAAGGCGCACCAAAAAAGACGCGGCACATCGTCAAAAGGCCGAATATCTGGCGACATTGCCAAAGCACCCGGTTGCACGTACCTTGGCACGACTGCATCCCAAACGTGTTGCCGGTTATTGGTTTAGCAAAAAAGGCAGCATGATGGCTCTCAAAATCGCCGGTGTGAGCGTGCTACTGGTTGTGTTGATGGTGGGTGCACTGTTTGCGTATTTCCGTAAAGACCTCGACGCAATTCGTCCCGAAGAATTAGCAAAGCGTGTCCATACTACGGTCACAAAATATTATGACAAGCGTGGCCCTGCCGGTGGTGAAGATGCGTTGCTCTGGGAAGACAAAGGCGAAGGCGACTACAAGCTCGTCGTTGATGGAAATGAAATTAGTCCACTCATGAAAAAGGCCACTGTTGCGATTGAGGATAAAGATTTTTACAAGCATGGCGGTATCAGCTTCACCGGCATCACCCGTGCGCTCATCAACAACTATGGCGGTGGTAGTACCCAAGGTGGTAGTACTTTGACACAACAGCTTGTCAAACAAGTATTCTTCCAGGATGAAGCGCAGCAGCGAGGCCTCGCTGGTATTCCTCGCAAAATCAAGGAGGTTATCCTGTCGATCGAGGTTGAGCGTATGTATGACAAAGATCAAATTCTCAATCTCTACTTAAACGAATCGCCATACGGTGGACGTCGCAATGGTGTTCAATCAGCTGCCAAGACATATTTTGGCACCGACGCCAAAGATCTTACACTTGCTCAGGCGGCACTACTCGCCAGCATACCAAACCAACCGGGACTCTATGACCCCTACAATGTGGATGGACATGAAGCCTTGATTGCGCGTCAGCACAAGGTGCTTGATGAAATGGCTGACCAAGGGTATGTCACTAAGGCTGAAGCTGAAGCTGCCAAAAAAGAACCAATTCTTGATACAATTCTGCCGCAATCATCACAATTCACCGACATTAAGGCACCTCACTTCGTCCAAATGGTTCGATCGCAGCTAGAAGCGGAACTTGGTAAGGCAACAGTGGGACGCGGTGGGCTCACCGTCACCACAACGCTTGATCTCAATATTCAGAAAAAACTTGAAGATAGTTTTAACCAAATGTTCGTGAAGGACTGCGAAGGATCGAAGGCAAGAACATATACCTGCAAACCAGAATATGCTGGATTCAGCAACGGCGCTGCCACCGTCGAAGATAACAAGACAGGACAAATTGTCGCCATGGTTGGTAGCCGTGATTACAATTACCCTGATTTCGGACAAGACAATGCCGCGATGGCCTATATCCAGCCGGGATCGACCATCAAGCCACTTGTGTATGCCAAGCTGTTTTCACAAAATGAAGACCCAAATAAGAATATTTATGGTAGTGGAACGGTTCTCTCTGACACCCCGACAACCTTCGAAGGTGGCTACAAACCAAATAACGCCGATAAAGGTTTCCGTGGCAACATCAACATCCGCCAAAGCCTTGCACTTTCACGTAACATTCCAGCAATCAAGGCTGAGTCTATATCAGGCGTCAAACCAACGCTCGACATGATCCGTGCAGCCGGTGATGTTAACTACTGTACCCAAGGCGCTGATGCACAAGTTGGTCTGGCATCGGCTATCGGAGGTTGCGGTACCCGTCAGGTTGATCACGTCAACGCCTTCTCGACTCTTGCCCGTAATGGTACTTTCAAACCTTACAGCACTGTGCTCGAAGTTAAAAACTCGAACAACGAAACGCTTAAAAAATGGAAAGACACAGGATCGAAAAAAGTCATTGATCCGCAGGTTGCCTACATTATTGCTGATATCTTAAGTGACGATAATGCCCGAGCTGGCCTATATGGGCGCAATTTCCCAGGACTCGTCGTTGATAAGGGTAAGGTAAAAACAGCAAGCAAAACTGGCACATCCGACGTTGATGGCAAATCAAAAGACATCTGGATGATGAGTTATAGTCCCGCGCTCACCATGGGTGTATGGCTAGGCAACCCAGATACAAAACCGCTTCGAAATGGTAACTCTTCCATACCTGGCCCGATCATTGACGCCGTCATGACCTATGCACACGAAGAGGTCTATGCCAAAGATGGAAGGTGGAAGCAAGGCGATTGGTACAAAGCGCCAGAAGGTATCCAGACTATTGGCAAGGAACTTTATCCTTCTTGGTATAACAAGAACAAAGCACAACAGATTTCCAAGTTGACGTTTGATAAGGTGTCAAAGAAAAAAGCCACAAATTGTACGCCTGATGGTGCAAAAATTGAGATAAGCGTCATAAAAACCACTGATCCAGTCACAAAACAACCTGTCTACATCAATTCTGAGGGCTACGACGGCACGAAAGATGATGATGCACACCAGTGTGGCGATCCGGTGCCAAATATCACCGCAATCGGCATCAACTCTACGGGACCCAACACATATAAGATCACTGTTTCCGTGGCACAAGGCAAAGCTCCCCTGACCGGGCTAACAATCACCGTCAATGGCTCAACTATCAATTCACAAAGCATATCAAGTGGCGGCAATTATGAAGCTGTCTACACAGCA
>Ga0164243_10004127_pt1 | contig 22877 bp, 15 predicted proteins | sample OricompcompostOP_FD_108781 | JGI IMG/M metagenome (GOLD analysis project Ga0164243, IMG submission 108781) | Organic Plus compost microbial communities from Emeryville, California, USA - Original compost - Organic plus compost (OP) | ecosystem: Engineered > Solid waste > Mixed feedstock >...
GGCGTCAGCAGACGCCGAAGACACCACCGCCACCACACCCGTCGCGGCAAGAGACACCGATAACGCCGCCGACAACCCCAGAGACAACGCACCGGCCAAACGCCGACGCCGCCTTAACTCCATATCAACAATCTCCCGATTCTGGACATTCGTCCGCAGCGCCTGATAGTCCAGGTCGCGCCGGTAAAGATCTCGGCGCGCACCCCGTATGACGAGCAGACGAGCTAAACGAGTGAGCCCGCATGTTGGGCAACACCGGCCAGAATAAAGGGAGATAATCAGACGATCATTTTTCTGATGGTCAGAGTGAAACTCCTGGGCTCATACCCGGGATGCATCGGGTTCCGTCAGCATTGACATCGTCGGCGACGGCATCCTCGGCCTGGCGGGAGGAGGCCACGTCGGCGGCACAAGGGAAGTCACCTGCGCCCTTTCAGCGGCGGACGGTTCCCGGACACCTCTCGGCTGTGCCACTCGAACCTCAACCTGCCCTCCCCAGGACAACTCAGCCGCGCTGGGTACCGCGCCCGGGTGCTGGCCAAGCGACGCGACGCGCTGCCAATGCCCTTGCCGTGAAGTGCTGTTCGGCGTTTCATAGCCCCTTTGGTTGTGGGAGCTATGCGCGTTGGCTCGGGGCACGGCGCCGTAACCAGCATCAAAGCCCGCCTGGTACGGGTGGCGACCGAAAGCAACGGGTACCAGCAGGCCCTCCTCGCCATTGCGGTCCCCTGGTGTGCTCCGGAAAGCATCAACCCACTCCGCGTAGAGGGTGTCGTAGATCGGCGTGTTCGGAACGTGCTGAGCCAGGCTCCGGTGCGCCAGCGGGGGCGGAAACGATCGGTAGGACAGTTCCTGTGAGCTGCCGTGTGCGTGCATGCATTTCCAAACGAGCCCACCTCGAAATAGAAGCGGTTATGGATGCCGCAGACGACAGGTCGGCATATGCCGATCTCTTATCGATCAGCCCTGAATGAAAAAAGACCAGCTGTCTGATGGCGACTCGCAGGGATCAAATTGGCGATCAGTACGCGCCACTCCGTCACTTTCCGAGGCCTTGATATGGGGTGATAAGTACGCCGGGCGGATCTCATTGGACCGGGGAACTCGCCCGGCGGGTGCAAGTGAAATTGCGCCTGCCTTTTGGCTAGCTTCTTCCGAGTAGATCACCGGACGAACCTCAGCCGGGCTGCGAAGCGCGAGGACAGTCGTGCGGACGTCTGAAGGAAACGGCACATACGAGATAGCTGCGGGTGCCCACATTCCAGCGCCACGGCGAGCTGACGGCGACACCGCTTGCGCCCAGCCTCGCCCCGTTGAGCCGCTCAACAATGGCCAGCGGATTGCATCCTGTGAAGAAGTTGCGTTGCTCCAGCAGTGCCGGAAGGAGGGTGGGAAGCCGATCCGGAGGTGTGGTGTGCAACTGAGGACAGGTATCGGACGACACCATGTCGTTGACAAGCAAGCCGCGTCCGCCGGGACAGAGCGTCCGCAGCATGGTGCTCAGGTGAGCGTCCCGCACGCGAAGCAGGCCCTCAGCCTGCTGCCCCGCATCCACCGCCCCGCTGATCAATTGGGACAATATGGCAGCTGAGACAACCACGTCCGCCCCACCAACTCCCAAGGCGGCCTCGATATCGTGCGTTGCGGTTACATCCACTCCCCCATGCACACACAGCCCCGCCGCGGACCTCACCCCCTGTCGATCCACTCCCATTTCCATGGCAACAGCGTCCAGATCCACCAGGTGAACCTCGCTGAAAGCATGGATGACCTTGCGCAGATCGAGGTCATTGCAGTTCCCTGCCCCCAGCACCACCAAGCGCCCCGGGGCTGTGGGCGCCTGCGCCAATACGCACTCGGTCACCTTCGCACGGTGCCGGGCATACCCCGCCCATAGGCCAGCTGACGCTCGGTTCAACTCCCGCTGCCGTACCGCATACATCGTTGAATAGTACTCGCCGCCTTCCGCCCGCCGCGCATCTAAAAACATGGACAACCCCTTTCTTGAAATGCGTATGCGATCGATATCCGCTGATTAGTAACGGAAAGAAGGCGTGGATGTACACCACCCAGCGAGATCGGCTAAATCCATACCCTATAAGGAAGCTATCGAGGGTGGCGCGCCGAGTCCAGGAACCTTATGACTCACTCAGCCCTGGATGTTATGCCCTGCGCGTTGATTCCTCACACTGAAGGGCTGATAACCATTCAGCCAGTAAACGCTCATACTCCGCGCGTTCACCTACGGTCGAAAGGCGCCCACCAGCCCGTCGCCACAGCTCCCGGATTTCTTTGTTGAGCAAGGCAGAAGATCGAACGGAATTACAGGCAGCGACATCGGAGTGCATGATCCAATCGTAAGGCTTTGTGCGTACCACACCACCGCGAAGAAGGGCGCTGCGATGCGCCGCGACTCCCAGCACCCATACCGCACGCGAGCAGTTATATACCCTCGGTGACCAGCTAAGGAAATCCAGGACATGACGTCACAAATGCGCGCTCTCAGTGTCAGAGCAAGTAGGAGGGGACAAGTTCGACCCCGAAGGGGCAGCAATGACCACGCGAGGCACGCAGGCCATAGCACTGGGCCCGCTGCCAAGCTCACGCGGTCTGCACCTCGGAGTCGAATGCGGGTCCGTAGGCACGGGCCGCTCGCGTCCAGTGACGTACATCGACCAAGGGGTTCAGATGCAACTGGCCAAGGTACTGGCTGTCCTGCTTGCCAGCGGCGGTGCCGAAGGAACAGTGCGGAGCCGGCCGATCGCGGAGTCGGCGTCCATCACGCTTCGGGCCGAACCGCGGTCGGTATCGGCAGCGAGGGAGTTTGTCAGCGAAGTCCTGCATCGCTGGGACGTTGGCTCCGGCAGTGATGTGCGGGGAACCGCACGCCTGCTGGTTTCGGAACTGTTTACCAACGCGGTGATCCACCCTGATTCCTCGACGGTGAAATTAGCGATGACGATGAACGGCAGCACCCTGCGCGTCGAGGTCACGGACGACGGAGTATCACCCCAGGTTCTTCGTGCGCTACCTACTACCTCCGCGACGGACGAGCACGGTCGGGGCCTGATGCTGGTCGGCGAACTGGCGCAGCAGTGGGGAGCGTTGTCCGAGCACGGCGAGACCAGAGTGTGGTTCGACCTCGCCCTGACCTCCTGAGACGGGCTTCGCGGATGACGCGGTCATCACCCTCGAAGCCCGCCCAGAAGCCCTCGTCACTACCGGGCGGCAACTGATTCCCGTGCCTTGGCTCGGCCCTTGACGACGACTCCGCTGAAAGCCGCGTCCAGCAAGGAGTCCGGGAGCAAACGCGCGAGGGCACCGGCGGCCCACGCGTCACGGCCCACTCGGTATCGCGTCCTCGGCCGACGCACGGTGAGGGCATGGGCGACAGCCCTTGCGAAATTCTCCGGGTGCGTCGTACTCGACCGGGCCCACTGTTCGTGCCGCTCCAGGAAGCGGAGGAATGAGGGGCGGTACAGTTCGGCGACCTCATCGTGCGCCCCACCCAGGATGTCGTGAGCTGCTTCGCGCGTCTTGCCCCAGATCGGGGTACTGATCGCTCCTGGCTGCACCACCACGACGGCCACACGGAACGGTTTGAGCTCCCGGCGCAGCGCGTCGCTGAGTCCCTCCTTGGCGAATTGCGTCGCCGCATAGGCACCCAGGTAGGGCCCGGCAATCCGCCCCAAGCCGGAAGTCACATTGATGATCCGCCCCTCGGCTTTCCGTGTCTGCGGCAGAAACGCCCGGGTCACCGCAAAGTGACCGATGAGGTTCGTCTCCATCTGGTATCGCAGCGCCTCAGGGGAAAGGCACTCCAGCGGCGCGGAAAGACACGTCCCTGCGTTGTTAACGAGACCCCACAGTCCTTCTCCATCCGTTTGCTCTGCAACCCGAGCGGCCGCTTTCCAGATCGATTCTTCGCGTGTGACATCGAGCTTGATGGGGCAAAGCCGGCCGGAGGACGAAGCCGCCATCAGAGCCAGGGCGTCGTCGGACCGCCGCACTCCCGCGAAGACGCGGAAGCCAGCCTGGTCCAGATGCAGTGCGCATGCCCTGCCCAGCCCGGAGGAGGCGCCAGTGACAACGACGGCCCTGTCATGCGGCGGAATTCGGCGTGGAGGTGCGAACAACGTGTCTCCTTCCATCAGTGAGCACCGAGTGCGTGAGAAGACACAGGCCACCCCTGTGACGGACCCCAGACGGCCGACAGGAGGCCCTCGACGCATGCCGTGACCAGACCTTGTGCACGCTTTCGCGACAGAACGCCCTCGGCATAGGTGAAGTTCCAATGAAGCTGGTGGTGGCTTGTGTTCACCGTGGCAACGAAATAGCCCGACACGGAGACACCGGCGACGAACTGTGCGCCGTCAACCCGCCACTCACCGATTCGGTCAGGAAAGTCGTACCTTCCTATGTTGGATAGGCGGAGGTCGCCTAATTCCCGGGATTCCAACCGCCGCACGGAGGGTCCGCTCGTCGCAGCTGACTCCGGACCCATCAGGCCGAGCAGATTTACCACGGCGAAGTGGCCGCCGTTCCGTCGCCGCCGTGCAAGGTCGCGACTTACCTCACGAGCAGTGGGCCATAGGGGCTCCCCGGGACGATAGAGCGGGTAGGAGCGGAGCGTCGCCACATAGCTGCCCGCCTCACGCCGTGAAACCGGTGGCTCCAGGTCAGCCCGGAAATCGACAGGTGAGCCTATGACGTAACGTCCGGGCCCGGCCACTCCGGTCTCCTGAGCGACAGCAGCGATCATCGCGGCGGCGAGCGCCCCATGCACGGTCGTGTCCTCTCGGTCGCAGACTCGCATCAAGGCACTGAATTGGGCTTGCGAAAGCGATCGGTGCAGCAGTCTGGTGCGTCGCTGCTCCGCAGGCACCGGCGTGCTCGGAGCAAGCCTCCGGGCCTGCCTACGAGGCCAACTGGCCTGGTCCCGAAGTTGCCGGGTCATCGCACTCATCGCACCCGGCAGGCCCTGATGACGACGGGGAAACATTGCCTCGGCTTCCGGACGGACTGGCCACCGGGCAGGACCCGGGTCCACGACCGAGTGGGGCCCAGCGCCGGCTCGCCGGGCGGCGAGCCGAATCCATTCCTCCAGCAACGCCAGGGCAGTTGTGCCGTCAGCGATGCAGTGGGACAGCGTAAGCAGCAGGTCGTGCACGTCCTCACCCGTGCCGGACGCCGCCACGCGGGTCAGGATGACAGCACGAGCGAGCGGGCCCCGGCTCACATCGATCGGTTCACACAACTCCCGCTCGTTGACCTCTACTTCCCACCAGCACGCCAGGTGCGCACTGCCTCCTGTATCCAGGTTCCGGCTTCGCAAAGGGATCGGTACCGGTCTCGGCACGAACCATGGCTCCATGTCTGCGTCATCCGCACGGATAGCGACCGAGAGGAGCGGGTGGCGATCCTGTAACTCGTCAAGTGCCCGTCGCAGCAGCGGAATTGGCAGCGCTCCGTACACGCGCGCCCGCGCGATGACGTGCAGCGGCGATATTCGGTCGGCAACCCAGTGCCAGCGTTCCAGCGGGCTGAGCGGTCGGCAGACCATGGAGTCGGGGGAATACGTCGTCATCACGGGCACTGTTGGCGATGACACCTGCACGCGCGCCCTCATGATGCGGCCCAGCAGGTCAGGCAACCTTCCGTTGGACAGTCTGGAAGGCACTCGTTGACCGCAGTGCTCACGTTGCACTCCAATATTTGTGACAGTGGGGGGGATTTGTGGAGGGTATGTCGTGGGGTTATGCGGGAAGCGGGAAGGTCAGCAGCGATATGTTCTGGTGATAGAGCACACGGGCCGGAATCCACCGGATATAGGCGTCGCGCACCATGCGTGGCAGACGGCGCTTCTCCTGCTCGATCCGGCTAAGCCGGTAGGAGAGATGAACCATCCGTTCAGCCCGGAGGCGACGGCGGGACTCGTAGTCGCGTAGCCCTTGCCGGGCGTCGGTCGCCACGGCAAGGCTGCGGGCCAGGACCACGGCATCTTCCATCGCCGTGCCCACCCCCTGGCCGAGGCTGGTCAGCATGGGGTGGGCCGCATCCCCGAGCAAGGTGACGGGCCCTTTGCCCCACTGATGAAGAAAGGGGCGGTCCTGGGCGGGCACGCTGATGATCTCCCGCTCCGGTGTGGCGTGGATCGCCGCCCGCACCTCTTCCGCCCACCCCTCGAAGGCGCGGGCGATCTCGTCCTTCCCGCCGTCCCAAATTCGCGCAGCCGCCGCCGACATGTTCCTGGTGCCCCACCAGTACGCAAGCCCGTGACCGATATCGATCAAGCCGAAGCGCTGCCCTGGGCCCCAGTAGTGGCGGACACAGCCCTCGGTGAACCGCGGATGGGAGAAAGGGATGATCGCCAGCCAGCAAACATATCCCGGCTCACGCGGTCGCTCAGGACCGAAAAGCCAGCGGCGCACCGCAGAATAGAAGCCGTCCGCACCGATGACACATCCCCGTGCGCTTCCCGGCCGTCGGTAAATCGCACCTGGACTGCATCCGCCTCGATCGCGATGTCCATGGCGCTGGCGCCGAGGTACACGCAATGCGGTTCGCCGAGCGCGTCGAGCAGTGCCTGCTGCAGGCTCCCACGGTGGATGCTGACGCTCGGCGATCCCAGCCGGTTGCCGACCTTCTTCAGCGGCATCTCCCTGAGAAGGCGGCCGGCAGGATCACAAAGGTGAAAGGTCTCGATGACCTGCCCACGCCGTTCCAGTCCCAGATCGATATGGAGCGAACGCAGTGCGGACAGCGCGTTACTCATCACCGACAGGCCGGTGCCTACAGGACGGAGGTCGCTGGCGCCCTCGTAGACCTCAACGTCGATTCCCATCCTCCTCAGAGCGACAGCGGCGGTGAGCCCGCCGACCCCCGCGCCGATGACCAAGGCCTTACGTCTCCTGCCGGCTCTGGCTCGTGCCGATGACATCAGCCGGTCACCTCACCGACGCACCGAGCCACAGTGGCGATGTGAGGCTCCTCCATGAGCTGGAGATGGTCGCCGGGCACGTCGATGACGTCGACCTGGCCGCTGGTCCAGTCCCCCCAGCCGTTTGCCGGGTCACGGTGCCTGCTGCCGACGGCCCTGTGCGCTGGCTCCAGAGCCTTCGGCAACGGCGACGTGGCGCGCAGCAGTGAAAGATCCTGATCACAACGATCCGGACAGTAGGTCAGCAGCGCCCGCCAGTTCGCCCGGAAGACGTGGAAGAGACGCCGTACCCGAGCGGCTGACGTGCCCAAGGCGAGAACGCCGGCTTCCACGGCGCGGTCCCGGGCGTACTCGTAGAGCCTTTGTCCGCTAAGGCCGGAGGGAAGGACGGGTACAGGAACCCCCCGATCACCGTCTATCCGCAGTAACTCCCACAAGAACCACTCCAGCAGTTGGTCTTCCGTCACCTCCTGGGCGGTTCCCGGGGTTATCGAGTCGAGGAGCACGAGACGATCGACGGCCTCACCGGTGGACTTCATCTGCCGGGCCATCTCAAATGCCACGAGGCCGCCGAAAGACCACCCGCCGATCGAGTACGGACCACTGGGCTGCACCGTGCGGATTGCGTCGAGGTAGCTGTGCGCCAGATCCGGCACGCTCTGCAGCGGCTCCGCCCCTGGCTCGGCGCCGGCTGCCTGGAGTGCGTAGACGGGGCGGCCTTCGGGCAGATACTGCGCCAGGCGGGCGTAGCACAGCACGTTGCCACCGATGGGGTGCACGAAGAACAGCGGTGGCCTGGTACCTGTGGTCCGCAGCATCACCAAAGGCGAAGTACTCGTCCTCGCGCCTTCGCGGCGAAGCCGGCTGGCGAGTGCGGCGATCGTCGGAGCCTCGGCGAAAGCGGACAGCGGAACGTGCGTTCCATACCGCTTCTCGATCATGGTGACCAGGCGCATAGCGGTCAGCGACGTACCGCCCAGTTCGAAGAAGTCGTCAAGCACTCCCGGCTCCGCCACCCGCAACAACTCGGACAACACCTCGGACAGACCGCGCTCATAGTCGTCACCCGGCCCGGTTCGCTCTAGGGACGGCACCGGCGCGTCAAGCGGCAGCATGCGCAGCGCCACGTCGTCCCGCTTGCCGCTCGGCGTGTGCGGGATCTCCGGCACCCAGGTGAACCGTGTCGGCACCAGGTGCTCAGGCAGCGACGCGCGCAGTCTGCGCCGAATCTCGGAGACATCAACCGAGGCCTCGTCACCGGTCAGGAAAGCGGTGAGGAATGCGGGGGCGTCCTCCAGCTGCCGGGCTACGACAGCAATGTCACGCAATCCCGGAAAACGCTGGGCGAGTCTGCCGAGCGCCAGCTCCGCCTCTGCGGGCTCGACCCGGAAGCCGCGGATCTTGACCTGATCGTCCACGCGCCCCAGGCACACGAGATCGCCGCCGGGCAGCATACGGCCGAGGTCCCCCGTGCGGTACAGCCGACCGGAACCCGCCCGCAGCGGGTGCGGCACGAAACGTTCCATCGTAAGTTCCGGGAGTCCTTCGTAACCCTGCGCGAGGCATTCGCCGCCGATGTAGATCTCACCTCTGCCGCCCTCCGGTACCGGCCTCATATCGGCGTCGAGCACATGTACCTCGACTCCGCCAATGGGCCTGCCGACCGGCGGGAGATCCGGGAAGCAAGCAGGGTCCCCCGTCATCGGAAAGCTGGTCGCCACATGGGTTTCTGTAGGCCCGTACTGATTGTCCAAGAGACAGTCCGGTAGCGCCGCGCACAGTCGGCGGATCTCCTCGGTGATCCGCAATTGCTCACCGGAGGTGACCAGCACCCGCAGACGGCGTGGATACAGCTTGCACGTATCAGCGGCTTCAGCGAGCTGGCGCAGGACGGCATACGGAAGGAAGACGCGTTCCACCCCTCCGTGGTCCAGCAGGCGCAACAGCACGATCATGTTGCGCCGGCGCTCCTCGGACACCAGCAGGAGGGTCCCCCCACCGCACAAGGTGGAGAAGATTTCCTGGAAGGAGACGTCGAAAGACAGCGGGGCAAATTGGAGCGTCGTCCCGCCGAGGGCGCCGCTGGCTGCCTGATTCTGCCAGGTGACCAGGTTGGCCAGCGCCCGGTGAGGCATGGCCACCGCCTTCGGCCGTCCCGTGGAGCCGGAAGTGAACAGGACGTACGCGGTGCCGTCCAGATCGATGGACGGCAGCGCCGGAAGGTCACTATCTTCCGGGTCCCGGCCATAGGCCTCGAGGGCCGATTCAACGAGGAGTATATCCAGGTCCCGGGGGACCAGATGGGCGTGGTGGCTGTGCACGATGATACGAAACGGCCGTGCCTGCGCGCACATCGCGGCGATCCGCTCCCGCGGGCAACTGACGTCCAGGGGGACGCAGGCGGCGCCGGCTTTGGCAATGCCCAGAACCACTGCGATCATCTCCAGCGAGCGGTCCATGGCAATCGCGACGCGGGCGCCCGGAGACAAGCCGAGGTGGATCAGCCGTCGCGCCACCCGGTCGGCAGCACGGTCCAGTTCCTCATACGTCCACTGCTCGCCAGACATGGTGATCGCGACCGCACGCGGTGTGTACCGCGCCTGGCGCTCGAACTGCTGTACTACGTCGCTGGGTTCCTCGGTGAGGAACCCGAAACTGGGCTCCTCCCCCGGGCATGTCACAACGCGCCGGAGGATGTCGACGTACCGGCGAGCGAAGATGCCGGCCTGCGAAGCCGTGAAAGCCTCCCCGTCGCAGTCGATCCGAAGGATCAGACTCCCGTCCCTGGGGTCGGTGATCGCGTTGACCAGGAGCGGAATGTCCGTCTGCTCCCACACTTCGGCATCTCTTAGGCGCAGACCCGCTGTGCTCAAGATTGGCGCCAGGATATGGAAGTTCACGTAGTTGAACGCGCTCTGCAATACCCTCTCGCCCCCGCGCTGGGCCTGGATGGCGCTGAGGGGATAGACCCGGTGCGGGTGACTGCCCTGCTCACCAAGCGCTGTTTCGCGCACCGCTTCAAGCCACGTTCTGGCCTCGCTGCCGAGCCGCACCGGCACCGTGTTGAGGAAGAGCCCGGCGATATGCACCGCCCCGGCGTTCTTCGGGCGTCCGTGTGTGACCAGTCCCGTGGTGACCTCGTCCGTGTCCTGGAACAGCCGGAGTGTCAGACAGTGTGTCGCGAAAAGCACCGACTTCAAGGACAGGCCATGGTTGTGGGCGAAGCTGCGGGCCGCCTCCGTCAGCCGTTCCGGCAGAACGGCGTGCAGTACGGAGAAGCCGGTACCCGCGTGTGCCTCGTGCGCACAGAGAGTTTCCAGGCGGCCGGGCGCAGCCCCGCCGAACAGCCCATTCCAGTACTCCCTGGCGGATGTCGAGGCAAGGGCGCGCTGCTCGTCGCGTGCGTGGATCGCGAACGAGGGAATGGGATCATCGGCCACCGGGGCCGTTATCCCGCTGGCGATGTGCAGATAGTCCCGGAGCAGTTCCTGCAGCCGGTTCGCCACACTCCACCCGTCCAGCAGCGCATGGTGGAAACTGAAGACCGCATCGACCGCACGTGACGGCATCACGTGGATGCGAAGCAGCCACAGGGGAGGCCGGGCGAAGTCGTAGCGGTGGAATCGCCTCTGCTCGATATGTTCCCGTACCGCAGCCTCGGCGGCTTCGGCGGTGAGGCACCGCAGATCAGCTATCTCCAGGCTCTCGCCCGCATCGGCGGGTCGATGCACAATCTGCAAGGGCTGCGTCGTGCCGGTCAGGTCGAACGATGACCGCAGGACTGGGTGCCGTGCCACCAGTAGCCCGTGTGCCTGCCGGAGCGCCACCTCCTCCCAGTCGATCTCGAGAGTGCAGCGGAAGACATCGTGGTAAACAGCGGATTGCTCGTGCTCCCGGCTGGGATAGAGCATCCCGAGCTGGAGCCGGGTCACCGGATGGGCGTCCTCGGCCGCCGCCAGACAGGCAAGGTCAGCTCCTGGCACGAGGGCGAACGGCTCCGGAGGGGCTGTAACGGCGGGGTCTCGGGGCTCCAACGATGCGTGCCGGGCCAGCTCAGCAAGTGTCGGGTAGCGGTAGATGTCATTCAGCGTGAAGTGCAGGCCCCGCTTCGCCGATTCGGCATGGACCCTGAGCATCAGGATCGAGTCCCCGCCGAGCGCGAAGAAGTTCTCGTGGACGCCCACGGAATGCCGCTCCAGCACATCGCACCACACGGCCGCGAGGACGGTCTCGGCTTCCCCTCTGACGCCGGTGGCACCTCCTGCGGTGTCGGTGTTCGCGGGAGCCGGAAGCGCCCGGATGTCGGCTTTGCCGTTCGGGGTCAGCGGCATCCGGTCGAGGCGCATGAAGTGCGCTGGAATCATGAACTCAGGCAGCACTGCGGCAAGGTGTGCGCGCAGCGATCCGGGATCCACCGTCTCGTCAGCGACGTAATAGCCGACCAGGTACGTCCCCCGCGAGGGGGACGTATGTGCCGCTGCAACGGCGTCCCGGACACCCGGGAAGGTGGCCAGCCGGCTCTGCACCTCCCCGGGCTCCACGCGATGGCCCCGGATCTTTACCTGTTCGTCAAGACGCCCCAGGTATTCCACGGCGCCGTCAGCCAGCCACCGTGCGAGGTCACCCGTACGGTACATCCGCTCCCCCGGCCGGAACGGGTCCTCGACGAACTTCTCACGTGTCAGCTCGGGGCAGTCGAGATATCCGCGTGCCAGGCCGGCTCCGGCGACGCACAGTTCGCCCGGTGCACCGATCGGCTGGGGCTCGCCATTTTGGCCGAGTACATAAAGCCGAGTGTTGTCGATCGGCCGCCCGATCGGCACCCGTACGAAGGGCAGGTCACGGGTGGTTCCGGGATAAAGCTCGGCATGCGAGACATCGACTGTGGCCTCTGTCGGCCCATAGAGGTTGACTATCCGCGGGGCCGGCGCCCGTCGGCCGGCAAACAAACGGTGGAACCGCAGGACATGACCGGGCGGCAGGACTTCGCCGCTGCAGAAGACAAGGCGCAGATGCGAAACGCTGTCCGCCAGCCCCGGGGTGCTTTCCAGCAAGTCAAGGAGGGGGCCGAGCATCGACGGGACGAAATGCACCACCGTGACTCGTTGCTCGGCGACGGTACGGAGGATGTCCTGGGGGTCCTTCTCACCACCGGGGGCGAGCAGGACGACATGCGCTCCCGTGGCTGACCACCAGAAGAGCTCCCAGACAGAGACGTCGAACGATACGGGCGTCTTGTGCAACAGCACATCGCCGTCTCCGACCGGGTACTGCCGCTGCATCCACATCAGGCGATTGACTACCGAGCGGTGCTCGATCATGACGCCCTTGGGCTGTCCGGTGGAACCGGAGGTGTAGATGACATATGCCAGATCGCGAGGTCCAGCCGCCGCTTCGAGGGGCCCGTCCGGACCTCGCCGAAGCATGTCCACGGCCAGGCAGCGGGCGTCAGCCTCCCAGTGCGCCGCTTCCGCTGCGTCCGCATTGGGATGGGGCCGGCTCCCCGTGATGACCAGCCTGGCACCGCTGTCTTGCAGGAGGAAGCGGATGCGTTCTTGGGGGTAAGCAGGGTCGATCGGCACATAGGCACCACCAGCTTTCAGGACACCGAGAAGCACCGCCGGCAGCTCCGGGCCGCGTTCCAGAAGCACGGCCACCCGGTCGTCGGGGCGCACTCCTTCAGCGCGCAGGTTGTGCGCGATCTGGTTGGCCCAGGCGTCGAGTTCTGCGTATGTCAGAGCCGGATGTGAAGCTCCGGCGGCGACCGCAACCCGCCTGGGGGTACGCGCGGCCTGTTCCTCGAAGAGACCGTGCAGAGTCTTGTCCTGAGCGTAAACGGTACCGGTGGCGTTCCAAGTCCGCACAAGAAGGTCGTATTCCCCGGCGGAGAGCATCGGCAGGTCCCTAACCGGCTCATCAGGCCGTTCAACAGCCTCATGGAGCAGCGCCGAGATATGCCGGACCGCCGCCTTTATAGGAAAGTTCTCGTCGAAGACGTCGAGAGCGTAGTCGAGGTCGACGCGGACATCCCCTGTTACGTCGTACTCCCTGAGATGGACGGCCAGCGCGCACTGGTCGTGGCCGTGAGGCAGGGAAAACTTCTCGAATGAGAGCCCGGGGACGGTCTCGGGACTGGGCAGTCGCAGATAGGACAAAGTCACGTCGAACAGATGGCGTGGCCGGGTGCCGCCGGTGGGCAAAACCTGCAGCAAGTCCCCCAGGGCCAGACGTTGATGGCGCTTTGTGGTGAACGTAACCGCGTCGACCTGTGCCGCGATATCCCGCATAGCCAGGGCACCATGTACGGCAACCCGCAAGGGCAGCATGTTGGCGAAGTGGCCGACGGTCCGTCTCTCGGCCATTCCGTGCCGGTTGTGGAACGGGACGCCGAGCACCACCTCCTCGCAGCGGTGCACCCGGGAGAGGTAGGTCGAGAGCGCGGCGGTGAAGAACGCGAAAACCGAGCCGCCTTCTTCCCGGATTCGGTCGATGACCTTCCGCTCGATCGGGAAGCTGTGGCGGGCGCTGCGCCTGGTTCCGTCCGAATGTGGAGACGAAGGGATGGGAAAGAGCGGGGGGGCGATGTTGGCGAACGTCTCCCGGAAGAAGTCCCGGTCCCGCTGCCAGGAGGAAGACTGCCGATATCGAGCCTCCTCCGCAACGCACGCGATGTAGGAGGCAGGTGCGCTCGCCAGCGGGGCGCTGCCGCTTGCGGCCCTTCCGTAATCCGCGAGGATCTGGCGTGCGAACTGATCCATGCCCCAGCCGTCCACGATGATGTGGTGCGCGGCGAGGAAGAGATAGCTGGTTGACTCGCCCTCCGTCAGGAGCGCTAGGTCAAACAGGCGCCCCCCGTGAAGGATGAAAGGCCGGCGGGCTGCGCGTTCCATCCAGCCGAGGCATTCAGCACGGGGGTCCACTTCTTCAGAGAAGTCGATAATTTCGATGTCGGGTATAGAAATTTCTACCCACTGAGCAGGAACTCCATCCATTTCAGCGAAGCGCAGATGGAATGCATCGTTACGCTGTATGGCCCGCAGGACACATTCTTTCAGAAATTCCAGATCGACATCACCCGCGATGCGGATCGCACCTGCGACATTGAACTGGGGAAGATTCGGCGCTTGAGAGCTCGCCGCCCAGATGTCCCGTTGGTAGGCCGTCAGTGCAGTCGGGGACGCCGGGCTCATGGTCCTCTCCGATGGTGGGGGGAAAGCAGGTGAGCGAGACGATGTCTCGTACTTGCAAAGCGAGTTGACGAGGAGCGCGGCGCCTGGCTCCTCGTGTGTCACCGCGCGGTTTCAGGCGCCACGCTCCGTGCCGGGGGATGACCAGTCGACCCGCCACGTAGTGCGTCCGCCTCTCAGTTTCATTGCCGACATGAGATGGCGGCCGCATGAGAAAGAGATCACGCAGATATATGAAGGGGCAAGCCGGGAAAGTAATTGTGGGGTCCAGCCGCTCATTTAGTTCGGTGCACCGAACCATGATCCACGGTCTCGCGCGTGCCGACAGGCGGTGACTGCGGTCACATGCCCTGGATCAGACGAAGATCTCTGAGAGCGCCACCCGGCCGGACACCCCGAGCTTCCGGTAGGCGCTGGTGAGGTGGCGCTCCACGGCGCGTGACGTGACGTGCAACTTGGCGGCAATTTCCCGGTTACGTGCGCCGGTTGCCGCTAGGCGGGCCACCTGGAGCTCTCCAGGTGTGAGGGAGGACCAGCGGTCACTCCCCGCTTTGCGCGGCCGGGCCCCCGTCTTGGCCAATTCCACCGAAGCAAGCTCGACGAGCAGTGCCGCACCACACCGGCGCGCCAGCTCCACCGCCCTGCGCAGCCGCGCCCGTCCTTGTGCCAGGTCCCCCGCCGCCGTATCGCTGACACCGAGGTCAATCAACGTGCCGGCCAGCTCCAATGGGGCACCTGCCCCCTCCAGGTGCGTGACGCCGGCGGCCAGCATGCGACGTCCGTCTTCCCCACCGGTGGCTACGCCCAGCGCCCGCAGCGCCCTTCCAATGGCACGTGGGCTTTCCCACCGCTCCGCCAGTTGCATCTCCTCCTGTGCTAATCGGACGGCACGATCCCGCTCCCCTAGGGCCGAGTGCAAGAGGGCGGCGTCGGACCGCCACGTCAGCATCGCTGGATTCACCACCCCCTGACGTTCCAGCCTGCGCCCACAGTCCAGGACCGGGACCAGAGCGCCCGAGATGTCCCCGCGAGCCGCTCGCAACCGTCCGAGGGCAAGGTTGAGCACCGCGGTGTCCCAGCCGTCCATGTCACCGTCCCCGCCACAAGCGGCCGTCCGGTGGGCAAGCTCTTCCGCCTCCTCTAGCCGGGCGCTGTCGAGGAGCAACGTGATCATGTGCGCGGCGGCACTGCCGCGGAAACAACTGGGGGGTAGTTCGAAGAACTCGCTCATGGCGATGCCGGCGGTGTTCAGCGCCTCACGTACCTCACCGCGGTTCTGGTGAATCAGGGAGCGGCCGAGTGTGGTAGCGGCCTGCAGTATGCGTGCGCCAGAGCGTTCAGCACCTCGCTCGATCTCATCGAAGGCTCGTTCGGCTTCCTGCGCACTGTCGGCGTACAACAAACTCAGCGCCACAAAGAAGGCAAGTTCGGCAGAGCCCTCGCGTACCGCGAGACCTGAGCGCAACGCCTGGACGGCGAGCGCGCGGGTTCGCGCTGCGGAATGCCCCGCCAGCGCGCTTCGCAGGGCCAGAATGCCCAGCCGCCACACATCTTGACCGGCCGCGGCCTTCGATGAGATCACACCGGGAGAGGCATCCCCCTCGAAGTCCACTACGGACGATGTCTGATGCGCTGCGCCCAGGGCCCTGGCCAGCGTGTACTGCACCTGCAGTTGCGCGTCTATCTCCGTACATGCCAGAGCAGTTGGATCGGTCACCGCGGTGGATCGCAGAGCGGTCCCAATCTCGACCAGTACATCGACCGCCGCCCCCAGCCGCCCGCAGAGCAGATGGGCTGTGGATAACGACGCTGCCACCTTGCCCCGCCACATGGGGTCGTCAATCGTGGCGATCGCCTCACTGAGGTACCGGCTGGCAACCGCCGGATCCCGGTAGAGCAGTACACGGCCTAGTTCGGTAAGAAGATGCTGACGTATGGCCCCGGAGTCTGGCTGGCGCAGCGCACACCGCAGATAGGCCGCAGCATCCTCCGGGGCACCACGTCGCAGTGCGTCACCCGCAGCGGCCCGCAAGGACGGCACAACCCATGGCTCGGCAGCCGGATTCGCGATGTGCAGCAGATATCGCGCCACTTGCTCATTGCCACTGCCGGCTTCGTGGCTCAGTCGCGCGGCGCGCAGCCGCAGGGCAGACCGGTCGGCTGCGGACACCTCCGCCTCCAGCGCCATTCGCACGGCACCGTCTGCGAAAGTGATACCGCAAGAGCCTGACCGGAGGGCTCCGATGCGTTCCAGTGTGCGGATCGCCGTCGCGACGTCCGGTTCGTCGAGGTTCGCGACTACGGCCATAAACTCCGGAGAAGCGCCCTCGCCGGTCACCGCCGCTGCACGTGCCAGGGCCTGCGTCTCTGCCGGCTCTCTGCAGATCCGGGCATTGGTCAGCCGCGCACGGTACTGCCTGGCCTGTCCGGACAGCTCCTCAACGGAGGGGACATCACTGCCTTCTGCTCGTGGCAGGTGGCCGAGCAACTCGCGCACCAAACGGGGGTTGCCGCCAGTCACGGCCCGCAGGGCGCCGGGCAGTCCACCAGCGACGGCATCCTGCCGGCCCTCGCTCCGGAGCAGTTCCCCGATGCCGGCCGTGGTCAGTGGCGTCAAGATCACGCGCTGGCACCTAGGGTGGTCCAGAAGCCCCGCCAGGCCTGGCGCGCCCGAATAGGCCCCAGCCGCATCGGGAACGGACGTGACAGTGAGAAGGACGCGCATGCCGCTCAGCCGGCGTGCAAGATAGCCGAGCCACTGGATGGACTGCCGGTCGCAAAGGTCGATGTCGTCAATGGCCAGCAGCACAGCTTCTTCCGCGCACACAGTCCGGATGGTCCGGTGCAAGGCGCCGAAGACTGAGAAGAGCTCTTCCTGAGGCGGTGTGTCACCAATACCGGGTAAGTGCTCACCCCGGAGACCTGTGAAGAGCTGCTGCACCGCCCCCAGGGGCAAGTCGCGTTCGGCGGCCGAACACTTGGCCTCGAACACACGCATACCCCGACCGCGCTCCCGGGCTATCCAGTCGTTCAGCAACGCTGTCTTCCCGAGGCCAGGAGGACCCTCGACAACTATGACCCCGCTCGCACCGTCCCGGGCCTGGCATGCCAACAGCTCCAGGGCGGCGAGCTGCCCGACGCGTTCCACCATGTGCACCAACGAGTGTTCCTCCCATGAACGTGTCAGAGAATTCGCCCAGGGAGATGCACTCGGACAGCAACCGGTTTACCCCCGGTCTACCTTGTGACCAGCGGCAGACCCTCTTCGCCAGTGCCAAGTTGTCCCTCATACAAGGACATGCTTTTATTGCATATCCGGACATTTGCCATAGGTCGGCACTAGGCGCTGTAAGCAATGGATCAATCCGACACCGGCCGCCATCTCGGGGATGCCGTCAGCATGCGACTGCTGGGTATCGGACCGATTACAGGTGGTAACGAAATGGAAGGTATCTTACGGCGTGTCTACGCTTGGGGTCGCGGGAGCCTGGATTCCATCACGACGCCAAGTGACATCGTCCCCGAGCGAACGATCATCGCCGAATCGGCCGAGCTGCTGCCCAGTCTTCTCGACAGTGACCTGTGCGGTCCAGGGGCATTGATACTGTGCCCATCCCCTCATGCGGCAGTCCTCACCCGCGGAACAACGGTCTTTCCCTACGCCGGCTCACTCTCCGCAGTCGGCGACGAGATACTGCTGGGGGAAGGTCTCGTCGTGGAAGTTCAGGAGTACGCCGCGACCCATGAACTTACTGTCATCGGCCCCACTTTGACCCGCATAGCCAGTGAGAATGATTTCCGCTCCTTCATCTACGACGCGGACCGCGCCAAGGAGTACGGCAGCTTCCCTCTCGTGCTTCTCGATCCCATGGTTCAGCTGTGTGACTTGTGCGTCCTTGGCGGCGCTCACCTGTGCGGTGGCCCCCGTCGCCGACTGCTCGTAACTTTGGCAGGCGAGGTCAAGACGACTCCGTTCGGGACTACGCTTGGCGGCGTGGAGGATGGCCTTTCCTCCATCAGCGCTTCCTGGAAGTTCCGGCGGCGCCCTCCCGGCTCAGGCTGTCCCGTCTGCCTCAGCCAGGTCGTTCCGCTCGCCACTGTCGACGCAGCACATCAGCAACGGCCGTGGCTCTCTCGCTATCTGCATGCCCTGAACGCCCTGCGGTCAGCGGCAGAAGCGGGGTTGACCGATTTGGACGTATCCGGTTTCGGCGGACGGCTCATCCCGGAGCTCACCCCAGTCAGAGCCACGGCCGACTTCACACTCGCCGCCTCCGACTCTCCGATCCTGCTCTTCAACAGCCATATAGCCCTTCTGCACGACCCCCGCAGCAAGCGGCAGTTCCAGCTCGGCCCAAGCGCTGCCCGGCTTGTAGAACTCATGTTGGTTTATGGGGACCACGACGCGGCCGCCGATGCCGCCGTCCTCCATCTTGAGGTTGCCCCGTACACCGCCCACTCCGCGCTCACCCAGGTCACTCGCCGACTCGCGGGTAACGGCATCACACTCATCGGGTCCCGCGGTATGCGCGGCAGCGGACCGACCGAGTCATCCTGGCCACGTGACCACGATGCCGTTTCCAGCCAAGACCCGTTCAACGAATGGCTCTCCCAGGCAGTGGCCCCGTCGCGGCTGCGGCCACGCATTCCCCGGCCCAAGAGTGGCTGACAGGCCTCACCACGGGCGTTCGGCCCCTTGAGCCAAAGCACTGATGGGCCGCGACGGCGCCATCGGCCACGTCACTTGTTAACCGCGTCCAACGCGTCGACGATGCCGAAGCCATAAAAGCTGTTTACATGCTTCGAGCCGGTACACGGGGCATCGGCCTGATCGGAGCCCTCTCGTGGAGACGGCTTGCTGGGACAACCCGGGTTGTCGGCCTGCGCCTTGAGACGCCACATGATCTCTTGAGGGCTCGCTTTGGGATGCTTGCTCTTAATGAGCGCAGCGACACCCGCGGTGTGGGGCGACGCCATCGACGTGCCCTGGAGGTAGGCGTAGTCGCCGTCAGGCATGGTGGACAGAATACGGCCGTCCTTGGCTGGAGCCTTGGGCACTTGAGCCACATCACCGCCAGGTGCCGCGACGTCGATCTGGTGCAGGCCATAGTTGGAGTAGGCCGACTTGAGACGCTCAGGACCGGTGGCGGCCACGGTGACTACGCCGGGAAGCTGCGCCGGGATGTCCCAGCAGATAGAGGGGTTAACATCACGGCTGACCGGAGACGAGTCGTTAGGACTTGAGGCATCAGTGATCGACTTAGCCGCCAGATCGTAGTTGGAATTGCCGGCCGCGGCCACATGAACGATGCCCTTGTTCTCGGCGAACTTTGCGGCCCTGTTGACAGCTTCGACCACAGCTGCCTGATCTGAGTTCTCCTTGCAGTGGAACATCCACGGGTCGATGTAGTAACTGTTGTTCGTGACCTGGACGTCGTGTTCCGCCGCGAACATGAAAGCGCAGATGACAGCCTCAGCGTAATAGAGGCCCGACGGCTCGCTTACCTTGATCGAAGAGATCCTCACGCCCGGCGCAACACCGGCCACGCCGACACCATTGCGGGCCGCAGCGATGGTCCCAGCAACGTGAGTGCCGTGGTAGTCATCCTTGGTGTTCGGGCGCCAGGCGCCCTTGGAATTATCCGCTTTCCCGCCTACGCAGTTGGCGGACTGCTTCACGGAGAAGTTGGGGGCGAGGTCAGGGTGGGTGTCGTCGACCCCGCTGTCGATGACCGCGACTGTCACCTTACGACTGCCCTGCGTAACCTTCGAAGCCTTGTCAGCCCTGATGGCCGCGATATCCCACTGCAATGACTCCAACGGCTCGCGCTTTCCAGGTTTGGAGGCACTTCGGCGTGGTGCGCGCACCTTGACCGGCTTGCCCACATCAGACCCGTGGGATGCGAGGGGGGCCGTCCGTGTGGCGCCCACCGACTGCACTCCTTCGGCATTACGCAGAGCCGAAGAAAATCCCGCGTTCGGCGACCGGACGATGAGTACACCGATTCTGCTATGACTGGCAACCACAGATCCGCCCGATGCGGCAATGGCCTTCTTCACAGCGCTCATCGTTTTCGCATCGGTTTTCGTGGTGTTCACCACGTACGATAACTCCGGCTCTGTGGGACCCATCAAGCGTTTTCCAGCCGCGTCCTGCGTGGGCGCGGTAGCCGTCGTTCCTCGCGCGGTCGCGGGCTGCGGGACTCCGAGCAGCCCCGCGACACCGAAAGCGAGGACCATCGTAAGCAAACGCCTCGAAGAGCCCCTCACCATGTGCCTCACTCATCCATCCGTTCTCTGGAGTACGCACACAGGAGCGCCGCACACGGCTCGCGTGACGATCGGATGGCCCATATGGGTGCGAATGCGGTGTCCAGCGCATCTGGCACGTGAAATGACGGATGGCAGGCACGACGGCAGGCGATACCTGCTGTCAGCCGCGCCGGGCGATGATGCGATAGGCGTTGGACAGCCGTGTGCGGCGCACGAGTGGGGCGAGAGCCTGGTCCGCGACCCACGCCGCCAGCAGGAAGGGTGCTGCGGCCAGGACCAGAAGCACTCGGGCCAGACGGGCGGGCAAACGCGGGCGTTCGGGGAGCCATGGAGCATCGTCCGGCGGCAGGATCCTGGTGAGCAGGAACCACGTAGCGCAGACCAGATCCGCCGGGATATGCGGCTCCTGGCGATCGGTGGTGACGATGGTGAATCCCTGCGACTCCAGCTCCCGGCAGAGATTGGCGATGGGCATCACATGCAGATGCTGAGGCTGCAGCCATGGCACCCACCACTTTCCCAGCAGACGGCCATAGACCGATTCTGGGTCGGGTACCTCGATCATCAGATGCCCGCCTGGGCGCAGCGCGGAGCGCGCCGCAGCCAGCTCCCGCTTGGGGTCCGGGGTGTGCTCAAGGTAGTGGAACATGCTGACGACGTCGTACCGCTCGGTCATCTCGTCCACGAGATCGACGAAGAATCCCCGATAGGACCGGGAGATGCGGCCTGCCGCAACCGCGCGCTCCACCCCCTCGCAGTTGTCGAGTCCGTCAAACACCGTTGCGGGCAGAACCTTTTGGGCAGCCGCGCAGAAGTGACCGTGCGAGGTACCCACATCCAGCCAGTTACTGGGCTGACTCAGCCGGCGCATAGCCCGGGCGCTCGCCTGGAAACGCTTGACGCTGCCCCTTCCTTGGAACAGCTTCGCGGTGGCTTCCTCCCCCAGGCCGTCGTAGAAGTCTCGGTAGTAGAAGTCCAGGCCCACCTGGCTGAGTCTGGGATTCTGAAAGACATGCCCGCAGTCGCGGCACTCATCGAGAACAAACTGCCCAGGCTTCGATTGGACAAGATCGGTTGTACGTAACCGCTCACGCACTATCGGAGAGGCACACCACGGGCAGTCGGTTCGCGGGGCTGAGAAAAATTGATCAGTGCCTTGCGCTAGTTCCTCCCGGTACGCTGGGCGCAGAGCGGCGATCTGTTGCGTGCGTTTCATGATCTTCGCCTTCCTGTCACGCACATCGCTGCACTTCGCTCGGTTCGGCGGCTGCTCCCCCTCGCCGCGAAGATGCCGCCTGCCGCCACGGGAACCGCCATCGCCGTCTCCCCGAAAATCGTCACAAGCTTCGATCGGGTGCGGTGGTCTCAGGTTCATTACCGACACTCGTCATACCAGAGCGTCAACCACGGTATCAAACTATGACAAAGTGGGATGATCATGGCATGACGCGAACCACTAGTTTCCTGCTTGATGCACCTGAGGCCGACACTGGCGCCTGCGCTGACTCGATCGACACCATCTTCGACCCCACAACGTTCCGGCATCTGGAAACCCTGGGCGTTGGGCACGGCTGGCGCTGTTGGGAGGTGGGCGCCCACAGCACATCTGTTGTGTCCTGGATGGCCAAGAAGGTCGGTCCCACGGGCAAGGTGATCGTGAGCGCCACCGATCCATCATCCATCGTTCGGGGTGTCCGGTCACCGGTCGAGGTCCTCGTCCACGACTTTGGAGTGGAAGAACCGCCCGGAGCTGGGTTCGACCTGGTGCACGCCCGACTCGTTCTGCATCACGCGCCGGATCCAGAAAGAGCGTTACGGTCCATGGTCAAGGCCTTGCGCGTCGGTGGTCGCCTTCTCGTCGAGGATGCTGATCTCTCCTTGCAGCCCCTGGCCTGTCCAGACGAGCACAGTCCTGCTCAGCAGTTGGCCAACCGGCTCAGAAGAGCATTTCACCAGTTACTCACAGCGCACGGTGATGACGTCACTTACGGCCGCAGGCTCCCCCGCTTATTACGCGACGCCGGGCTTCAGCGAGTGGAAGCAGATGCCTACTTCCCGCTCAGCTCACGTGCCAGCACCGCACTCGAGTACGCGACCATTCACCAGATCCGGCGCCGGCTGATCGCCGCGGGGCTCGCCACCGACGACGATATCGACCGTCACCTGGCGAACATCTCCGCAGGAGCTATGGATCTGGCCACTGCGCCGATGATCTCGGCCTGGGGTCGAAGGTCATAAGCATGGCGGTCGTCTGAGGGCGACAGCAGCACGAGCTCTCCGTCTCTCCTGCAAGAAGATGAACGGCAGCGTGAGGACAGCTTCGGGGGCCGGAGAAGACCGGCCCCTGGAAGATCTACTTGACCGAGCCTGCCATCACCCCCTGCACGAAGTGCCGCTGGAACGCGAAGAACACGACCACCGGGACCACCAGGGACAGGAACGCGCCCGGTGCCAGGACGTCGATGTTGCTGCCGAAC
>Ga0164243_10004128_pt1 | contig 22875 bp, 22 predicted proteins | sample OricompcompostOP_FD_108781 | JGI IMG/M metagenome (GOLD analysis project Ga0164243, IMG submission 108781) | Organic Plus compost microbial communities from Emeryville, California, USA - Original compost - Organic plus compost (OP) | ecosystem: Engineered > Solid waste > Mixed feedstock >...
ATGTTTTATCCGATTCTCGCCATCTGCATCGGCGCCTCCGCCGGCGCCCTGCTGCGCTGGCTGCTGGGCACGCGCCTGAACGCGCTGTTCCCCGCCATTCCACCCGGCACGCTCGCCGCCAATCTGGTCGGCGGTTATCTCATCGGCGTCGCCGTCGCCTGGTTCGCCAGCCACCCGACGCTGGCGCCGGAGTGGCGTCTGCTGGTCATCACCGGCTTTCTCGGCGGGTTGACCACGTTTTCCACTTTTTCCGCCGAGGTGGTCACGCTGCTCCAGGAAGGGCGGATAATCTGGGCCATGACCGCGATCGCCGTGCATGTGGCCGGTTCACTGCTGATGACGTTGTTGGGAATCGTCACCGTGGCGCTGCTGCGCGGACATTGAGACACGAGGCGGCCACGGCGCCGGGAGGACCATCCGATGACTACCGTACAGGGTTTTCAAATCACGTTTTTCACCCAGCAAAACCGCCGCCACCACGAAAAGGCCGTCGCCGAGTGGCTGGTGGACACCGCGCACGAACTGGGCATTCGCGGCGCGACGCTGCTGATGGGTGCGGAGGGTTTCGGCCACGACCGACGCCTGCACAGCTGGCGCTTCTTCGAATTGTCCGAACAGCCGGTCGAAGTGGTGATGGCGGTGAGCGCCGACGAGGAGAAAAAACTGTTCGAGCGCTTGCGCGCGGAAAAACTGCCGGTGTTTTACATCAAATCGCCGGTCGAGTTCGGCACGCTGGGCGATGATGCCTAGGGCCTGCCGCCATCGCTGTCGGCAGCCGTTTTCCGATCCAGCGAGGCGATGCGATATCGCGGGCACATCAAACAACGCAGCCGGGCGAAAAACGGCTCCCGCCCTGCGGGCCGCAACTGAAAAAGCGCCTCTGCCGCTGATTTGGGTTCGCCGAACTGCGCTGCTCGCGTCCGGAGCGGACGCTTTCAAGCGCAACGGTGATCTCTCAATGCGTGTCGATGAGTCCTGCCCGTCAGCGGCGGATTCCCTTCTTGTCGCCGTAGAACGCCTGGATATGCGCGAGATCGGCGGCAAAATCACCGGTGGGTCGGAACAGCGGTCCGAATCCCAACTGGCGGCGCCCGGCGTCGATGAAGCCCAGTTGAATCGGCACGCCGGCGCCCAGCGCAATGTAATAAAAACCGCTTTTCCAGCGCTCCACCCGGGAGCGGGTGCCCTCCGGCGGAATCAGGATCACCAGTTCCTCGCGCGTACCGTATAACGTCGCCAGTTGCGCCACGCGGTCATTGGCCTTGCTGCGGTCGACGGCGATGCCGCCGAGCCAGCGCATCAAACCGCCGAAAGGCCGCGCGAACAGACTGTCCTTGCCCAGCCAGTGCAGGTCCAGGCCGAGTTTGAGCGCGGCCATCAACATCAGCGGAAAATCCCAGTTGCTGGTGTGCGGCGCCGCGATCAGCACGTAGCGCGGCAGCGCCGGCACCTCGCCCACCACGCGCCAACCCGAGACGCGCAACAACAGAGCGGACAGCGCGCCCAGCAATTCCCGCAACAGCGGCGTGCGAAACAAGGTTCTGGTCATTCAGGCTAACACCCCAACTCAGCGGTTGGTCCCCATCGTTTATTGCTGCGATTGTTTTCAGCCGATCGGGACGCTCGGCGACGCGTATTTTCCGCAGATAACCTCGGCCTGAAAAGCGCGCGGAAAGCAGTCGCCGTCCGATCGCCCGCTTTTTTCGTTTCGCGCACTATTCACAGCCGGGGATTTCTTCCCTCTCGCGTTCTCGTTATGGATAATGAATAAAGCCAACCAGTGCCAAAACGCCGGGGCTGTTTCCGCCACACTATGAGGCAGTTTTTCCCCTCAACCTCAACGCATCCGTGGATCGGCCCGGCAAACACATGTACGACGGAAAGAATAAGAGAACCCTGCCCATGCCCCAGCATTCTTCCCGAACCTCCGGCGAGACCTGCTCCGCCCAGGAATTGCGCCGCGCCCGCCATACCCATCGGCGCGCGCAGGCGCTGACCCGCAGCTGCCTGGACGACGTGCGCTGCGGCCGCGGCATCGACGCAGCGGCGGTCAAAACCGTGGTGACGGACTGCGTGCGCAGCCTGCAGCGCAATCCCGACCTGCTGTTGTGGCTGGGAAAAACACAACCGGACGGCGAGGACACCGCCACCCACAGCCTCAACACCGGCCTGCTCGCCATCGCCTTCGGCCGCTACCTCGGCGCCGCCGAGGACGATCTCAACCGTCTGGGAGTGGCCGGGCTGCTGCACGATGTCGGCAAGATGCACACGCCGCCCGCGCTGCTCAACAAGGCCGGGCCGCTCGATGCCGGGGAATTCTCCATCGTGCAGCGCCACACCCAGCACGGCCACGATATTCTCCGGGACCACGGCCGCCCGTTTCACGGCGCCATGGAGGTGGCCTACAGCCACCACGAAAATCTCGACGGCAGCGGTTATCCGCGCCGCATCCGGTCGACCGACATTTCCCGTTTCACCCGCATCGTCATGCTGTGCGATGTCTACGACGCGGTCACCAGCGATCGGGTCTACCGCCGGGCGGCGCCGTCGTCGCAGGCGCTGCGCATCATCGCGCAGCAGACCGGCAGCCGTTTCGATCCGAAACTGGCGCGCCAATTCATCGATTTCATCGGCCCCTACCCGCCGGGTTCGATCGTCGAACTGGCGAGCGGCGAAGCGGCCGTCGTCATCGGCAGCAACAGCAGGCATCCGCGTCTGCCGCGCATCATCGTGGTGCGCAACGGCGACGACAGCCCCACCGACCACATCCTCGACCTGGAACACTGCGCGCGGCAGCAGCACTCGCCGCGGCTGATCCAGCGTCTGCTGCCCAACGGCAGCCGCAACATTCACATCGAGGATTATCTGGACAAGCTCGACCGGCGCCGCTGAGTCGCGCCGTCAGATTCCCTGGTCCGACGCGCCCTCCTCCGGCGAGGGAAACGCCGCGGCGAACTCGCCGGCGTGCAGGCTGATCCATTCCTGCGCCGCCTGCTCGCCGTCGAGCGCGCGCCCCTGCTCGGTCAACATCTGCTGGCGGTACGCCTCGATCTGGCTCAATTGCTCCACCATGCGCAGCCGGAACGCATCCTTGTTGCTGAACTGGATACCCACCTCGAAACCCTGGCGCTGGGGACGACACCAGGCGACGACGCCATTGACCCGGTAGTCGGGCCAGATCTTGGGAAAGCTCAGCACCACCGGACAACCGGCGGGCAGCGCTTCGTCCACGCTGCACGACAGGCCGCCGGCGCCGATGTTGTGCAACAACGAGGTATCCGCGCCGCGTCCCTGCGCCGCTGACAATTGGATGGGAATGGAGCCGGGGTGCCGCACGAATCTGCGCATTGCCTGCACCTTGATGATTTTCGGCAGTATACACAGGCGCGCCGCGCCATCCGGTATCCGGACGCGCGCAGCGGCCGTCAGACCCAGTCGCTAAAGGGTGAATCGAAATCCAGGTCGACCGGTTGGCCGAAGCCCGGCACGGCGATGGCGCGGCTCGAATAATCGAGATCGGCGCCGTCCATGACGTTGTGATCGAATTTGTACACCGGCTCCAGCTTGCCCTCGCAGGCGTCGGCGTCGTAGCGCTCGGCGCGTTCACACACCGCCTCGTTGCGTTTGCGCCAGGCGCGCAGGGCGTCGGCACCGTGGTGTTTTTCCAACATGCGCAGCGCCACGTGCGGCGCGAACAAGGCGGCGGAGGCATTGTTGCCGCCGAACCCCTTGGCGTTGAGGATCGCCGTATCCATCTGCCGCGGATCGACCTCGATATGCTCGCGGCTGATGTGCAGATGGCTGCGGTGCACGTCATCCGCCACGTGGTCGATGGTCTTGATGCCGGGAATCAGGCCGTGCGCCCACACGCCCAGGCTGGCCGCCAGCTGATCGCCGGGCGCGACGCCCAGGCTGTGGCCGATATAGGCCTTGATCGCCGCCACCGGCCAGCTTTCGATGCCGAACAGCTTGGCCACCTCGTTGAGGATATGGGATTCGGTGACGCGGTTTTGCGGCGTGCTGGTGCCGTGGGCCTGCACGAAGGAACGGCGGCGCACCGATTCCTCGCCGAGGATGGCGCGCGCCGACGCGCAGGCCTTGGCGACGGTGAGGTAATTGCCGACGCCGGGGCCGGAAATGGATTTCTTGTGGCCGTCGGCGTTGATGAAGACATCGGTCACCGCGCCGTACACGGTCGCGCCCAGCTCCAGCGCCAGCTCGTCGTCCATCAGCACCACATACTGGGCGCCCTCGGCGATGGTGAAACCGCAGTTGGTGCTGAACGGGCGCGCGGCGCGGCGATGATCCGGCACAGTCAGGCCCTTGTCGGCGTCCAGGGCCAGCAGGTCCTTATCCGTGGCCAGCGCGCCCATCGCCGCGAAGCCGTCCATCACCTCCGGCAGGATCGGCGCCTCGCTGGCGCCCACCACCGCCACCCGGGCACGGCCGGCGCGGATGTCATCCACGCCCTGGCGCAGGCTGTAGAGGAAGGTGGCGCAGGCGCCGGCATTGCCGCCGGTGCTGCCGACATTGCCGAGCACATAGGCGTTGACGAAATCCGCGGTCATGTCGAGCAGACCGAAGGGCAGCTGTTTCGAGGTGACGCGCTTGCCGCGGAAGCGGCCGCCGAGCATGCCGCCGTTGCCGTTTTCATCGCACTGGCTGAGCGCGCTGCCGGCGTAGCAGCTGATCTGGTCCGGCGCGACGCGGGCACAGATCGCCTGCCAGTCGATGCCGAGCGAGCCGAGCGCGTCGGAGGCGGCGAAAATCGCCATCTGCAGGGCGCGCGGATGGTTGCGCGACTGGTACAGCTTGCCCGGATCGAAACCACTCGGCAGCTGCCCCGCCGCCTGCACCGGAAACACTTCGCCGCCGGGCAGCAGAAACTCCGCATCGCCGTCGATCTCCACCCGCACATTGCGCCCGTCCAGGTCGGCGACGCGCCAGTTCGGCGGCAGCACCTCCGGCAGGTTGCGCGCGCGGGTGACGAAGCCCAGCGCCTGGCCGTTCGCCTCCAGCGGCAGGCGCCGGTTCAGCGGCGCGTTGTCGACATCGAACCAGGCGCCTTCGATGCGCCGGATCAGCGTGTGCCGCAGGATGCGCTCGCGCTCGGCGGCCCCGCCCTCCAGCTGCATCAGCGCGGCAAGGCTGCGCAGGGTCTTGTCGACCGTCGATTGGTCCAGCGCGTCGACCACCAAACGTCGGTAACCGTGGTGGAAGGAACTGCGACCAGCGGCGTTGACGCCGCCGAAACCGACGATCAGGGGCAATCTGGCCATAGCAAATCCTTAATACGGGCAGGAGAAAATGATCGGTTCAGCACAGAAAACCGTGGAATGAACGGCATTGTAATGCGGAATGGAGACACTATACTGGCGAAACCAGCCATTAAATTGGACTTATCAGCCACCGGGTTTGACCTTGCCGCACATCACCCTGCTCGCCCTGCCCAACGCGCTCGCCTCCAGCCTGTCGCTGCCGATGGAAATGCTGACCGCCGCCGACAGCCTCGCCCGCGCCGGCAACCAGCGCCGGGCGGCGCTGCGCCTCGATCTGGTCGGCCCCGGCAGCGACACCGCGACCACCGCCAGCGGCCTGACCCTCAAGCTCAGCGGCCATTGGCGCGGCATCGAACGCACCGACCTGCTGATCGTGCCGGCGCTGTGGCGCAATCCGCTGGCCAATCTGCGCCGCCACCCGGAACTGCTGCCCTGGCTGCGCCAGCTGGCGGCGGCGGATACGCGCCTGTGCGCGGTCGGCACCGGCAGTTTCCTGCTGGCGGAGGCCGGCCTGCTCGACCACCTGCCGGCCACCACCCATTGGTTCTATTTCGATCAGTTCGAACGCCGCTACCCACAGGTGCAATTGAAACGCCGCCACCTGATCACCGAGGCCGGCGCCATCTTCTGCGCCGGTTCCGTGAACTCGGTGGCGGACCTGACCATCCATTTCATCGAACTGTTCTACGATCGCCGCATCGCCCGCAAGGTGGAGGCGCAGTTCTCGCCGGAAATCCGCCGTCCCTTCGAGAGCCACGTCTACAGCGCCGGCCGCGCCGACGTGCACAGCGATGAGCTGGTGGTGCGGGCGCAGGACGAACTGCGCGAACGGCACACGCAGGATCTGCGCATGCCGGAGCTGGCGCAGAAGCTGGGGCTGAGCCTGCGCTCGCTGAACCGGCGCTTCAGGCAGGCCACCGGCATGAGCCCGCTCGCCTACCAACAGCAGCAGCGCCTCAACACGGCCCGCGAACTGCTGCGCACCAGCAATCTCTCCATCGCCGAGGTGGCGTTGCAGACCGGTTACAGCGACAGCGGTTATTTCTGTCGCCTGTTCCGCGACACCATGAAGCAGACGCCGCGCGAATACCGGCGCTCGGTGCGCGGCAAGCTGTTCCGCCTGAACTGAACAAAGGGGCGAACTTGTCTGACAATACCCGGGTGTGGCTAAATGTTCGCCTTTTCTCCGCCCTCGGGCTTGTTTCGAAGGACTCCACCATGACCAATTCCGTTGTAATCGTCGGCGGCGCACGCACGCCGATGGGCGGCCTGCAAGGCAGCCTCAGCGGCGCCACCGCCGTCGACCTGGGCGTCACCGCGGTCAGCGCCGCCGTCGAGCGCGCGGGCCTCAAACCCACCGACATCGAAGAAGTGATCCTGGGCTGCGTGCTGCCCGCCGGCCTCAAGCAGGGCCCGGCCCGGCAGGTGACGCTGCGCGCCGGCATCCCCAACACCGCGGGCTCGGTCACCGTCAACAAACTGTGCGGCTCCGGCATGCAGGCGACCATCTACGCCTGTGACCAGATCGCCTCCGGCTCCTTCGACACCATCGTCGCCGGCGGCATGGAAAGCATGACCAACGCGCCGCACCTGCTGCCCGGCGCGCGCGGCGGCGTGCGCACCGGCCACGTCGAACTCAAGGACCATATGTTCTTCGACGGCCTGGAATCGCCGGACGGACGCCTGATGGGCTCGTTCGCCCAGGAAACCGCCGACGCCAACGGCCTCACCCGCGAGCAGATGGACGAATTCGCCGTGCAATCGCTGCAACGCGCCCAGCTCGCGATCAAAAGCGGCTGGCTGGAAGCGGAGATCGTGCCGGTCACGATCAAAACCCGGCAGGGTGAAGTGGTGGTGAAGGACGACGAACAACCGCTGACCGCGAAACTGGAAAAAATCCCGAACCTGAAACCGGCTTTCAAAAAGGACGGCACCATCACCGCCGCCAACTCCAGCTCCATTTCCGACGGCGCGTCGGCCCTGGTGCTGATGAACGAAGCCGTGGCCAAGGAGCGCGGCGTGCGTGCGCTGGCGCGTATCGTCGGCCATGCGCGCAATTCGCATCAGCCGGAACTGTTCACCACCGCACCGATCGGCGCCATCCAGAAACTGCTGAAAAAAATCGGCTGGAGCAAGGATGAAGTCGATCTGTGGGAAATCAACGAAGCCTTCGCCATGGTGACCATGCTCGCCATTCGCGATCTCGGCCTGGACCCGAACAAGGTCAACGTGCACGGCGGCGCCTGCGCCCAGGGCCACCCGATCGGCTCCACCGGCTCGCGTCTGATCGTGACGCTGATTCACGAGCTGCAACGCTATGGCAAAAAACGCGGCATCGCCTCGCTGTGCATCGGCGGCGGCGAAGCACTGGCGGTCGCCATCGAACTGGTTTGATCACGCGAAATAAAAAATGCCCGGTTTCCACCGGGCATTTTTGTTTTTGCGCAGCGTTTTGCAGATTTGCTTTTTTCAGGTTTGACAACATCGCCACATTTGCATAACCTGCAAAGGCATTGAATCGCAAACTTTTTTGCCGCGCTGGTGATCAATCGCAAGCGTCGAACGCAACACGAAAAAAAGCACCGTACCACGATAACACGCACGTATAAAAACGCACGCACGAAAAAAGCCGTATCAGGATACTCTCAAAAAAGACGTGCGATGACAGACAGCGGTCGCTTCGTCGAGCCGTCATGCTTAGCGCAAAACCCGTTCGATTTTTGTCCACGCTACAACGATTGATACGCTGCAACGATTGATATTACGACCACTGAAAAAACCGGTGATTGAACTCATCCATTGCAAGCAGAAAACCATTGCAAGCGCGAACCTTCATGCAATTACATCCGCCGACAAACCTTTCAATCATTTGATTCATTGAATTATGCAGACAACAGTCAAGTGGTTTAACACCGCAAAAGGGTATGGATTCCTGGAGAACGGCACGGGCCCCGATATCTATGTCAACGCCAAGAGCCTCAAGGGCGCAGACAAACTGACCACCGGGGATCTCGTCGAATTTGAATGTCATGTCTTCGAAGGCAAGCTGGTGGCGCGCCAGGTCAAACCCGCGCGTAAACAGCGCTCGCCGTTCAACAAGATTCAACAGCCCCATTTCGTGATGCAATAAGCATCCACAGCGGCACCGCCGCTGCGTTTTCCTGTTCACCGAAAACGTTCGGGTGACCGGGCTGCGTACGCGTTCAACATCGCGTCTGCAACGGCGCGGAATGCGCTCGCCGCTGCATACCGCGGTCAGGGTTTATCGACTTTACCGGCCGACCGATCTGCATTGCGCGCTCAACCTTCAGCCCTGCGATCAGTGCGGATCAAAAACCGTCAGCGATCGAAATCAGCCGCAATAAGCGGGTGCGTTGCATCGTGGGCTGAGAGATTCGTTCGCCGCGATACGGCTGGCAACCTGCGCTGCGGCCCAGCCTTCGGCCAGTGAAATATTCATCGAGCTGCGCCGATAAAAAACCAGCAATCGAAATCACCCGCGATGAGCGGCGCCGGATCATGGGCTGAGGGATTCATGCGGGTTCGCCGCGATGCAGCGGGCAACGCGCGGGCGCGTTCAGACTTCGGGTCAAGTTAAAAGCTCATCGGCGGCGCTGGCAAAAAACAGCCGGCAATCGAAATCAGCCTGCGATGAGCGAACGACTTACATCATGGGTTGAGGGATTTGTGCATGTTCATCGCAATATGGCGGGCGACCTGCTTGGCGCGCTCCGCCTTCGGCCCGGCGAAATGCTCATCGACGGTGCCGATGAAAAACCCCAGCCAGCGGTCGAAATCGGCCGCGGTGAGCGGCCGCTTGGCATGCACGGCGCGGTGAATGTTCATGGTGTGGCGCCGGTAATCGCCCTCGCCCAGCAGCAGTTTTTGCCAATAGCTGCGGATCAGCGGCAGGTGGTGCTCGAGGTCCACCGCGGCGACTTCCAGGAAAATCGGCGCCAGCTGCTCATCGCGCAGCATCTTGCCGTAAAACGCCTCAACGAAAGACTGAATATGCTGCGGACTGTCCAGATCGGGTTTCATCGCCAGAATCCTCCGACATAACCAGGCTCGTCAGGATTTTTTCTTGGCTTTTTTCACGTGTTTCATCAACCGGCGCCGACGTTCGACCTGGCGCTCGGTCAATTTGTTGCGGCGTCCCGCGAAAGGATTGTCGCCGGTTTTGAACTCGATGCGAATCGGCGTGCCCACCATGTTGAGTTCGCGCCGATAGACGTTTTCCAGATAGCGTTGATAGCTGACCGGCACCTTCTCGGTCTGGTTGCCGTGGACAACGATCAACGGCGGATTGTTGCCGCCGGAGTGGGCGTAGCGCAGCTTGATCCGGCGCCCGTTCACCAGCGGCGGCGAATGCTCGATCACCGCCCGCTCCAGAATCTGCGTCAGCTTGTGCGTGGCCAGTTTTTGCGTGGCGGCGCGGTAGGCGGCGCGCACCGACTCGTACAGGTGGCCGACACCGGTGCCGTGCAGCGCGGAGATGAAATGGATCTGCGCGTAATCGACGAATTGCAGCCTGCGCTCCAATTCGTTTTTCACCATCTGCTTGTGATCGTGGTCGAGCCCGTCCCATTTGTTGACCGCCACCACCAGGGCGCGGCCGGCCTCGACGGTATGGCCGAGCAGATGGAGGTCCTGGTCGACCAGACCCTCGCGCGCGTCCAGCACCAGAATCACCACATTGGCGTCGTCCACCGCCTTCAGGGTCTTGACGATGGAGAATTTCTCCACCACCTCGCTGACGTTCTTGCGCCGGCGCACCCCCGCCGTATCGATGATGGTGAACGCCTCGCCCTCGCGCTCGTAGCGGATGTACACGCTGTCCCGCGTGGTGCCGGGCTGGTCGTAGACCACCACCCGGTCCTCGCCGAGCAGACGGTTCACCAGCGTCGATTTGCCGACGTTGGGCCGGCCGACGATGGCCATCTTGATGCCCGGATCAAGCGCCTCCGATTCCGGCTGCGCCTGCTCATCCTCGGGGAACAGCGCCAGCACCGCCTCCAGCAGCGGCCGGATGCCGCGCCCGTGGGTGGCCGTGGTGGGATAGACCTTGTCGGCGCCGAGCCGGTAGATATCCGCCAGCGCCACGTCCTCGTTGACGCCGTCGATTTTGTTGGCGACGAAAAACACCGGTTTGTTCTGTGCGCGCAGCCGTTGCGCCAGTTGCTCGTCGGTGGCGTTGAGTCCTTCGCGCGCATCCATCATGAACAGCACCGCGTCGGCCTCGTTCACCGCCTGCTGCGACTGCTGCGCCACCGCCGAATCGATGCCCTCCTCCTGGCCGGTGATGCCGGCGGTGTCGATCACGATGAAATGGCGGCCGCTGTAATGGGCCTCGCCGTACTGGCGGTCCCGGGTCAGGCCGGGAAAGTTCGCCACCAGCGCGTCCTGGCTCTTGGTGAGACGGTTGAACAGGGTCGATTTACCGACGTTGGGGCGCCCCACCAGGGCAATGACCGGAATCATCATTTTTTCTCGACGAGGCGATAGGCCGCCAGTTTGCCGCTGTTACCGTAGACGTACAGCATGTCCTCGACCACCAGCGGCGCCACGCGCACGCCGTCGCTGTCGACCCGCTCGCGCGCCACGAAGTGCCCGTCCACCTGCGACAGCAGATGCACATAACCTTCGAAATCGCCGACCGCCACGTAGTTGTTCCAGGTGGCGGTGCCGCTCAGCTTGCGCCGCGACAACGCGGTCTGCTCCCAGCGCACGCCCTGGTCGTTCTTCGCGAACGCGGTGATGTCGCCCTTGGCGCCGGCGACATAGATATTGTTGAAGCCTTCGCTCATGCCGACGTAGCTGGAAGCGCCGCGCTCCCACAGGCGGCGACCGCTGTGCACGTCCAGCGCGACCAGGCGGCCCTGGTACGACACCACGTAGAGCACGTCGTCGCTGAGCAGCAGATCGCCGGCGATGTCGATCTGCCGTTCGATTTCGGAGCTGCCCTGGCTGGTGCCGATCCGCGCATCCCACAGCGGCTTGCCACTGTCGAGGTCGAGCGCCGCCGCCTTGCCGCTGGCGAAACCGGCGAGCACCGCGCTCTGGTAAATCAGCGGCGCGCTGCTGGCGCGCAGGGTCAACACCGGGTTGGTGGATACATAACTCCAGCGCTTCGAACCGGTCGACGCATCCAGCCCGACCACATGGCCGTTGAAGGTCATCACCGCCACGATGCCGCCGGCGCACTGCGGCGGCGACAGCACCTGTCCTTCCATCTGCACTTTCCACTGGCGTTTGCCGTCGGCGGCGCTGAGCGCGTACAGATGGCCGTCGTCCGAGCCGACGAACACCAGATCGCAGCCGATGCCGACGCCGCCGGAAATCGGCACGTCGAGATCGGCATCCCACAGCGAACGGCCGGTGACCCGTTGAAACGCCTCGACATCGCCGTTGGCCGCGGCGGCGACGATCATGTCGCCGGACACCGCCGGCGCCAGCCGGTTGTAGAGTTTGCCCTGGCCGTTGCCGACGCCGTGACTCCACACCTTGTCGAAACGCTGCTCCTCCTTGAACTCGGGCAGCGGCGAGGGCTCCTGTTCTTTATCCTTGTTGGAACTGCAACCGGCGATCGCCGCCGCCAGCAGCAGCACGCTGAGGATTTTTCGGGTACTGCTTTCCACGGATGGCAACATTGCTCAGGACTCTTGCTTGGCCGGCGCGTCTTTCTGCTCCGGCTGGGTTTGTTGTTGTGAGGCAGCGTTGGTTTGCGCGCTCGTGGGTTCCAGATCGCGCAGTTTCATTTCCAGCAGGGGATCGTTGATCGGCGTCGCCAGCTTGCGCTCCAGTTCCTGCGCGCGCTGGTATTCGGCGCGCGCCGCCGCGCTGTCGCCGCGGGCGAGCTGGATGTCGCCCTTGAGCTGGGCATAGGCGAAGGCGTAGCTGCCGACGCTTTTCTCATCGTTGAGCAGCGCCAGCGCCGCATCGTCGTCTTTCTTCGCGTGCAGCACCCGCGCCAGGCGCAACCTCGTCACCGCCGCCACGTCCGGCGTGGGCTTGTGGTCGAGCACCCAGTGCAGTTCGCTTTCCGCCTGTGCCAGGTCGTTGTCCTCCACCGCCAGCTTGGCCTTGAACAGCGCGGCGAACTGGGCGTAGGTGGTGCCGGCGTAATCGTTTTTCAGCGTGTCGGCGACGTGCCGGGCGGTGGCCGCCATTTCCTTGGTCTGCTGCTGCTCGTACTGGCGCGCGGCCTCGATCAGCGTCTGGTACTCCAGCGAGGCGGTTTCCTGGTCGCGCAACTGGCGCTGTTTCCAGCTGTAGCCGCCCACCACCAGCAGCACCGCGACCAGCACGCCGGTCAATACGCTGCGACCGTGGTCGCGCATCCAGCGCTTCAACGCTTCGAGCTGTTCGTCTTCTGTTTTGTAAACATCCACAATGGCACCTCGCCCGCTATTTATTGGGTTTGTCCGGCGCGTGGCCGCGCCGGTTGCTACCGCTCATGACTGCACCGCAGCCGCCAGGAACTCCGCCAGCCGGGCCTGGGCCACCACTTGCTGGTCGCGCGCATCATCGCGCAACCACTTGATGTTGACCACCTGTTGTTCGACTTCCTGGTCGCCCAGCACCAGCGCCAGCAGCGCGCCGCTTTTATCGGCCTTCTTGAACTGGCTCTTGAAACTGCCGCCGCCGCAGTTCACCTGCAGGCGCAGCGCCGGCAGCGCATCGCGCAGCGTTTCGGCCAGGACCAGCGCCGTCGCCTCGGCGCTCTCGCCCGCCGCCACCACATACACCTGCGGCGCGGCGCCCAGTGTCTCGGGCAGGCGGCCGCAGGCTTCGATCAGCAGGCACAGGCGCTCGATGCCCATGCCGAAGCCCACCGCCGGCGTCGGCCGGCCGCCGAGCTGCTCGACCAGGCCGTCGTAGCGACCGCCGGCGCACACCGTGCCCTGCGCGCCGAGCCGGTCGGTGGTCCACTCGAACACGGTTTTACCGTAGTAATCCAGCCCGCGCACCAGCCGCGGATTGAGGCGATAGGCCAGCCCCGCCGCGTCCAGCAGCGCGCGCAGCCGGTCGAAGTGGCGGCGCGACTCCTCATCCAGGTAATCGGTCAGCACCGGCGCGCCGTCGAGCAGGGCGCGGGTGCTCTCATCCTTGCTGTCGAGGATGCGCAGCGGATTGCTGTGCAGGCGGCGTTGGCTGTCCTCGTCGAGCGTATCGACATGCTGTTGCAGGTACGCCACCAGCGCGCTTTTGTAATCGGCGCGCGCCTGCACCGAACCGATGCTGTTCAGCTCCAGGGTGACGAATTCGGCGATGCCGAACGCGCGCCACAGTCGCGCCGTCAGCAGGATCAGTTCGGCGTCGATATCCGGTCCGGCCATGCCGAAGGCTTCCGCGCCGATCTGGTGAAACTGGCGCTGGCGTCCCTTCTGCGGGCGCTCGTGGCGGAACATCGGCCCGGTGTACCACAGCCGCTGGCTCTGGTTGAACAGCAGGCCGTGCTGCTCGCAGGCGCGCACGCAGCAGGCGGTGCCCTCCGGGCGCAGGGTCAGGCTGTCGCCGTTGCGGTCCTCGAAGGTGTACATCTCCTTTTCGACGATGTCGGTGACCTCGCCGATGGAGCGCTTGAACAGTTCGGTCTGCTCGAGGATGGGAAAACGGATTTCCTGGTAACCGTAGCCGGCGAACAACTGTTGCGCCGTGCCTTCGACGTACTGCCACAGCGGCGTCTGGTCGGGGAGGATGTCGTTCATGCCCCGGATGGATTGGATCTTGCTCATCAAAAACTCGCTTGCGAAATTGACGTACCCGCCGCGCCACAACGCGGCGGGCGGGCGGTGGCGGCTAGGAGCGGATGATCAGGTTCTGCTCGGCCTGCTGTTTTTCGGCGACCTTGCGCCGGATCACCTGCTCCAGGTGATCGACCAGCTCGGCGTTGACCACCTTGTGGTCGGGCGCGCCGTCGAGATAGAGCAGATTGTTGGGCGTGCCGCCGGTCAGGCCGATCTCCGCCTCCTTGGCCTCGCCCGGGCCGTTCACGATGCAGCCGATGATGGCCACATCCAGCGCCGTGCGCACGTCTTCGAGGCGCGTTTCCAGTGCGTTCACCGTGCTGATGACATCGAAGTTCTGGCGCGAGCAGCTCGGGCAGGCGATGAAATTGATGCCCCGGCTGCGCAGCTTCAGGCTTTTCAGAATCTCGAAGCCGACCTTCACCTCTTCCACCGGATCGGCGGCCAGCGAGATGCGGATGGTATCGCCGATGCCGTCCATCAGCAGCATGCCCAGCCCCACCGCCGATTTCACCGTGCCGCCGCGCAGGCCGCCGGCCTCGGTGATGCCCAGGTGCAGCGGCTGCTCGATCAGGCCGGCGAGCTTGCGGTAGGCGGCCACCGCCATGAACACATCGGAGGCTTTGACGCTCACCTTGAAGTCCGGGAAATTGAGCCGGTCCAGCACCTCGACGTGGCGCAGCGCGGATTCTACCAGCGCCTCCGGGGTCGGTTCGCCATATTTTTTCTGCAGGTCCTTTTCCAGGGAGCCGGCGTTGACGCCGATGCGGATCGGGATGTTGCGATCGCGGGCGCTGTCGACCACCGCCCGCACGCGGTCCTCGCGGCCGATGTTGCCGGGGTTGATGCGCAGGCAGTCGACGCCGTATTCGGCCACCTTCAGCGCGATCTTGTAATCGAAGTGGATATCCGCCACCAGCGGCACCTCGACCCGTTGCCGGATCAGGCGGAACGCCTCGGCGGCGTCCATGGTCGGCACCGACACCCGCACGATGTCGGCGCCCGCCTCCACCGCCCGGCCGATCTGCGCCACCGTGGCCTCGACATCGCAGGTATCGGTGTTGGTCATGGTCTGCACGGCGATGGGGGCATCGCCGCCGACCGGCACCTTGCCGACCCAGATCTGGCGCGCGCGCCGGCGCTGAATGGGCGACTCACACTGCATGGGCGATCACCTTGCAAATAAAGAGCTGAAACGGCTCAGCGGCGACGGCGCTCCCGCTGTGGAGAGCCGCCTGGCCGCTGAAACGAAAAGCCCGACCGGAGTCGGGGCAGAAAACGGTACAGCCGGTGCGCGCTCGAACGCGCGCTTCAGCTGTTGCCGACGATTATACGGGCAGAATGACTGCGGTCGGCAGCGTCAACTTTCACCGGGGTGCCGTTATACGCCATTTCGACGCCCGGTGCATAACCCAGCAGCACCTTGAAGGGACCGCGGCCTTCGATTTTCAACTCGTCGTCCGCGTGTTTGAGCACCGCGACCAGCAGTTTGTTGTCGCGATCCTTGATTTCAACCCAGCAGTCGGCCGAAAAGCGCAGGCTGAGCTGATCGCCGGCATTGGTCTGCACGGTGGCCGCCGACACCGGCGCGGCGGCCGGCTGTTCCACGCCCTCGACCGGCACCGTCGGCGCCAGCGCCGGCGCCGAAACCAGTTGCACGCTGTCCAGCAGGGCCGCCTCGGCGCCGCCGTTCAACGCCGCATCGATGCCGCCGGCGGCGGCGCTCTCCTCGATGCCGGTATCGGCGGTCAGCGGCAGGATTTCCGCGCGCTCGCGCGATTGCTGCCAGCCCCACAGCGCCAGCACCACCAACGCGCTCGCCACCAGCCCCCAGTAGCGGCGCTGCCGGGTGGCATCGAGGCTGACCGGGCGGCGCGGTTCGGGCCGCGGCGCCGTCTGCGGCTCGCGCCGCGGACATTGCAGCCGGTAGGCATTGAGTATCTGATCGACGTCCAGTTTCAACAACCGCGCATAACTGCGCAGGTAGCCCTTGACGAACAGGTCGGCGGGAAACTTCTCGTAGCAATCCTGCTCCAGCGCCTTGACCTGCCATTCCAACAGGTTCAACTGCCGCGCCACATCCGCAACCTCGAGACCGGCGCGTTGGCGCGCGGCCTGCAATCGGGCCCCCGGCGTCTGCGCGCCGTTCACTGCCGCCATCTCATCCGCGATGGCGCTTTTACGGTTGTCCACCATGGTCATACACACTCTTGTATTCGAGATATTCCTCGGAACGCGGGTACAGATTCTTCAGCGCCAGGGCGTAGCTGGCCCGGGCGTTCTGGTCGCCGAACTTGTCGGCGAGCCGTATGCCAAGCCACAGGCTTTCCGGCGTCTGCGCCTGCGCCTGTCGGCGGTAGGCGGCATAAAACTCCTGGGCCCGGGCGAAATCGCCCAGCTGGTAATACACCTCGGACAGCGCGAACACCGTCACCAGGTTGTTGGCATCCATCAGCCGGGCGCGCTCCAGGACGTCCTTCGCGCCGGCGTAATTCTTCAACTTGATCCGCACCAGACCGAGATTGACGAAGGCCTCGGCGCGTTTTTCGTAAAGCAGGTCCTCGGCCACCTTGTCCAGCTGCGCCTCAGCGTCCGCATAGCGCTGCTGTTGGAACAGGAAGGCCGCATAATTGTTGCGGATGCGCGAGGATTTTCCATCCAGCCCGATCGCCCTGCGGAAGTGCTGTTCCGCCTGCTCGATTTCGCCGGTCTTCCAGAACACCAGCGCCATGGTTTCGTGCACGTCGGCGTCGCGATCGTCCAGGTCCAGCGCGGTCTTGAGATGGCGCTTGGCCGCCTCCCAGTTGCCCTGACGCATGTAATCGCGCGCCGCCTGAACGGACAGTTCGAGGGCCTTGTGCGGGTCTTTTTTGGTGTCAAAGCCGCCGCTTTCGGTGGTCACGCATCCCGCCAGCAGGAATACGCCCAAAGCCGCCGCCGTCGCCCACCGCCACACTGTCAACATCTGCCCGTCCGCCGCTGTTATCGAGAATTCCAAACATTATAGAAGGCGAATCGGTTCCGGCCGGATTTTCTGCGGCCCGTCGTCGGCCGCGCCCTCGACGGCGCGGGCCCGGTGCCGCTCGCTGCGGCGGGTGCGGTCCGCCACCTGGCCGACCAGCTGGCCGCAGGCGGCGTCGATATCGTCGCCGCGCGTGGTGCGCACCGTGACCACATAGCCGGCGTTGGACAATTCGTTCCAGAAGCGGGTGACCGCGGCCTTGCTCGGCCGCTGGTAGTCGGAGTTCGGGAACGGATTGAACGGAATCAGGTTGATCTTGCACGGCAGCCGGCGCAGCAGCACCGCCAGTTCGCGGGCATGCTCCAGGCCGTCGTTGATACCGGCGATCAGCGTGTATTCGATGGTGACGACCCGGTGCGTGTCGGACTGGCGCTCGATATAACGTTTGGCCGAGTCCAGCAGCTGCGCGATCGGGTAGCGCCGGTTGATCGGCACCAGCTGATCGCGCAGGGCATCGTTGGGCGCGTGCAGCGACACCGCCAGCGACACATCGCTGACCTCCGCCAGCCGGTCCAGCGCCGGCACCACGCCCGAGGTGCTGAGTGTGACGCGGCGCTTGGAGATGCCGTAGCCGAAGTCGTCCATCATCAGGCTCATGGCGTCGACGACATTGTCGAAATTCAGCAGCGGTTCGCCCATGCCCATCATCACCACGTTGGTGACGACACGCTCCTTGGCGCCGAAGGCATCGAAGGAGCGGATCGCCAGCCAGACCTGACCGATGATCTCAGCCGCGCTCAGATCGCGCTGGAAACCCTGCTTGCCGGTGGAGCAGAAACTGCAATCGAGGCTGCACCCCACCTGCGAGGACACGCACAGCGTGCCGCGCTGGCCGTCGGGAATGAGCACGGTTTCGACCAGACCGCCGCCGTCGACGCGGATCGCCCATTTGCGGGTGCCGTCGCTGGAGTCGCGCTGGCTGACCACCTCCGGCGGGCGGATTTCCGCCGTCGCGCGCAGTTTCTCCCGCAGCACCTTGCCGATATTGGTCATGGCGTCGAAGTCATCGACGCCGGCGTGATGCAGCCATTTCAGGATTTGCTGCGCGCGAAACGGTTTCTCGCCGAGACCGACCAGAAACTGCTCCATTTTCGCCCGGGAAAGGCCCAGCAGATTGACCTTGTCCGGTGTCGATAGCTCGCTCATGACTGCATCACTTCATTATTGCCGGCGGCGGGCGAACTCAGGCGCGTTCGCAGATTTCGCTGGCCGCGAAAAAGTAGGCGATCTCGCGGGCGGCGGAAGCCGGCGCGTCCGAACCGTGCACGGCGTTGGCATCGATCGACTCGGCGAAATCGGCGCGGATGGTGCCGGGCTCGGCGTTCTTCGGATTGGTGGCGCCCATCAGTTCGCGGTTCTTGAGCACCGCGTTTTCACCTTCGAGCACCTGCACGGTGACCGGGCCCGAGGTCATGAAATCGATCAGCGCCGGAAAAAACGGCCGGCCCTTGTGCTCGGCATAGAATCCTTCGGCCTGTTCCCGGCTCAGGCGCAGCATTTTGGCGGCGACGATGCGCAATCCGGCCTGCTCGAAGCGACCGTAAATCTGTCCGATGACATTTTTGGCTACGGCATCCGGCTTGATGATGGATAAGGTGCGCTCAACTGCCATTGAATCTCTCCGAAAAAACGAAACGATATGATTTATCTGACGGGAAAAAACGACCCGCGAACGGGGCCGAACGCTGAACGCGCGGATTATACGCAGCTTTCCTGCAAAAGAGTACGGCACCGCATGCATGCGCCGTTATCGAAAAATCCCGCGCGCGCCCGACAGCCGGCCGCACAGAAAATGCAAATCTTGCCGATGATCTCCAGGGCCCGCCAACGCCCTTTCAATCTTCGCGCTGGAAGCCATTTTTTTGTCCGGCACCAACCGTAGTCGCTGCAGGCGGGGCGCAAGGCGTGAAGGGCGTCAAACAGGCGCTAGGCCGCGCGCAAATGGACCAGCGTGCGCCGGATCAGTTCCAGCGCGTAGTCGATTTCCTCGGCGCTGGTGAAACGGCCGAAGGAAAAACGCAGCGCGCCGTGGGCCTGCGCCCGGCCCTGGCCGAGCGCGGTCAGCACATAAGAGGGTTCGAGGCTGGCCGAGGTGCAGGCCGAACCGGTGGACACGGCCAGATCCTTGAGCGCCAGCAGCAGCGCCTCGCCGTCGACGCCGGCGAAACCAACGTTGAGGATGCCCGGCAGACGCTGCTGCGGATCGCCGTTGAGGGAGACGCCTTCGAGATCGCGGATGCCGTCCCAGAAGCGGCGGCGCAGTTCGAGGATGCGCGGCGCCTCCACCGCCATTTCCCCGGTCGCGATGCGACAGGCCTCGCCCATGCCGACGATCTGGTGGGTCGGCAATGTGCCCGAACGCAGGCCGCGCTCATGGCCGCCGCCGTGCATCTGCGCGTCGATTTCCGCGCGCGGCCGGCGCCGCACGTACAACGCGCCGATGCCCTTGGGGCCGTACAGCTTGTGCGCCGACAGCGACAGCAGATCGACCGGCATCGTCCCCAGATCGAGCGCAATCTTGCCGGCGCTCTGGGCCGCGTCCACATGCAGCAGGATGCCCCGGGGCCGGCACACTGCGCCGATGGCGGCGATATCGTTGACCGTGCCGATCTCGTTGTTGGCGTGCATCACCGACACCAGGAAGGTATCCGGGCGCAGCGCGGCCTCGACCTGCTCGGGCCGGATGATGCCGCCCGCGTCCGGCTGCAGGTAGGTGACGGCGAAACCCCGGGTTTCCAGGAAGGCGCAGACATCCAGCACCGCCTTGTGTTCGATGCGCGAGGTGACGATATGCCCGCCCGCGGCGTGTTTGGCCCGATACGCGTCGGCCGCGCCCTTGAGGGCAAGATTGTTCGATTCGGTGGCGCCGGAGGTCCAGACGATTTCCCGCGGGTCGGCCTGGATCAGGTCGGCGACCTGGCGCCGCGCGTTTTCCACCGCCTCCTCCGCCCGCCAGCCGTACACATGGGAGCGCGACGCGGGATTGGCGAAATTGCCGTCCAGCGTCAGGCAGCCCAGCATTTTTTCCGCCACGCGCGGGTCCACCGGCGTGGTGGCGGCATAGTCGAAGTAGATGGGGAGACGCATGTTGATTCTCTAGGGACAACGGGCGGACAAGGAAAACATACCAGGCAGCGGCCGGAGCCGCGATGCTCTCACTCCACGGTGGCGCACTGGATCGACTCGGCAGCCTCGCGCTGGATGCGCTCGCGCTCGCGCCGCGCCTGCCGCGCGGACACATCCTGCACCTCGCGCCGCTCGACCAGGCTGGCCAGGCTGATGCCGCTGAGGAAGCGGTGGATCTGGTCGGACAGATCGCACCACAGGTAATGGGTCAGGCAGGTTTCGCCGTCCTGGCAGTCGCTGAGGCCGCCGCAGCCGGTGGCGTCGACGCTTTCGTTGACCGCGTCGACGATCTGGGCGACGAAAATGGCCTCGCCGGGCCGGCTCAGCAGATAACCACCGCCGGGGCCGCGCACGCTGGTGACCAGCTGGTTGCGGCGCAGTTTGGCGAACAGCTGTTCCAGGTAGGACAGGGAAATGTTCTGCCGCTGCGAAATGTCAGCGAGACTGATCGGACCATCGTTCACGTGCAGCGCGAGATCCAGCATGGCTGTGACGGCATACCTGCCCTTCGTGGTCAAACGCATGAGCCTAACCCATTCTGATGAACGCCCCGAACCGATAAGGACGTATCCGATCGGGCCGATATGAGCGGAATTACCGCGAGAAGCCCGAAGTATGCAAAGGCCGACTAATCAAGTCAAGTATTTAACCCGCCGGATTGTACGGCATTGCCGCGCAGGAGGCGCGCTAGCGATCGCGTCCGTCGCCGCCGGCCTTGCGCACCCAATACTGGGCCGAGGTGAGGATGCCGCGCAGGATATTCACTTCCATGACATCGAGCCGGGTGCGCTGGAACAGGCGCCGCAACCGGGTCATGGTCTGCTTGGGCGCGTCCGCCTTGAGAAAACCCATGGCGCCGAGCGCCTGCTCCATATGCGTGAACAGCCGCTCGATGGCCTCGGCGTCGGCGCAGTCGAGGTCCCAGTCCGCCATCGGATCGGCGGGCAGCTGGCCGGACACATGCGCCATGCGCAGCTCATAGGCGACGACCTGCACCGCCATCGCCAGATTGAGGGAGCTGTAGGCGGCGTCGGTGGGGATATTGATGTGGAGCTGGCATTTTTGCAGCTCCTCGTTGGTCAGGCCGCGATCCTCGCGACCGAACACCAGCGCCACGCCGTGGCGACGCGCCTCGCCGTAGATGCGCTGGCAGGCGGCGCGGGCGTCGAGCAGCGGCCAGGGAATGCTGCGCTCGCGGGCGCTGGTGCCGACCACCAGGGCGCAGCCGGCCACGGCTTCGTCGAAGGTTTCGACCACCACCGCCCGCGCCAGCAGATCGGCGGCGTTGGCGGCGCGCCAGGTGGCCTCGTCGGCCGGGTAGCGGTGCGGCGCGACCAGATACAGTTGACTGAGGCCCATGTTCTTCATGGCGCGGGCGGCGGCGCCGATATTGCCGGGGTTGCTGGTGTGGACCAGCACCACGCGGATATTGTCGAGCGGATTCATATAAAGGATGTCGGACCGGCGGACGGGAAAACGCGAGCGCGCCAGTTTAGAGTCTGGCGCGGGCGATTGCACGCGCCGATGCGCCCCGCGCGGACGCGTTTCGGCTGGCGGCAGAATCGCGGGCCGCCATTTGGTATACTCCGCGCCCTTCGCCGTCACACAAGGTAATGTCCCATGCAACCCATGCTCACCATCGCCCTGAGGGCCGCCCGCAAGTCGGGTGAAATGATCGCCCGCGCGACTGAGCAGCTCGACAGCTTGCGCGTCGACGAGAAGAAGGCCAACGACTTCGTCACCGAGGTCGACCGGGCCTCGGAAAAGGAAATCATCTATCAGCTGAAGAAGGCGTTCCCGGACCATGCCTTTCTCGGCGAGGAGAGCGGCTACACCGGCAAGGCCGACGCCGAGTACCGCTGGATCATCGACCCGCTGGACGGCACCACCAACTTCATCCGCGGCATTCCCCATTTCGCGATTTCCATCGCCTGCGAATACCGCGGACAAATCGAACACGCGCTGGTGCTCGACCCGATCCGGCGCGAGGAATTCTGCGCCAGCCGCGGCCGCGGCGCCCAGCTCAACGGCCGGCGCATCCGTGTCAGCGACCGCAAGGGCCTGGACGGCGCCCTGATCGGCACCGGCATTCCGTTCAAGTCGCGCTCGGAACAGCACATTCCCGCCTACATGCGCAGCCTGGAGGCGATCGCCAGCAAAACCGCCGGCGTGCGCCGCGCCGGCGCCGCCGCGCTGGATCTGGCCTATGTGGCGGCGGGCCGGCTGGACGCGTTCTGGGAAATGGCGCTGGCGCCGTGGGATATCGCCGCCGGCGCGCTGCTGGTGCGCGAGGCCGGCGGCCTTATCTCCGACTTCGCCGGCGGCAACGACTACATGGAAACCGGCCACATCGTCTGCGGCAATCCGAAGTGCTTCAAGGCGGTGTTGCAGGTGGTGCAGCCAGAGCTGGGTTACCTGTCCGCCCCGCCGCGCGCCGGCGGCGAATGATTCCCGGGCGGCCCCGGCCGGGGCCGCCTCATCCCTTCCACAATCGCTTATCGGCCAGCCCATCACTGCCGCCGCCGCCCCGCTGCTGGCGCGGTGCGGACGAGGGAAGGAAGGGGAGAAAAAAATGATCAGAAGCAGAGCGCCGCGCGCGCGGCGCCGGAGAATGGATCAGGGACGACCGTCGGTGGCGCCTTCCTTTTGCACCGGCGTCACCAGCAGATCCTCGCGGGTGACCTTCATCAGCATCAGG